>ERZ1740062.694-NODE-694-length-16144-cov-10.432656_pt1 | contig 16144 bp, 8 predicted proteins | sample MGYA00581741_ERZ1740062 | MGnify/ENA primary metagenome ERZ1740062 (study PRJEB43018, sample SAMN04849747) | marine metagenome | isolation source: floating plastic debris | place: Pacific Ocean | collected 2008-09-01 | study: EMG produced TPA metagenomics assembly...
CAATTCTCGCCCATGTCCCACATCATGCAGATTCAACTCAGTTGGATTCAAATGACTTGAATTGAATCGAATTGAGTTGAGATTCTGAATCGTCTCGTACATGACTGGTATGAAAACAAAAAGCCCCATATTATCAGGTGGTATGCACAAATTGGAACCGATGAGGATCAAACCAGCAGCTTTCAGTTTCAGACTGCGGTTCAATTGAGCTACCCCTGACCCAAGCATCCCTTTCCTCTTGCAATTTCAGACAAACTATCTCATCCATTCCAATTACCATCAAAAGCTACAAAAAGAGTCAGATTACCTCTGCCCAAGCTCTGTTCACTTGGGAATACATCCCTTTTTTATGTTTTTTACAGTGCAAGTATAGCTGGTCAAAACCTTGAAAAATGGGTGAGCCTCCTCTTGGTGGATTTTCATTTTGGTCAAGCAATCCCCCTCCCCCCTGGAGCATGTGCATTCAATATCATCATATTTTGAATTCAGTATCATAATAATAAACATAACTAGACCATAAACCAAAGCAACAATGGACTTATCCAAGGCATGGGCACAGGGACACTCCACCTCCAGCGACTTGCCAAGCACCCTAGATGGCCCATGAGTGGAGTTACATCAAGTCTAGTATCAAACACTAACACCAACAAACCTTTGTTGGTGTTGGATACTAGACTTAATGTAACTCCACTCAACTCATGGGCCATCTATCTATCCAATGAACTTCCCCTTTTCGGGGAAGTTCATTGATCTATCTAGTGAGGGTAGGGTGCATAGCAAGTCACTGGAGTGTCCCTGTGGGCATAGGCCTGCTGCATGTATAGCCTTTGTTTGCTTCCCTCCAGAGAAGCAGGGGAGCAAAGGAAGGCTATACATGCAGGCCCATGATCCACTCATCAGCACTCATCATCAGCCATAAATTGAAATTGAAAAAAGAAAAAAAGTCAATTTAATTCAACAGAAAAATAAATAATTGACTCACTACACTTCAGTTCTGATCCTCCAATGAATGCACTCTCAAAGACATTTGTTTGGTAGTAGCAATGCATTCTGGGATTGTCTACATAGTTTTGTTTTTAGATACTACTGAACTGAGCCAACAAAAAATGGAGCAAAATTAATTAAATGCAAGCTTTTCTACTCAGAGTAGTCTACTGAATGAGCATTGGCCAACAATTTCATTGGAAGGCTGTAGAGCTGAGCTTTCCAAGACATGGCTTCAGCAATTTCAGAATTATGGGAGGATAGAGAAGTGAGATTTGATATTCCTATTGTGTAAGTGAAATTTAACAATCAACAACAACATCAATCATAAATAAGACATAATAATAAGACAACAAGAGTTGATTTAGACGTAGATGGCCTTAGATTGCACTGAAATGCTGTGCTGATCTTTTTGATTGATGTTGGTAGGACACCCACATGTATTCTGGCCAATGAACGATCAGGGCAGGAATATGCAAGAACATTTTCTACACTGAAAACTGACTTGTCTGTCCTACTCAAGGAGTTAGAACTCCTTGGTCCTATGAGCTCCCGCTCCTCTATGCTACCATGGTCTTTTATGCTGTTACAGTCAGATGCAGTTAAGAAGAGGCGAGAAGATTATTGACAGACTAGATGCAATAGAGGACACTAAAGGCAATAATGGTGACAGGGGTATGTGCGTCCATCGAAAAATTATAGTGTCTTGCTGTTGCTTACTCATTTTAAATGCATGCACTCCTTGTTAAGAATGCAATGGCTGTCATCTGTATATTGCATGCCATGTCGATCAATCATGGTATTTTCTCATCATCTCCTACGGTGATCCATTCAAGTAAATGTCGAGGTTTGAAAAAGTAACAAAAAAGTGCAATCGTGTTGTTCAGTCTTCATGCATTTTGTACCTGTGAAATCTGATTGTGTACTTGACTTTAGTAATTAACGTGGCTTTGTGTTTTACAGGTAGACTTATTGTATCAAATCTCAGGGTCATCTGGCATTGTATCTCCATGCCAAGAGTCAACTTATGTAAGTAAACTTCAAGCAGAACTTAAATTTTGCAGTCAACAATTGATTTGCGCTCCAAGAATTATATGATTGAACTAAATGGAAATCTTATGCCATTTAAAAAATTGAAAGGATCAGATTTGATCATCCTTAATTCTCTTCTAATTTTCAGAGTTTTAGATGAGTAATGTATAATGAAATTTGGCAAGAACAGTGAAATTTCAAATTCTAACAGTGGGGGACGGGATTCAATCTTTTGGACTGATGTCCAGGAGTAGTATTACCCCTGGTTTACATCATCCGCCATATTTCAGATCCTTGCATACTACAAATGTATTTTAACTATCAAGTGCACTTTTTTTCTGCCTGAATACACAGGAACGAATCAGAATTGGGTTTCTTTTTTTCAGCCATCGGTTATAGTACAATAATTAACATAACAACTAAACAAGCTCAGTCTAAGTCGAGAGGAGGGGGTACTGACGCTATGTTTGTGCTCACCAAATTCAACAACACAAGATTCGAGTTCATCTTCACTAATTTGGTGAGTGGCTCTTATAACCTTATCTCAGAGACATAATGTTGTTGTTGTTGTTGCGGAGGTAAAAATAATTTTAGTGAGTCCAATGTAACAGATAATTTTACCCGGCGCATAACGATAACTCCCATCGATGTTGTAGCCTCCAGATATAAGAAATGGTGTAAGTTTGATGAACCTTGAATTTCTTGCTTTCATTTAGATGTAAACTTTTCCAGTGGATCAGCCTAATCCTACAGTTTCTTGATAAATTGGAAATTATTATTTAACAAAATTTTCTAGTCCCTCTTGCTCTTCCTTGACTGCTGTGTGTGTGTCAGGTAACGCTCCAAATTACAAATTTGCTTCAGAAAAGTAGTCTCTTCTAGGCAGCAATGCATGTATATATAGTTCAGTTTTGGATTTTATACACTGGTGGTTATTCTTTTTGAACTTATGAATTGTAGATACCAGGTTCGCCAAGACTTTTCACATCTATAATAGCTGTACATAGAGCATATGAGACCAGTAAGCTGTATCGTGATCTTAAACTACGGGGAGCTCTCATACAGAATAAAACACTCAATGTACTACCTCAGGAGCAGGTGTATGATAAGGTGGGAGGTGTTTGGAATCTCTCCAGTGATCAGGTAAGATAATAATCTGCTATATGAGTAACATGTGTATTCGTTAGCTTTCAATCACAACACTAGTACTTGAATGTATCAGTAGTTGTGTTCCCTATGAAAATCATTATTGGTAGGAAGACAACTCTTGCTCTAATTGCTTGAAATTCTATGAAATAAAAAATACGTATAACAGTTAAATTGGGAGCAGCACAAAGGGGTTTCTCATGAACACCCCATGAGTCTGGGCCCGAAAACAAGTTCACGGTACGGCTTTCAAGTGCCTCCCTCAACAAAATACAAACCAATAAAAAGGGGGTTTGTGTCAGCAAACCTCGTAAAGAAACCTATACCTATCTGTACTCAAAGAATCGGAATAAAACGTGTGTGGCTCTGAGGCACTTGTTAAGGGTCTGAACCAGTCAAAAGAATAAGAGGCTCTTCCATACTTCAGGCTCAGCAAAGTGAGTACTCTCGGCTCACCTCGACCGGATGCAATAGTTAAAGAAACATGTAGCTATTTATTGATGGTTGTGTTTATCTAATGGGAGTAATTCAGCACTCATTTTTTTCATTATTTATCTGAAATTATTTGAAGCACTGGTAAAATTATTCATTCAACTGAATTCCCTGGCCGTGGAGGCATATTATAACTATAACTATAACATAACTGGAGTATGTTCTTCCATAAACGTGATATATTGATTAGGCATACATATTTTTGCAAGTTCAAATTTAAAACCGCCAGAGGTATAACTGCACCGAAATCAGGTAATCAAGTTCAGTTTTTGACCTAACGCAACTAGCATCAGTCCAATCCCTACTTAGGGATAGACGTGGCTATTTTTGTTTAAAATGATTTTATTTTATTTTTCATTGTTATAGGAGGTAGATTTTGATGCCATATTCCATGAGTGATACCAGACAGGCATTTAACTGCTACCAGCAATGTTGAACGTTGGGACACATGTGGACTTTGTCTGATAGCGTTTTCCACATCAGAGATATAATTCTTTCAAGTACAACTTCTTTGTGATTTTTGACTAAATTTGGCCCTGGATACTGTTCAAAGCTGTTCAGTTTATATGGAAATGTGAAGGACACCGCAGACTTAACACACTAACTTTCACCCCATAAAACTCAAAACCGGACCAACTTTCCACTGTGGTGAATTATCCATAAGCTCCGAGTGATCTCCTTTATCTAGATCAGCGTTTGAAAAATTGTATACATTAATTTGCTCTGTTAGATCTTGAGATACTAGAAAAGCGATATATCATGTTATCAGATCGGTATTGTGTTATCTCTTTAGATCCAGTGTTTTCAGTTAAAAATTGTATATGTCCCGCTGTTCCCAAAGAGTTTTTTCAATCTACTGCCATCAATTCTTATCCTAAAAGAATGGTTTTCAGAATGTGTTGAAATATAAATATCAATAGAGAAATTAAACATGGAGAATATATAAACAAGAAATACTTACAATTCAGAGATCACAAAATGATTGTCAGTCATACCGGTAGAGTAAATATGGGACAAGTCTTAAAGATCATCAACGCTTCCCTCAACAAATGGGCTTATATAAAAGTATGGGATTTATGAGCATGTCCAACACCAAAGCCATGCAGGCAGGGAAGCGGTTCCATTTTAGCATACAAAATATTATCAATTGGGTTATATAGTGATTATCTCCGCGTTGCCCATGATACAAAGCAGCTGCACCTCTCACGCCAGATTCATTCATGTTGGGTATTTGCTGGCACAAATCCAATGCGGGAGGCTATGCCAATCAGAACTGAACCTTAGACAACCTGCTCAATCTTTCCCCAACTATGTTTGAAGCTTTTAACCAAAGAATATAGTGGGTGTAGTTTACTACCCTAGAGGATGAAATAGTACGGAATTCATTTCCGAACCAGCACAGAATGATCAAAAACACAAATTGATTTGAGTTTCTCTTACTGTCAAAGATCTAATAATAAGCTGAATTTAAATGTAAGGAATTTTTCATTACCATTTTGGAAAGGCTTTCAGAAATACTTTCTTAAGACTTTTCTATAATATAAAAATTGTTTAATAAACATGGTGCTGTATTTTGACTTCTCGTGCAAAGATATTGGCGGGTAAGGACAACTTGTCTTTTAAATTTTTGATTGTCTCAAATTAGATTAATGTCATAAAATCGATTTAAAATAATGAGGTAATGGAGGTTAATGGAACTACAAATGTTCAAGTACGGCAACTAAATAGACTCAAATCCAATTTTATTGTTCTCCTGTATGTTCAATGGTGTCTGGATTTATGGATTTTATTATTTACAAGGCTGCTTGTTTCTATTTTCATTTCATACTTCTTTAAAGGCTTTAAAAGTATTAAGTATTTACATATTCATTTTGGACCAAATACTGATCTTTATGTAATGGCTACCATTTCATAAAAATCGCAGAAATTAAGCCATGAAATTGACCGATTCCGGCTAGATCGATTGCACATCATTTCGACTTTATTATTTGGTTTCGCCTCTTTCTGCTTACTACAGTTGACTGCTGTTACTATCAAAAAGTCAGAACTCCCCAAACAGCCATGTCTCAGTTTCTGAACTTAGCATCAATGTGGAAAACCAGTATCTGTATTTATGTCGGTACTTCAGTTATGATGTTTTTTTTCCTTTTGTATACCTTTGGTATGTGGACATTTAAATTTTGTTACAGCATGAAAATCCACTGGGGACGTTGCAGTTTATCTTTTTTTCATTGCAGGGAAACCTGGGAACATTCTTCATCACCAATGTCAGGGTTGTATGGCATGCTAATCTCAATGAAGCATTCAACGTCAGCATTCCATATCTACAGATAGTAAGTTTAGTTACAGTCTGAGGGCTCAGACTAAGTTAATCATAATGTAATCACTACAAACCATTGAAATGCTAGGCGCCGTTCCTCTCCTAGTCTTGCACATTTTGATTGAGGGAATTCTACCAGAATTCATTCATGGGATGTGAGAACAACTGGACTAAGTGTTCTGGTGGTTCCTATGTTTAACCTCGAATATGAATTATACCTAACCTACTAATACACTACTTTCGTTCTAGAAAAAAAGAATGAACTGTTAACTCTTTTCGATCTATTTTATGGTTGTAGAAAACAGTGAAGGTGCGGGATTCAAAGTTTGGACAAGCTTTAGTTATTGAGACGTCTCCTTCGGTAAGTGTTGTTAATGTCAGACGTTTTATCTGATGTAAGTCTCGGTATTTTCCATCCATATCATTGACAGCCCATCCTTAATGTATGCAGTCTCTAATCGAATGTTATAACTCTCGGTTTTATATACATGTACAAGTATTTCATTTTGTCAGCAATTGGCTTACACTGACCAGAATTTGAAGTCCCAGATTTGTAACAGCCACTAACAATGATTATTTATGTATTGCTGATGGTACGTTTAGTTAGAAATATAACATGTATCTAGCACTGTATGTGGGGATATGGATTTTTTACCAGATTTAGAATTATCTCATTACAGATGTACATGTCTAATTAATCTGTACAAAAGACTAATACACAGTGCTCGCTGCACGGGCGTTGTCTATTACTCGGTATAAGGGGTTAGTGGTGGATTCAGTCGGCTACTTGATTTGTTTACTCGCTGTTATTTTTAAAAAAATGCAAACTGGCTACTTGCAATCACTGGCATAACTGTGAATACAAATTTCAATTTTATGATCTTGTATGGTATGGTAAAATCAATGATCAAACAACTGAATATTTCAACACTTTGGGTGTTTTAGTTTTTGTGCTTGCTGGGTCGTTCAGTGCCAGCAAAGCAAAACAATGAAGCTCAAAGAATTAAGTACTCTAGCCTGGTGCCACTGTTGCTGCAAGTGATCAAGTAATGGGGTTGTTGTATATGTGTGAGCATACAATTGTCATGCAAACACATCAGTAGTTGTGTACATTAAAATGTCCAGGGACTGTCGTTTATAGGCAAAAAATCATGTGGTACGTGTATGTATGATTAAGAATCGATAACAAACACGGTACATGTAATTATGAAGAAATATAATCAGTGCCTTAGAGTTTAATATGATTTGAAATGAAATTCAGGCTACGCAGTCAATAATATTTCGATTAAAGCAATCTTGTAATCATGGTAATCACGTTACATGGCAGGTGCCGTAATCTGCTGTGTTCATGTCCTAAAATCCAAGAGCTGGCTAATCATACACACCTCCTGCCTGCTTTGTTCAGTCCATATAGTCCACGTGTGCGATACTGGGTTACACAAGCTTAGATTCTGGTTGCATGCAGTAATTGCAGTAGGCTCTTCATGCATCGCCAGATTGTAATGTTAGATTTGGTAGGGGATTTATATTTTGAGCTTGGTCAAAATATCGGTTTATGCACCTGCAACCATTTTTTGACGCTCATAGTCAATGTCTATAATAACTACTACTGCAATCACAAACAAATTGGCCCCTATTAATAGAGAAACATTGTTGAATTTACAAAATTTTGTTTTTAAAAACGGAAATTTAGCTATTTTATTTGGTCTGAGGTTACAGCTCTTTTTGTATACGCCAAAATGGCGCATGAGAAAAGATTTCCACGTCGTTTGTCTTACCTTACTTTTCCTGTTCTTTTATCCGAGCTACTGTGACCTGTGACATCATGCCGATGTACATTCATAAAAAATTTGATTAGGTTTTGATGGTTCACATAAGTAAAAAAATGCAATCACCTTGTAGGAAAAAATTGATGGGGGCGATGTATGCTTAGCATCATGGCTCACCACAGCAAATATAATTACGCAAGTAGTCTCAAAAAGGTGTAACTATAGTTCATTTTAAATGAATTTGAGTGTTTTTAGTATTTGTTTATCATGAGTTAGAACCCTGCTTTGTTTTGTAATCTGTTTTATTTGTAAAACTCAGAGTGGAGGGTATGTACTTGGCTTCCGTGTGGATCCAGTAGAAAAGTTACAGGAGACTGCCAGGCAAATACAAAGTCTACATCAAGTATATGGCAACTGTCCCATCTTCGGTATAGAATTCGAAATAGAAGATGCGGTATGATTGATTTCTTGCATTTTGTGAATGTTTCAACATTGCTGTATTTACCGTTAAATTGGATGATTGTTTGTGATTGTTTTGTCATTTGTGTACCGATTTGGGTGTGGTGATCAGAGTCAAATATTATCCTGTGCAATATATCAGTGGTTACTATTCCCAATGCCATGGTGTGGCAACGAAATATACTGTATATTAAATGAATGATAGAATCATGGATTGACTTAAGTTGTGCATATGCTACTCCCGGTGATACTTGTGAAAAGTAATAGGGTACACATATTACAGAAAAAGTCGGTCAAGTGCGTTGTGGTAGACTCGCACTAAACAAATGCACCTGATCAAAAGTTCACTGCTGTGAATCCAGACTATGGTAATAATGGTGTCTTAAATATTAGATGAGTTAGCTTTAGAAAAAAGGAGCTGTGCACTAGCTATTGTATTGTACCGGTACCAGCTGATTTGGCTGACTTTGTTTCAGTCCCTCTGTACCCCAACCACTCTCCCAGGTCTCCTCTAAATCTTCTTACTAACTACCAAACTAAGAAGGCAAAAATTATGTCATTTACTCTACATCTTTGTGATTAAGTTACCCGGTGTATGTGTGTGGAATAATCAGCATTTTGGTTATCCGGTTTGCATTGTAATGTTTTGTATTTGCAGATTGACAACCCCGAGGAGCTTACTATAGAGCCAACAAAGGATGATATTGAGATAGAAACTGTCGAGGGACAGGGAGACGTTATGGCTGTTAGTATACTATCCATGTTATCCTGGCCGCTAACACAGACTTGATAATATTTGATTTGTCATGCACACAGCAAAGCTGTCTCTGAATTTTGATGGGATAATTGAATCAGACATAGCCCGCTCCTTTCTACGGTGTGACTGAAGCACAATAACTATGAGTAACAACATCCGATTGTTACCTCCAATCCATTTGAAATTATAAATCAGTGATAGTCCCAGTAAATAAGCATTTTAATGCCTATGAACTCTTTGTCAGACTAAACACAGGGCTGTCTGAAGGTTGGGTCATGGGATCTGTCACCTGGCCACCTTCCGAGTGAGGTGAATTGTAGATAGAACTGTGGAAATGTTCCCCATCCCGTAATGTGATTGCACCGTTTATCTTGCTAATATTTTCTTGCAATGTCCTTATTAGCTAACCAGAGAATAAAAAGCCCAGCTGTAACAACTTACGGGTGGTTAACACACTGACCAGTGAACTTCTATCAAGTCATAAGTAGATATTTGTTGACTGCCCTCTCAAGCCTTGTTTTCCCATAGGGATGGTGATCATAAATCAGTATTCAATAATGGACTTCATAGGTTTTTTGTTTTCAAGTCACTCAAATGCGTATTCAAAATTATTGTTCTCTATGTTGTGCATGTTAAAATTATAATTTCAAATTTTCAAAAGGAGCGTGTACATCATCACCAATACTATTATTATCTTTCTCATGTTGCAGGCTTATTTTGCTGATGGAACTAAAACGAAAGACAGTGAGCCTGTGTATTGTCCGGAATTGGGTATGGCTGTGGAAAAGCTGAAAGATGGATTCACTATACAAGGTCTATGGGAGGTCATAGATCCTTAGAAGATTCTGATTACTAAAGAATGGTAGATCCCATTTGTTACTTTATTTTCTTGACAGATGCATGCGGCAGTATTTGTTCCACTTCTCCAAACACAATTTATCATGAATGGACCACTAAGCGCTCTACTACTGTAATCTAGGCAATGATGTATGAAAATGTTCAGTCTTTGTCACCAGCTGGTTGTGTGACGGCCGCTACTGTTTTAAATGATGGATGTTTTTTTTATAAGGAATGCTATTATTTATGTAAACAGAGAGTCTGATCTCCATTTTTATGACATTGCATCAATTGAGTTGGTTTTAAGGTTACTCTTATAAGTAAACTCCGTCCATCCACTTCGTCCTAAGCCTAGAAAGTTTTACATTATCTTCACGGAAATTTAGCAAGATATTTAAAAAGGTTTGCGCTCTTTCTATTATATGTTCCAAGATGTTTTCCATTTTACTTTGAGTGACTTCTGACATGCATTAGATCCAATATACAGTACTTTATATCCCCATCAAGAGTAGACTAACAGATAGTGAATAAGTATCGAAAAATACAGCGTGTTGTTACAGCCATGACCTGTTGCTATGAAATTTCTAATCAATCCCACTGTCACAGGGACTGTTATGTTCGTCATGTGCCGTCAAAGAGTGAAATGGTTTTCTCCAACAGTAGTAAATCCTGGATGCGAGTCTGGGATGAATAAAATGTGATCATACAGAGGTTGCTCAAGTTAAATTCACTCACTAGAAACGAGAAACCTGACGGAATACACAATGCCAGCTGCCAGTGTTTTTCTGTGACGTTATGGGAACCTAAAACTTCAGATAAACTTTCCATGACACCAGAAAAAAACACTTCAGGGAAATTTTTCATGACACCAGAAAAAAAACACCAGATTATCAGTGTGGTTTGCGTCTCTATTTCCCAACTTTAGCCGTCTTTCCTATCTTTGTTTGCTTCTGGCTAGAGCCCTTTGACATTTTATAGACAGTATCAAACCGACAACGGACAAGGAGCTGTCGATGATTCCTGAGTATAATATACATGTAATCTACAACTGTGTCAAAAATCTTTCAAAATTGGTTCAGTCATGATCAATGTCCAAACATCAAGTATGTACACAGGCATTTAGTTCATATATTTTATATATAATTAAGAGAAAAATATAAAAAGATAAGTGGTTTGTTATGTTACAGAAACAAAGAAAAATTCAAACGATTTAAAAAAATAAGCAAATCTTTACAGAACTGATATCGTGGTAGTTTGGCTGCAGCTAATAATGTGATACATGATTATTTTGATCCCACTAAGTATGAAATGATGGTTACAATGGTATAGTTATGAGAGTTTCAATTTCACAGAATGTGCTCCATACAGGGTTGGCTATAGACAACGGAACAAATATGGCAACTCGAAAAGTATTATGTCACACGGGTACCAAAATTGCTATATCGATTAGAGTACCCTATATCGATTAGAGTACCTAATAGGGAAATGACTGTATAAAGTTTGGCTGTGATGACACTTACACAAAAAGCTTTTACCACAATCAATGGCAATGACATGAGAAAGGCATTAACACTGACACTGCGGGGAGTTGTAATCTCTATGTAGTTTACACATGGCTGATAGGAGCTTCCTCGTTACCTATCTGACTTGACGTTACACTGACTGTGGTACATGAGACATTGTTATTACTGTTAGTACGCTCACTGCCACTGTCATCTTTACCCGGAGATGACAGCACTAGTTTTGTATAGTTATTTGTTCCAACCAGATTGACTGCCTCTATTGATAGGGCTGCAGCAAATGTGATGCTCGTGCTTTGCCTGTGAAATATTGGATTATGTCCATTAGCTTGCTTATAATTTGGAGTGTTGTTGTTCAGATACTTTTTGATGCGACGTTTTTTGCTGTGGACACCATTTCCGGTACACCCATTTTTCTGTGTGCCGATGTTGTCAGGGTTTTCTGTACTGCACTTTGAGAAACGTCTTGTCAGTTCTGTCACTATAACTTTACTCTGTCTGAGACATGGTCTACAGAATGTGGCAGCAAACTCCTTCCTGAACTTCTGACTAAATCCATAGTACAACAGAATGTTGACTGCGGAATTTAGAACCACCAAAAAATTTGAGACCTCCAGCATAATATGTAAGTGCATGTATTTCTCACCACCTTGTAGGAAAGTTTCTGGGTCGGTGGCCCAAATGGTATGAGATACTAGTGCGGGTAGCTGGCATACCATGAACACAAGAACCACCGCTACAAGCATAACTGTGGTATCGTTTCTGTGTGCTGTGGTAACACCCAGACTCATACGCCTCTCAGTGCTCCGTGATTTCTTCACTGCCAGTATGAGAAGAAAGTTCAGCACGGCGAGAGTAACACAGGGCATTACGAATATAAAGATCAGGTAAGCCCATAGATGAACACCACTCAGGTATCCTTGGCTTTTTCCAAACGTTGTGTAATCAACCGCAACGATTTTATGGCCTTCAATATACTTTACTACTGTTTTCTTCTCAAAAAACTGTGGCAGAGTGAACATAACTCCAAGGATGTGAAGCCCAAGTACAACCAAGACTGCACGTTTACGACTGCAGAACTTCACTCCTTGGAATGGGTGGCAGATCATAATATATCTGTCTACAGTGAATCCAAGTGTTAACCAGATAGATATTGTCTGGAACGTGTTGCACAGCGGTGAAATGTACGGGAAAGTGAACGCTATAAACTCACTAATGTTACGATTGTATTCCATTGTTTCTGTGAATATGTCATTCAAGCTCAGCACTAGGGCTGTCACTAGGAGCAGACTGTCAGAGACAGCTAGTGCGATCAGATACACATAAGTACTTGATGCATTGTATATCTTACCAGTCAGCACCACCACTGACATCATATTACCTATAAATCCGAGAATGCACACTATGAGTCGACATATCCCAGTCAGGTAATACAGAATGGCGTTTAGGATCGTCTTTTCTGTTTTAGGCAGATGCGAGAGATTGAGCCCGCCATCAACAGGATTACATAGGTTTGCTAAGTCCAGATCATATGATAGAGAGTTCTGAGCGCCCTCTGTGGTAACAGTGTCTATCGTACCGTTAATTATGGTGTCATTGTATGATGTGATGTTAGTGGTTGAAGACGTATTGTCAAACTCTATTGATTTGGATTTTAGGTATTCCAGACATAGTGGAATGAGATCACGCTCCATATTGCCGAGAATAGTTACAGCTACACAGCTCGACCTGAACAAAAGGAAAATACAGAAAACCTTGTTGAAAGACATGTTGAGCTGCTTCTACTTCAACTAAGAGTGACGTGAACTTGATAACTGTTCGGTGTACGAGTGAAGTTTAAATCCAGTTAGAAACGAATAATATTTTGAGCATAATACACTGTATCTTTGTAAAACCTTCAATTTTTAATGAGGACTTTTTGATATTATAGTGAAGGGAAGGCTTTAAATCCCAAGGGATTTACTAATTTGAATTTTTTGAATCCAGATTTTTTTACTGAATAGCTTATTGCCCAGTTCGAACAGAAAGGTGATGATAGGGTAAATCAGAACAGAAAGCCATGTTACGTGTACAAGTACATGCCCACGTTTAGCTGCATACCAATACCAGCTTATTGCGCCAACCACACCAAAAACAATACATGAAGATCCATAATTATAATAACTAACCAGAACCATCATCACGCAAAGCCCCTAGAGGGCTGTGCCTACATGTACACATTTTGTAAAACATTTAAAGAATGTCTGCCTGCCAAACCAGAAACTCTAGCCAGGTTGTTATGGAGATGACCTACGCAGAAACCTTTTGTTACATTTTCTCATCTTCTTTCCCTATATACATGTATGCTACTGTTGAAGAGATTAGATCAAAACTTCGGCAAACTCACCACTCTCTGCGCTAGGCCATAATGACAGATGAAGACTACGAAGATTTAGTTAAAATTCAAGCATGGTCGCTGTTACACAGTGAAATTCTTTGTTCACAAACACTATCAAATACCTTATCAAAATGTCAGAAGAAATATTTTAACCTTATATAAAGGTGGTCTAAGAACTATTGAACTGAGTTTTGAGACACCCATGCATTAAATGTGTTTCAAGACTATTGATTTGGCAGAATAATCTGCTAGTACACATGCTCAGAGCATATTTCGGAATAAGTTTTGAATATCATAAATCGGATAGTTGCGGAATTAGAAAACCTTTAATACCCATACAGCGACTCAATAGAGAAAGGTGATTAGCAACTAGGGGTATTTGATAGAAAAGAATTGTGACCAAGTGAAAATTGGTCTAAGCGTTAGCTGACCTACAAAACAAACAACAAATCATTTGAAATTATTCCACCAGTTTTTTCATAGAAGTACCACGCTAGGCTATAGCAGCACTAAGATGATTATCAAAGAACCGACATTATTTTTGTAAATATATCGATGCTGTAATTTTGATTTTTGAAAAGAGTTTTTTAATGAGGAAGGTGGTCACAAGATAATGAATCAGAATATTTGTGTGTGAACGCTTGTGTATTTGTGGATTGGAGAGTAACTAACTGCAACTAGTTCACTAGTTTACTCTAGTTTCGTTACCTCAACAAAACTGAGTTGGCTCGACTCTATTCGAGGAGTGGGTGTGGTTGGTAAGGATTTCCTTACCTTCGTTTAGATATATAGTGAGGGTAGTGTAAGTATGCCCATAAAATTAAATTGTATGTTAGAAAACTTTTTGGTGCAGGGATGTTAAATGGATTACAATCGTAATATGTTTGTAAAGTACAGGTCAGTATAACAAGACCGCTTGGGATACAGAATGATCTGATAGAAGCCGGTATAGAATAGAGTCCTGGACGCAAAAATAAGTACCCTTGGAATGACTTGGGGGGCTTCCATGCGTATGATGGATGTTATTTGTCTGTGTATTTGTTAACTTCAGGTAATCACTATGTCCGATGCTGAGTAATAAACAAGCTGTGATGTGAAGGAAAGAAATAAGAAATAGTAGAGTTCCTCTCCAATTTTCTAGAATTTAATAGTGTCATGTGATTGTCTTATTTACGGCACCTGTAATAATTGCTACAAAGCAAAACTGATATGGCTGCTTTGATGGCCTTTGATGTGTACATTATACTGGTACATGTACATTATACACTTTGAGTGGCTTTTCATAAAGGGTGTGAGCAAGGCGTAAGGTATTTCCGCAGCAATATCTAGTATCTAGTCATAATATACGATATAGTACGTAAACCACCGATGACAATAGTCAGAAATGTGACCTGATAAGGAGACAGTACAGCATTGACCAATGACGTTTCAGTGATTTCAACAAAATTATCTTGATATTGCGACAGAATGCTAACATACCTAAAGTTACAAATAAACCTTGCCATGCCCCGACCCAAATGTCGGTTCTCACAGCTTTTGTAATTGAAACAGTGGTATAACAATCACGTTGTAACACGTTAGGACCTTACATAAACCTATGACCACTTCATCACATTGCATGATCAGCCTCAGCTGCCTCTGATCAACCTCAGATCATTCTTAGACCAAGTGTGTTGAAGACAGGCTGCATTATGAAGGCTGTGGTATTAATTATGAGTCTGCTTCTGGGATTGACTAGTGCACAATTCAGTCCACACTGCGCTGTGGGTCGAAGCGGACAAGTCATAACTCATTTATTTGAATGGACATGGAATGAGGTGGCAAAAGAATGTGAAAATGTCCTTGGACCAAAGGGCTTTTGTGGCGTGCAGGTATGACTGTAAACAAAGCTTTGATCTGATTTCATCATGCAACCGGAGAGGGGACACAAAAGATAATTACTTCCTTTATCTAAACATAGCTACACCTGCAGGGATATATCATGTTGCGGGCCACCAGATGAAATATTGCATCGGGAAATTAATATCAATGACATCAGTAAATAAACTTTCACCTGTGATTTAACCACTACAATTGTCAATTTGAAAATTGTTAGATGCAATGTGTGTCATATTTATAAAATGTCTAATATACCCTAAAGTCTGGCCTATATACACGTGAGCTTATAGTGCCGCGTGCTTATAGAGCAAGGGAATCGAGCCATAAGCCCATGAGCTTGTACTGTGAGACCAATTTTCTTTGGAATTTTAGGTGCGCTTACAGGTAGGACCTGTAGAAAAAAAGGCATATTCTCAATTTTTTATCCAGTTCAATTTTATATCACATTTTTCCTGCATTTAGTCCGTACTAATCCGTACTAAGCAATACTCATATCCTGCAGATATTTGATACACTGGTTTCTGGTTTCCCATAAAAATAATTGGGTCATACACATGTGCATGTAATTCAGGT
>ERZ1740062.695-NODE-695-length-16139-cov-7.030279_pt1 | contig 16139 bp, 21 predicted proteins | sample MGYA00581741_ERZ1740062 | MGnify/ENA primary metagenome ERZ1740062 (study PRJEB43018, sample SAMN04849747) | marine metagenome | isolation source: floating plastic debris | place: Pacific Ocean | collected 2008-09-01 | study: EMG produced TPA metagenomics assembly...
CCGCAGAAAACAGGCCACGACACAAGAGTCTGACATTAATAAAAACATCTATATGTTCTTAGATAGAGACGATCCCGTGGATAAGAAATTGGCCTCGTTGGGTGAAAGTTTAGGTATTCCCATTCAAGGATAGGGTCTTTTTTTGGGTTATGTCATTTGAATAGCGATGCCTGAAGGCCCGCGCTCTATTTGCATGCGCTCACCAAGCCAATCAAAGATTGTCTTGTCCCATACGGGTAACGATCACTATCGCAGCTTAAGCCATTCCCTCGCTCAGGCTCGCCAAAGGTCAATCTCAAGAGAAGGGTGGTTCACTGCCTAATCATCACTGCCCGCTGCGTGTATGATTTAACCCCCCAAGCACAATAGGCATGGGGGTTAAATCCTCCACTCCGCTCGAACAGCGACGGCGACACCGAAGGTCAAATTCTTTGAGGCTAAGACCGCACACCACAAGAAACACAGCGCTTTGGGGCAAGGATCGCATTTTTTGTTTTCAGGAAGACAAGCGGAGAGTTATGGCGCAGGAAACGCATGCGTCATTTGTGGAAAGGTCAACTTCCAAAAAGTGCCTTTGCACCGAGACCGATACCAAAAGCGATCCCGAAAACAATTGAACCAAAGATTACGCCACCCGCAAAGCCTAGAACCCTGTTTCCATCATTCCCTGCAGCATTCATGGTGGCCCCATAAAGTGTTGCAGGTATAATGAGAAGCATTGCCGCAGGACTGTAAAATCCACAAATGCCAATAACTGAAGCCATCAAAATGGTGTTCTTGAAGGCATTTCCGCCATCATTCCAATCGCGAACAAGCTTATCAAACCAACCCATGCGAAAACGTCCCTTACTACTTTCAACACTGTGATGAGTTGGACGAAGCTCCAAATCAAGAGTTATTTGGCGAGTTCGAATTTTATATTGGCGCATGTGCGCAAAATTCTGGTATACTAAAATTATGAGCGACACGATCAAAGACCCTGATACCCTTGATGCGCCAGCAGCCACGAAAGCGGCGGCTGAGCATGATGCATGGTTCCGCGAGCAAGTTGAAGCAGGACGAAAAGAGGCTAAAGACGCGCCGGAATCCTGCATTCCTCTAGACGAGGTTCTAAAAGAACTCGATCTGTGAACGTCTATTTTACGCCCACTGCCAAATCTGATTTAACCCAGCTCAAAGACTATCTTGAGCCGCGAAACGCGGTTGCTGCACAAAAGCAACTAACCGCCATCGCAACAGCAGCGAGAATGCTTGAAATCTTTCCGCTGATCGGGAAGCGGGGGCGCGTTGAGGGAACGCAGGAACTTGTTGTTCCGGCCACCAATTACATTTTGGTCTATGAGATTTTTAGCCCTGAAAATCTCTACATTTTGCGGGTGCTTCATGGGAGCATGAAATACCCGCCATTTCCTTAGGATTGTTCTGTTGATTGCGCCTCTGAGCGTTTTGCGGCGAACGCTTCTAGTAACTCTGTTTTTGCGCGATTTCTGAAAAACCGTTCCTTGTCATGAATGCGTTCGTGACATGCGGCATGCACTGGAAAAATACGCGATTGGCACCCACTGAATTGTTCTGGGCTTTCTAAGAAGCAACGCCGACAATCTGGAACTCGCTCATATTCTCCCTTAACTGGGTTGCGGCAAATATCCGGGCTATCGTCGGGCAATACGCCCCCAGTGCAGACCCACAAATAGTCATTATGGTGCTGCTCTATGCGTGAGCGCTTATCAAAGCTGCGATCACACGCTTTACATTTGGGGCTGCGTTTAAGTGCCTGTTCGCGAAAGAAGCGGTTTCTCAAACAGCTTTCAGAAAACAACCGCCAGTGATGATCAATTGGGGCGCAGACTTTGGCAACGTGGCGTTTGATCATCCCCGGGCGGCCAAATTTGCCATGACCCGGAATTAGATAACGCGGTATCTTTTTGAGGCGTTTAAGCTCGGGCTTTGGGAAAAGCCGCGTCACGATGCTCTAATCCAGTTGAAAGCAATCCCGCCGCCGATCGCGATCCAAAAGGCCGGGTTCGCTACGATTTCAATCACAAATTCAACCATCACCTTAGTTCCTCATAATTAGGGAGAGGCCAGAGGTTTGGATTTTCTTGAAGATCACGATCCATCAATAGGCGATTGACCCCCTCGCATCCATCGCGGGAGTTCGTTTTTTTGATTTTAGGGGGCGGGGCTTCAACCCGGCTATGCACTCTAAATTCAGTACGCAATGCAATCCAATAATTGTAATATGGTAATCCTTGTAACATATCGATTATCGATAACACAAGAAATTTCTGAGAGCGCTTCTTCTTTACATTATTGCAGGAAGCCCGAATGTGTAGAGAGGTGAGGAGGATGGAATTTGAGATATCTACCGGACGGACTGCTAGTCGAGTGGTCTAGCGACAAATATCCGGGCGGGATTCCGAAAAACTTTCCCAGCAAAGTGGAGGCGGCATTTCACGCTCTCAACTATGGTTTGTTCGAAAATAAAGTCTCAAGATGTTCTGTTGTCGTGGACAAAATCAAGGAAAGACCGGAACGGAAAATTGCCGGGCAGGCGATGTTCCTTGACCGACCCAGACAATCTCAAACATCCATGTCGGTGAATGGCAACGTTTACAATTTTTCCCATTCGGAATCTGCGACGATCACTATTCAAAACGGACGGGTCAATGTCCATGAACCGCATAGAGCCCAACGAAAGTTGAAAAATGCAGATCAATACAAAATCGCTTTAAATTTCCGAACGATAGAATCCCTAGGATTTATGCGCGTACTTTCAACGCTCGCACATGAAATGTGCCACGTACATGAGTTCATATACGCTGATTACAAAACACATCATTCTCCGTATTGGGCGAAGTTAATGCGTTCGATAGGGCTTTCACCGTATGCCCTGGCGAATAACAAACCGTGTGAGCTTGGGCTCGGCATGGGCGATACCGTTTCACATGAGATAGATGATAGCGGTGCTTTCAAGCGCATTGCTCACCAACTTATCGGTGAATACAGCTTCGAACGAGATTGAGAATCACCGTTCCCAGCCATCATCTTTGCCAGACGCAACGCGTCCGGGAGCCCAGACTTGTTCTTTCGCTCTCCGTAAAGCCGCCCCGCGATCCCATTGTGCTTGCGCATCCTGTCCTGCCTTGTCTTTGCCGGCTTGTTCGGACTTTGCGTTAGCTATCTCGGTTTCCAGACGGGAATAATCGGGTGGGCGAATGGATTTCGCGATGTCCGCTTCGCGATGCAGGCGTTTTTCGTCTTCCGGCAGCATACAATGTTTCTAGCAGCGAACACGCACCGCGCATAGGGATGAACTTTGTTCAATTTGGGAAGGATCATCTTCTTACACAGAAAGAGTGATAATGTTTCATATGAAAATACCAGCTATGATTTAAAATCAGCGACTTAGCTGGAATTTGAGAGCAACGGGTCTGGAAAATGGAAAATCCAAGTTACGGAAAATGAGCTAACCCATTGAAAACAAACGAGACCGACTATTTGGCTTCAATTCAGATAATTTCTTAACTCAGGGTGCTAGCTAAATTGATTATGACGAATCTACCTTTCGTATTCCCATCCCTGATCACTTGCCTTGGATGCATCTTTTTCACGTGGCCAACCTTCATCTTCTGATTTGAACACTATTGGTTCTCGCAATGCCCGTGCAACCCGTTCAATTGACTCGGGGTCTGGTCTTCGGATTTCTTCGCCTAAATACTCTTCCGGTGTGAAACCGTACTCGTCGCAAAGCGCATGGATTGCGCTGATTGTGTAGCTGTTGTCTCGGCCAAAACGATCCAAGTTTTGTTTCAGAAAGCGTTTTTCCCAAGCGGACCCATTCAAGATTTCATCTTTTAAAACATCGGACATCCGCGCGAGAAAACACTCACAATCCGCTTTTGAGAGAAACGCCGCCGCGAGCGACAGCCCATTGCGGCGAACCTGCATTCTTATGTTTTCATCATTCGCAATGCGCTCTGCTGCATTCCACCAATGCGCAATGCCGCAAAGCATTGTCAGGGACGCTCCTTGCCGCTTCTCGAACTCATCGATCTTTGCTTTATTCTCCGCGTAGTCGCGTACGGAACCGCTATCATTGAAGGTGAGAACCAATACTGTCGCGCCGTCCTCCGACTCGGAGGCTTCAATTACTTCATACACATATACCTCAAATCGTAATTTTATATTCAGTATACGGAATAATTGCGGGTCGGTGCAAATTCTGGTCGCTCAGGGGCTGATTTTCAAAAGAAGTGTTTTGCGCTATGCCTGATTGGGTATGACCAAGCGCACCACCTCTCACGCGAAAACCGTTCATCTGGAATCAGACACGCCAAGCCCATTGGATCGCTACGGCGTCGCAACAAGCCATTTCGAGCATGCCCGTGACCCTGAAGTGTCGAATATGCACTGGGAAATTCACGAGGAACGAGAAGCCCAAAAAGCCAAAGAGGCAGAAGAAGCTGAACGCGGCTCCATTCTTGACCGCGAAGATAGCTTGCTTCCGACCTACAAAGATGAAGTTGATAGGCGCATGGGCGTCAACCAGAAGACCGAAAACTCCGTCGAAGACGACCTTGAGGATGAGCTCCAGAACTCAGCATCTGGCGGCGAAACGTCAGCTGGATCTATGATGGTTGAGGGGGCAGGAGCAAAGTACGACATGCCGCCGCCTGATACGCTTGAAACGCGCCAACAAAACGCTGAAACACATGCTGCGCTAATGGCTAAAGACGATTATCTGAGTAAATCCTATCAACAAGCGCTCGCGAACGGCCCGCCGACTGAAAAGTCCGGCGAGGACGTTTGGGCGTCTGAATCTCCGGAAAGCCAATCGGATTGGGCACCCGAGCCAGAAAACTCCGATGGCCATGAAAAGGATGACGGCTGGGAACTTGGCTAGCCGTTGAAAAATACAAAACGGCCAATGAACAAGACCGATGCTATTGCGTACCAGATACCGTAGGCGATGAAAAACGGAACGAGACTGGCTGCGCCTTCGCTTTTCCAAGCATCAATTCGTTCAGCTGTAAATTGAGTAAACCCAGCCTCGATACCTTCAAAACCAAAGCTCAGTTGATCGATGGGTGAGTCCATCACGTCATGCTGAGGCTTGAAGCAACGCAATATCAAACCACCAATCCAAAAGAGCGCCGCCATGAATGGGAACATCATCAACGACATTATCGTGATTGATCCGGGAATAAAGACAATAGGCGCGCCTCCGGCAATGGAGTCAGCTGATGTGGAGGGATCGAAGATGACGGCAATTGGCAGCAAGAAATGCATGAAGAAAATCACTCCTGCCGGAAACCCCCAAAACGTCGTGGTGTGGAATTCGACTTCTTGTCGCCGTTTTTGGTCTCGCGCTGCTGCTTCGGCTTCCCATCTGCGTCGGAATTCCTCGTCTTCGCGGGCTTCGCGCTTCTTTGCTTCGGCTTTCGCGCGGGCTGCATTTTCGGCGCGGCGCCGAGCATCAGCAGCCTCTTTATCATCAAATGCCTGAAACAGCTTTCTGTAGGTGCTATCGTAAAGCAACTGCCGTTCATGCTCTCGGAGTGGCACTTCGGTGCGAACGCACATTATGTCTCCGCTCTCCGCGAAATCCATATCTATATCAATAACCTTGCCTTCGGAGGGCGCTGTAAGTGTCACTTTCAGGAATAAGTTTGGATCTAGTGGCGACGCCATTTTCCAAGTAAGCAGCGGGTCACCTTTGGCAAACCACTCATCGCACGGGACATGCACTTGCACAGAAATCGGTAAGTTTTGCTCCATAGCCAAGTCCGGCAGGCGGATCGGCAGCATATGCTCATCAGTGTATTGTGCGCCAAGCAGACGCTGCCGCTCGAACGGGATATACGGGTAGGCATAGTGAGGCGTGAATAACCCAACGAACTCAGGGTCTTCATCATAGTGGGATTTGAGGACAAAAAATGCGTCTTCTCCCCCCACTGTAATTAAAGCAAGTCCGGGATAAAAAGGGTGATCCCGCTCAGAAAATGTCCGCGTCAATCGGTTGAAAAGCGGACGTGTTAGCAGTGGTCGTTTGTGCAACGTTTGCTGAGTTGTTCGTGATTCCTGCTCAGTATCTACGGTGCCAATAGACTCAGCATCAGTTTCGCTTTTCATCCAGCCTTCATTGTATGTCTCTGAAGATTGCGTGTTGAATGTTTCGTTGCGTGTTTCTGAATGTTGGGTACCCGCGCTTTTCGCCCGCGCTGTTGAAATCGTTCGCCCTTTAGAGCTTTGCCCACCTCCGCTTCGGGATTTGTTGCGGCTAAACTGCGAACCATCCGAGACAGAAGAGTTGACCCCATCACTCGTAGCCGGAAACGGTGTTTTAAATAGCTGGCCCGGTTGGAAACTTCTGCCGGATTGCCGTCCCCGCGTGCTCGATTGATTTCGTCCAAGCGAGGTGCCTTCTTGAACGCTCCATTGACGGCCTCGGTTAGAAGTATGGGCATCGCTTATTGTGTCCGTCGTGTTTTCATTCGTGCCATCGGTCACAGCCGTGCCCCAGCTATGACCCGCTCCTTCTGTGCGGCTCTTGCCGCCACTAGTGCCTGTGGTCTTAGATTTCGTGTGGGTTTCAGATTTAGCGCGGCTTTTGCCCTTTGTATCGGAGGCCGTTTGAATTTCAATATGTGCCTCACCGAGATGATTTTCGAGCCATTTGGGCGTTACATTGTCATTCAATCCTAGCCAGATTTTTGTATCTAGTCCGGCCAAAATTTGTTCGCCGCCGTGCTCTCCATACAGCTCATTTAGGCCGCTAATATTGAGGATCGATAGAAAGAGCTTGATGCCTGCCCCCGCGCCTTGATTGAGCACGGTTTTGATTTGTTCCATGTGTTTGAGGTCTAAAAACTCATCAATGGACATCAGCATTGGGTGGCCGCACGCAGGCATCCCCTGCCATTCCTGCATCTCTTGGCAGATAAGTGCGAGAAGTGCCCGCTGCCACCGAATAGCAGGATCGCCGCCACGTCCCTTGAGGCAAATAAAAATACTGACACCATCAGGATTAGATTTGATACCTTTGATGTCCAGGGCTCTTTGGTTTTCCTTCGACGCACCAAAGACGCTCGTTTCAATGTTCACATTGTTCAGAAATTCAAGTTCCCGCGTTGCGTGGCCATATATGCCCGCCCATTGTTTGGGGCTATCTTGTCGGATGTTACGGAACTTCCTCGCTGATTTTGCCAGATTACCTTTAACGGCGGGGTTCTCCGAAATCTCATCAAGTAGCTGGTCTATTGGATGGATCTTCGGCCATAAATCCGGTTCGGAAGGCTCCTCTGCTTCTGGCGAACCAGCCTCGCGCCACTTTGCGATATCGGCGTCGTACTCTGCTTGTTTTTTTCGGTTGAATTGACGCTTTTGTTCGACGGCCTGTTCATTCCCGAGCAGCACAAAGTCTCTAACCAGTCCCAAATGACGGCTTTTTGCAGGGACGTATTTATGGGTAACAACATGTGCCATCACGAGCGCCGTCCACCTTATGCCTTCCCCCGACCAATCGGCAGACTCGCCTCCAGCTGGCTTAATCGTCAGCGCGTCCACCAGAACAGTGCATTTGTCAGCCATTGCCGGGTCTTCAGGATCAAGGCAGTCTAAGAGATTGCACGACGCAAAAAGCTCTTCGGGTACGTTTTTCGTCGTACGGTTGGGATCGAGCACGTAGGTGTCTTGCCCTGCATAACGTTTGCCATCGCCATAAGCGCGCCGCGCCGCGCAGATAGAGGCGTTCTCTCCTTTTGGGTCAATCGAAACGACAGAGCCTTTCCACTTGATCAGATTGGGAACAATGAAGGAGCGGCCTTTCGCGCCTCTCGTTTTCCCAAAGAGCCCGACATGAGTGTCATCCCCCGGCATTGAGCCGATCATGTCTTCAAAGCGTTGAGGATTACGACCCAGCCAAAAGCTCTCACCGTCCTTATAGGCAAATCGCTTCGCTATATCTTCTGGGTCAGACCAATACGCATCGCCGAGTGTGGATGGGTGCTGCATTCAGAGTTCCTTTCCCATCCAAACTGCCTAGCTGTTGAACTTGGTCAAGTGCTTCGCTTTGTTAGGATCGTTTTCGGAGCCGCGCTGCCCTTGCCACGTCATTGGGGCAGTGCGGGTGCGAAAATGATCCGAGCTCGTTTTTGGTGAGCGTTCGTTCCGTCTTCTAACCCGGCGCCAGCCGCAAAGAATTTCCGTAGCCAGCCATTCCCGACGCTGCCAGACAGGCGGGCGGCGTCAATGACGATTTTCCCCGTAAGCTCAGCTAGGCGGGCAAGCCGCCAAGCCTCACTAACGGACACCCCAGAAATCTTATTGAGCACCTCCCTTGTCCCTGTCCGGCAATCTTTCGGCAACGGCACGGAAAATTTCTTCCGGCCAACCGACAGGAGAAAAACATGTCAAACAAACCACTCGACAAAATCAAAGACGGGATGATTTCCGCCACGATCTGGCAGAATGAAACAGAGGAAGGAAAAACGCGCTACAGCGTTACGATTTCCAGAAGCTACACCGACGCCAACGAAAATTGGCACGAGACGAACAGCTTCAGCACTCTGGAATTACTCATGGTCTCGCGCCTCGCGCAAAAGGCCTATGACCGGATCTCTGAGCTCAAAGCAGATGCAAAAGCTCTAGGCGGTGCTCAATGAGCGCCGCTATAGCTGCAAAGTTAGTCCAGCCTAATCACAGGCTGGACTTCCTGCCCAAGCATTGCGAGCAATATCACATGAGTTTCGAACTTGGTGTCTATCGCGTGATGGATCTTGCTTGCCCCGACTATTCGGGCGGGTTCTGGCACTTCTATGAGGTCTCAAATGGCGGATTCTTTATCGCTTTGGATCGGGACAGCCCCGTTCACCTGATTTGGCAAGACAATTACTTCAACTCGGAAATGAGTGCGCAAGCCGCAGGCATTGCGGTGAGCCTGATGATCTTGTCTGACTTAGCTTTCTCATGTGACGCGGAGCGATTCAGCGATAAGTTCCATTTGCTGCGAGAGTTCGCGCTCGATCACACAGAAGCTGGATTGATCTTCGGCTTCATAGATTAAGTCTTCGCGCAAAGAGCCGTTCGGTGGATCACCGAGCGGCTCTTTTTTTGTGCTCGATCGATGCATGGAGCCGTCAAGGCGGGGATTTACCGCCTGCGGCTCATCTTCGTGTCATGCGTCACACATGATCCAAAAACCATTTTCCGAAAAACTTGCAATTTTCAACTCGTTATGGCAAAAATCTACAAAGTAGGAATAGCCAGATATGTTTTTGTATCCAAAAACCACCCTACTATCGCCCATAAATGGGCGCTAACGGGTGTCTGGCGCTTGCAGCGGGCGAGCATTGGTCATTGTCCCAAATGACCCAATGCTATGAGCACGCGCTCATACTGCGTTCGGATAAGGACATACGCTGTCCTTCCAAAGCCAAACCCGCGTTTCGCAAATATTGCGGCGCACGCTGAGTAAAACGGATGACGAAAACGACGACTAAAACCCAAACTGGAAAAGGCGGTAGGCCACGTAAAGACGCGAGCACGCGCTTGTCTGAGAGAATACAAGGCCGCGTTACCGTGGAGACTAAGCTTACGTTTATCGCGAAGGCTGAGGCCGCAGGTATGAGCGAAGGCGAGTTTATTCAGGCCTTAGCTGAGGGTGTTGAAATCCGTTCGCCGCATCGAGGTTCAGACCCCGAATTGGTTCAAGCTATTCGCGCGTTGGAACGCGAATTGAATGCTATCGGGAATAACGTCAATCAGATTGCTCTGGCTGCGAATAGTGGGCGCGATATTCCCTTCTATTGGCGAGAAGTCGGTGAACAACTGCGCACCGTGTTGGATGGTGTTTTGGATCGGATGGATTGATGAATGTGATTATCAATCCAAGTGGCCAAGCTGGATTCAGCTTTAAGGGGCTTCACAATTATTGCGCTCATGACAAGTCGGGAAGCACGAGTGAGCGCGTAGAATGGGTGTCTACCTTGAACCTCGCGGCGAGCCCGCGACATGCCTATAAGAGCATGATCAACACTGCTGAATCGAAAAACCAACTCAAACGTGCGGCAGGTGTTTCGGCGGGCCGGCCATCTGAAAATGGCGACGTTCTGCATATCGTTATGTGTTTTGACATTGATGAGCCGTGGGATCAGGAAACTGGCCAAGCCGCCGCGAAAGAGCTTTTGTCACGCCTTGGAGGAACTCGCGCAAAGTCTAGCGGAGTCCGGCAGTTTGCGGATGAGCATCAAGCCATCATGTATGCCCACAAAGACACGAACAACAGGCACGTACATTTGATGGTGAACCGCGTTCACCCAAAGCATGGCCGATCGTTGCCTGATTCCAATGACCAATTAAAAGCGTCCCGTTGGGCGCTCAGTTTTAGCAAAAAGCACGGCACTGGCCATAAAACCCCTGCTCGCGAAGAGAATATGGCCGCGCGGGATCGCGGTGAGTATGTGAAAGCTAAGCGCCGCAAATCGCGTAAAGCCTACGAGGAAGAAAAGGCGCTAAAAACGATTTCCAACGATAATGGCCGTGTTCAAGCGTTCAAGGACAACCAGAAACGCAAGGATGCGGCACTTTATGCGCAAGGTCGAATCTTGGCCGCGCGCCAGCAGAAACGCTCCGATGATCTAGAGCAGCGTTTGGAAGAGTGGATTGCCGAAGCCAACGAGACAAGAAAAGCACATATCAACAAAGCTCGCGCTCAAATCCGCGAAGAATTCAGGCCTAAAGAGCGGGCGTTAAAGGCGCGGCACGCCGCAGATAAAAAGACGTTTGATGCTTTGGAGCGGTCATTCTTCGGACGCACCAAGAACGCGGTTAAGACGGTGCGCGATGCTATTGACAAAAATGACAAAGGACTGATTTCCCGCTCATTCCGGGTGCTTTCTAATGCTGGGGAACGCAAGGCGTATTTTGAACGCGGCCAGAAACGTGAGCGAGACGCATTTGAACGCCAACGGACCGCTAAATTGCTCGCGGAAAAGCACGCTGCTACGGCCAAATGGAAAAAGCTCTATTCTTCGGCTCGTGCGAAATTTTTCGCCGAGCTAAATAAGGCGCGGGAAGTGACTAAACACGAAAATGCGGAGTTAAAGGCTGCCTGGAAAGCGCGAAACGACGAGCGACGCGAAGAGCTCAAAGCGTTCCCGGCCGCGAACCAAATATCGCAAAAGGCGAAGGCTGACTTTTCCTATGAAGCTATTACCGATGAATACCGTCAGAAACTATCACAAGCGCCAGAGGTGGGATCTGAATTCGATAAGGCGAGCCAAACGCCCACAAAAGAGCAGGACAATTCAAAAGATGATGGGTGGGAGCGTTAAGGCGTTCTATCTTTCCCAGCCATCGTCTTTTTCTGGTGCGTTTGACTGTGAATTCTCATCTGGCCATCCACTAAACTCGTTCGCGCCTGGCGGCGAGCCTAGCGAGGCATCAGAGGTGCTATCTCTAGCTTGGGTGTACTCTGTTAGCGCGAGCGCCTCCGCTTCATTGACAAGACCATTTTCGACCGCGTCTTTCAATTCAGCTCTATCTACTTGCGCCGCGTGAAAGTCAGCTGAGTTCTTTAGAACCTCAATAATGTCGCCAATATCATTATAGGTCGAACCCATTTCTATCGTGTCAGACCCTTGGCCAAGCGCGATTTCAGCGCGATCTAATTCGTACTGCGCACCCATGAAGCGATCAACGCGCTCGCGCACCGTCATTTTTGGATCGGGTTCAGTATCGCTTGATTCGCGACCCGTGAATCGATCCATAATCCAGCTTTGATCTTCATTTGCCATACGCCACTAGTAACATGGATGAGAAAAATGCAACATGGCTCTGCGCCACTATGGAAGCCGGATACCGCAAATTATGGAGCCTTCGCCTCATTCACCTGAAGAACGCGACAAGCTGCGTGCTGAGATAGCCTCGGCGAATGGGTTCCATCCTTACAAGCGTTATAGTGAAAAAGAGGCGGCGGGGTTTATCGGAATCCATACGCAGACATTGAAAGAAAGCCGTCTTCAGGGCAGAATCCCATATCTTCGCCTTGGAACTCGCCGAATTTCTTATCTCGGTTTCCAGATCGCTGATTACATTATCGGGAGCATTCAATGGGACAATCCGCAGAAAATGACTTCCGCATCGGCGAGTACTGGATTGGGCGAAAAAGCGGTAGAGACACCTATTATCGCTACTGGTACGATCCAGAGCGAGGAGTCACGCGCCGCGCATCTCTTGGCACGTCAGACTTTGAAGAAGCCAAAGACAAGTTAGCGGTTTGGTACGTCGCCAATAAGGACATTCCCGAACTCTCGGAATTAGAGGCGGTGCTATTGTCTGACGTAATCCGGCGCTATTACGAAAAGCACGCGCAGCATACCGAAAGCCACGAGACTTCCCGCGCAAATCTTCTGATTTGGCTCAACTATTTTGAGCCAGAAACCACTGTGCATGATGCCACTAGGCCAAAGGCGATCGATGGTTTCATTCGCCACCTTCAGGATAAAGGGAATAAATCCTCTTATATAAACCGTATCCTCACGGACGGACGCAGCGCGATCAACAGGGCTTGGAAAGACGGGGAAATCGCATCAGCGCCGTTTATCAAGACCTTGAAGGCGGAAACTGCAGAGCCGAAGGGTAGGCCTCTGGAGATGGAGGAGCTTAGGGCGTTTTATCACACAGCGGAAACCCCGCATCTTAAGCGGTTCATTCTGTTCTCTGTTGCGACCGGCGCCCGCCCGTCTTCGATCATGGATTTGCATCGCCAGCAGATCGACATTGAACGAAGACTGATCGACCTAAATCCGCCAGGACGGAAACAGACAAAGAAATTGCGGCCAGCCGTGAAGCTTCCTGCGCCACTTGTTCCGCACATCGAAGATGGGTGGCAGGTCACGTTCCGAAACAAGCCGCTCGGATCAATAAAGACGTCTTGGCGCAAGCAACGTGCAAGATGCGGTTTAGATGCACAGGTGAACCCATATTCGATCCGCCACACGGTTGCGCGTCACCTTAGAGCATCCGGCGTTCCAGTATGGGAAGTTGGCGCGCAGTTGGGGCATAAAAAGAAAGAGGACTCGATTACCGAGATCTATGCCCCAATGGACCCATCTTATTTGGGGCAAGCTGTTGAAGCGATAGAAGAATTTATGGCCGAGATGCTGGTAGATCCCAGTCAGCGTCCACTCGTCTCGTTGCCCATTCGTTGCCCATCGAAAAGTGGGTTAGAGGCTGAGACTGTAGTGAATATTGGAGCGGGCGATGAGATTCGAACTCACGACCCCAACCTTGGCAAGGTTGTGCTCTACCCCTGAGCTACGCCCGCGTCCGGTGGGTAAGTCGACCGCTGTCTCGCGACCGAAGCCGCCATAAACCGCAAAACAGGGGGCGGCGCAAGAGGAAAAAGCTGACGCCGGAGCGGTTTTTACATCACGGATTTGCCAGTGTTTCGAACAGCGTCTCCATACGCTCCGAGATCAGATCCAGCACGTGTTCGAACCCGTCTGCGCCGCCATAATAGGGATCCGGTACTTCAGCGTCCTGCAGAAACAGGTTCAGGCTTGCAGTTGCCTGTGATGGGCGGAGGCGTTCGAGATCTGCGAGATTGCTCTGATCCATCGCGAAGATATGGTCGAAACGCAAAAAATCCTCAGCTTGTGCTTGTCGGGCGCGTAACGGAGCGAGATCAATACCCCGCTTTGCGGCCGCCGCCGTCATCCGGGGATCTGGCGGATTGCCGACATGCCAGGCGCCGGTTCCTGCGCTGTCTATGACCCAGTCGAGGCCGCGTTGATCTGCGAGACGGCGTGCAACACCATCTGCGGTCGGGGACCGGCAGATGTTGCCGAGGCAGACGAAAAGGAGCCGCGGCATGGTCGCTCTACGCGACTTCAAGTTCCGGAGTCAGCACGCCGCGCTTGATCAGTTCTTCGCCGATCTGAACTGCATTCAGAGCCGCGCCTTTGCGCAAATTGTCCGAGACGTTCCAGAAAATGATGCCATTCTCGACTGTCGGGTCCTTGCGTACGCGGCTGACATAGCTCGCCCATTCGCCGACGCAGTCGACTGGCGTGATGAATTGGTCATCCTCGATATTGTCGATCAATTGCACGCCATCCGCATTGCGGAACAATTCGCGGGCCTGTTCGACCGTCAATGGGTCTTCCAGCTCGACATTCACGGCTTCGGAATGCCCGACAAAGACCGGAACGCGGACACACGTGGCGACCAGTTCGATGGACTCATCGACAATCTTCTTGGTCTCCATCCGCATTTTCCACTCTTCCTTGAACGACCCGTCTTCCATCGGAACGTCGATCTGCGGAATGACATTGAAGGCGATCTGCTTTGAGAACACGTCCGGCGTTGGCGCATCATTGACGAACATGCCCTTGGTCTGGGTCCAGAGCTCGTCCATGCCGGCCTTGCCGGCGCCGGAGGCGGATTGATAGGTCGAGACCACGACCCGCTTGATGCCAGCCGCCTGATGCAAGGGCTTCAACGCCACGACAAGCTGCGCCGTCGAGCAATTCGGATTGGCGATGATATTCTTCTTGCCATAGCCGAGCACGGCTTCGCCATTCACTTCCGGGACGACAAGCGGAACGTCCGGATCCATGCGCCAGGCGCTTGAATTGTCGACGACAATTGCGCCTGCGGCAGCAATTTTGGGCGACCATTCCTTGGACACGCTGCCGCCAGCCGACATCAGCACCAGATCCACCTGGCTGAAATCAAACTCGTTCAGGTCCTCGCACAGGATCGTCTTGTCGCCATAAGAGCATTTTCGGCCCAGCGACCTGCGAGAGGCGACGGCATGCACCTTGTCCGCCGGGAAGTTGCGCTCATCCATAATATTGAACAATTCTCGTCCAACATTACCGGTTGCTCCTACAACTGCCACGCGCAAAGCCATTGCTCGTCTCCTTCAAAATAAACAGTCCGCCCCTATGTCATGGCTTGTGTTGCAGTGCAACTTAACGGATCTGTTGCAAATAGTGGATTACATGCGATTTATGCTAGAGGACTGGCCAAAGCGGCAAGGATTTGTCTGACATGCACGAAGATATCATCAATCGCTATATCAAGAGTTACAATGACCGGGACATTGAAGGCATGCTCGATTGTGTGACCGAGGATGTGGTGTTTGAGAATATCTCAAATGCCAGCCAGTCCATGCGCCTGGAAGGCCGGGAGCAGATGGGCGAAGTGGCGCGACTGTCCGGAAATGCCTTCTCTTATCGGCGTCAGCGCCTGATCTCGATTGTCGTCGGTGAAGGCAAGGCTGCGGCGGAAATCGAGTTTGAAGGCAAGGCCGCGGTTGACTTGCCAAACGGGGTCCGCGCGGGTGAAACCGTGAAGATTCGCGGCGCAAGCTTCTTCGAGTTTCGCGGGCGTCTGCTCAGCCGGATAGCGGATTATAGTTAAGTCTGGGACCGCTATTCAGTTGGAACCACCCAAAAACCCGCGTGATTGCAAGCCATTGCGACGTTAAGAAAACACTACTTGCACGGCATTATTTCGGTATTCTAGCCAAAATAGATTTTTAGATCAGTCGGCTACAGTCCGACCATGTTCAAAACTGCGGCATATGGAAAGGAAACCGAACACAATCTCTCTGAGAGATTCCGTTCGCTCGCCTTCTGGACTGGCCTTCTCGGCCTGGTCGTGAACGGTTTTGTGGTCGCTATGATGCTTGCCACGGACCAGTTTACGCCGCTGGTTTTCTGGGAAGTGTCCATCTATGTTTGCGTGCTGCTGTCGATCACGGTGAGCGCGCATCTAAACATGCACGTCAGAACGGTCCTGTTCAGCGGCCTGATGATTCTGTTCTGTGTCTATTGGGGCAGCGCCTTCTATGAAGCAAATCATGGGCAGACCATTCCGTTCGATTTACCTCTGGTCTTGTTCATTCCCTTGCTCATCGTCCTTATCCTCGATTATCGGCTGCAATTTGCGCTGATGCCGGTGCAGGTCGCATGCGTCTATGTCTATGTCTCCCGGTTTATCACAATCCGGCTTGATGAAACCTGGTCGCACGCGGATCATCAGGCCTTCAGCTTGTTATTGGCTGTTGTATCAGGTTTTTCCTTCATGGGGATTGGCGTTGTCGCCTGGGCGCGCGCACGGGCTGA
>ERZ1740062.696-NODE-696-length-16114-cov-5.526185_pt1 | contig 16114 bp, 15 predicted proteins | sample MGYA00581741_ERZ1740062 | MGnify/ENA primary metagenome ERZ1740062 (study PRJEB43018, sample SAMN04849747) | marine metagenome | isolation source: floating plastic debris | place: Pacific Ocean | collected 2008-09-01 | study: EMG produced TPA metagenomics assembly...
TTGAAACCCCTTGCTGGATGCCGGGCCGGGCGCTGTTGTTCGCTGGTCGACTTCAGGACCGCTGCAAGACACCGCTGTAGCAGCAGCCGCCATAGCCAGAGCCTGCATCATCTCTCTTCTATTCATTGTTTATCGTCTCCACCGCAGTCCTCAGGGCCCAAAACTCAAGCCAATGCGGACATTAGAATCTAAGATCTTGTAGGTGCTGGATTGAGCGCTCTAGCGTGGCCATCGGGTCGTCAGAATTGTCGTGCTCGACTATGAAGTAGCGTGCCCCCGACACCCCATTCAGCTCAAAAATTTCAGCAAATTTGATCACGCCGTCACCGACATCGACAATCTCATTTCGCTCACCGCCCATGTCTTTGACATGAAACAAGGGAAAACCGCCCGGATACGCATCGAAGTACTGGCGTGGATCGTACCCCGCTTTCGCCACCCAATACAGGTCGAGCTCGAACTGGACGTGCTCGCGATCGATCCGTTCGAACATGGCATCATAAAGCGACACGCCATCATTCGGCTCAAACTCAAATGCGTGATTATGATACGCGAATGACAGTCCGTGCTCGCTAGCCTTTCGACCGAACGCGTTCATTGTGTCGATCCAGTCATTCCACTTCGCAGGATCGTTGTTACCAAAAAGTGGTGGCAAAAAGGGCAGCACCACAAAGTCCACGCCCAGCGCTTTGGCGTCGTCGATCACGCCGTTTGGATCGTTGCGAATGCTTGACAGCTGCACATGCATGGAGACGGCATCAAGCCCGAATTCATCGATTAGAACCTTTATGTCTTCGGGCTCACGCTTGTAGAGCCCCGCAAACTCAACCTGCGTGTAGCCCATTTCTGCGATGCGCTTCAGGGTGCCTTCGAAGTCTTGAGCGAGTTCAGCGCGGACCGTGTAGAGCTGTACCCCAATATCGGTCAGCGATCGCTCAACTTTCTGGGTTTGGATTTCTTCAGTTCGCTCGGCTTGGTTCGACACACATGCGCCCACTGCAAAGATCGACAGTAGAACGAGCAAGCCTAGCTGATGAAATCTCATCGGATATCTCCCATTAGACGAATTGAAGTCCGGACCGGGACTCTGTGATTTTACGAGTTTTCGAGAACGATTGCTGTGCCGGCGCGACCGAGATCAGGCGTTTCGTAATTGGCGGTGTCGCCAGGGTTCTCGATTGGTGCATCGAACACTGTGCAAATGTTCCCGAAGTCGGGAACGATTGTACACATCTCTTTTCGGTCCTCGCTGAAACTGTAATCGAACACGAAGCCCTCTGCGGTCTGAATTTTCCCATCCGCCAGCTCGAGAACCATGGTTGTCCCATCGACATTATCCAACTGCAGCCGCAGTGTTTCGGCATGCGCTCCGCCAGCGATTAATGCTGCGGTTGCTGCGGTTGCTGCGATCATGATCAGTTTCATATCAAGTTCCTGACTTACATTATGTGCGTAAGGTATATGTAATATTTTATGGACCGTCAACAGGCGAGGGTTTCGGCATCAACGCTCGAGCGAAATCGTGCCGGAAGAAGTGACCGAAAGACGAATGGATTTGGAGTGGATTGAAGTGCGCGATATGCATGAGACGAAACTTCGGCTGCTTCCTAGAAGCAGACATAAGAAACGGCCGTTTGATCTCAGAGGGTGGAAGTTGGTCTCGGTCAAATTCGTTTGCATTCAACTTTTGATTTGCGATCCGCCAACGGTCCTCGGACACATCAGCAAGAACACACGCTCTCAACACAGTTTGGCGAGCGGCAGCTGCTCTCCCACCTCGTTGAATGCACACTTACGGCAGGTACCTGATCATATTTCGATCAACTCAACGTCCGCTCCTCCCGAAACGATATGCTTTTTGAGTCGGCTTGCCTGGCTCTTTGGGCATGCGAAGACCAACAGGGATTGTGCGCGAGATGCAGCAACATAGATCTCGCGAGCGTCTTCTGCTTTGCTCTTGTCTGGCTCGTTTTCTAAGTGGGTTAAGACGGCATTCGCGTTGGCCGTCGTCAGCACGACACACATGCCAGCATACTCTTTTCCTTTCACCTCATGGATTGTTCGGGGAATAAGACCCGATGCTGGCTTTGCACCAAGAATTGCGTCGAGCTTAGAATTATTACTCAGCTTCTGACCTATGGTGCTTCCGGCGGGCGCTAGAAATGGCATGAACGCATCCCGTGCGCGAGCAACCCACTCTGCTCGCGTATGACCAAGTTCTGGATCGAATTTGAGAGATCGTAAGATCTTGACCACAATACCCCGCCAACTCATTGGGTTGATATCATCTTGTATGATTGCTTGGTGATAAGTCCGCTCTCCGAGGTCTCCGGAAATATCCAGGAGAACTGTATGAGCTGCAATGATCGCCTTGTACTGATCCTTTTCATTTTCACCGTGATGGAATGCCATGACGGCGCCCGCTAGCCGCAGGCTCAGCGCATTTCCGACTTTCTCGCTATAGGCCCCAATCGCTTTGCGACCGCTGCTGCGTGTTTTCGCAGTTACGCGACATTGCTTGAGTTCGATGCCATGTACTTCCGCAAGTGTTGCAAAAGCTTGTCCGATCTGCGGTGACACACCTTGCCCGCTGTAGCTGAGGACATGCACTTTGATGCCACAGTCTTTCTCCTCGCCGAGAGCCTGATCTTGATCTCCACGCTGGCTGGGGGCACGCAGCATGTGCACGGCCTTGCAAATTTGCGTAGACGACCGAAAATTCCCAGACAGTGATAGTCGCTCGCCATTTTCAAACGTCTCTGAATATTGGAAGAGTTCTTCCGAAATGCCGCCCCTAAAACCGTAGATCGATTGATGAGGATCACACACGATCTTGGTGGGGATTTGCGCCTGCCGGCGCAACCAGTCAACAATCGCTAGATCGGCCGGATTGCAATCCTGAGCCTCGTCCACGATCACCTCGCCAAATCTCGCTCTTAGGACGCGGGCCAATCGTTCGCTGAAGGCGGCCTTTTCAAGGTTAGTTTTCGCCGCTTGCCTGATATCATCAAAGTCAAGCTGGCCGTTTTCCAGCAGCCGTGCCCGAAGACTTTGCGCGGCTGCTTCGTACGGCCTTGGGTTGCGATTCCGCTTAAAGCCAAAGTCAGCGGCCTTTTTCCAATTAATGACACCGGTTTTATGGTCAAAGACGTCGAGCCGTAACCCTTGCGCGCCTTGGAACGGCGTGACGATGATCTCTCCTTTATCGGGAACAATTCGTAATGGCGCGGAGGTAACGTCCATTCCAAACGGCTGCACCATGTAGTGCCACACAAAACTGTCAAACGTGCCTACGAAATGCGGAAAAGCTGGCGCTGGGAGCAATTGCCCCCGAGCCAGTCTATCCTGAAGCTCGGAAACAGCGGCATTGGTGAAAGAGAGAAACGCAAGTCCCTGTCTTTTTCCAGACTTTGCCAATAGGGTTCGTGCGCGTTCGACGATGCATCGAGTTTTCCCAGCCCCGGGACATGCCGTGATGAACGCTGCTCCATCATATTCGATGATAGTCTTTTGTTCATCAGTGGGTTTGAACTCGCCCATCCGAAAGCCTCACTCTGAAATCGTGCGAATAGCCTCGGCGAGATACTCCGGAACATTGAATTCTTTCCCGTCTTCGATCAATTCGGACAACGCTTGAGCAAAGTCACCCTTGCGAGCGTGTTCGAATAGGTTGTGCATGCTGGCTGCAAGCTCACCCCCTTCAAATGCAACGGCCTTGTCCCATTTTTCCGACGAGTTTGGATGAAGCTTCAAAAAAGCGGCTTTTAGTATTTCGCCATTCCCCGCCGTGACGAGTTCAGTTTCCAATGAATGGTCGTTGATGAACGTCTTGCACAAATCGGCAGCATCCATCGTCGCTGCAATATCATCGTACATACGTTTTCTGTTTGCGCCTGCCGTCAGGCCGTTCGCAAGTGTTTTGGGGCCGTCTCCATCAGTGACGATCACGACCCGGTCGGCGATACGAATATTGTTCTGGGTGCTAACTAACAATTTCACATAGGGTGTGAAGTCGACGCCATCGATGGCGACAAAAGTCGTCGAATGAAACCTGCGAAGTGCAGCTGGATCGTCCTTCAACACGATCTTTTCCGCGAGCACAGGCAAAAGCATAGCTTCGGCAATTCCCTCGACCAAAAACATCCGCCCTCCAAAGAGGAAGGCTGCTTTGGTGACGTCTATGTACCTGTCAATCTTGCGGCGAGCCTCGAAGTCGGGCTGTCCTTTGGCGTCGAGCAAGAGATTGGCAAGCGATATCGATCGGGTCTCTCTCCGAGGCGCAGGCTGTGTCTCTGCTGCGTCACCCAGCTCTTCAGCGACGAAGTCGATCGTGGCATCTTCAGCGGGGGGCGTAATCGTTTCATGTGCCGCTACGGCTTCGGCTTCGGCTTCGGCTTCGGCTTCGGCTTCGGCTTCGGGAGGATCGATTATGATGGCTCTTAGGAAAACGATATTTTTGCTTGGCACGCTGGCAGACAAATTCGGTGAATGGGTAGCTACGATGACCTGCAACTCACCTTCGGGTGAGCCATCTGTGCTCGGTGTAGATCGGGATTTTACCGCCCGCTCCTTCAAGAACGCTAAAACGGCTGCCTGCAACTGGGGGTGAAGATGAGCTTCGGGTTCTTCGACCAGAAAGAGCGTCAAATCCGCATTGCTCACGTTTTCAAGTTCAACGGCTATTGTTGCCAGGTAAAGGAGATTCGCATAACCGTGCCCGGAATAGCTGAGATCTTCGGGTGTAATTCCTTGGTCTGACAAGCTGAACTTCAGATCACGGGCAATGTCGATCAGCTTCTCATCCCTCGAGAAGCCTAACGAGGCAACCTGCTGACGAACACCCGCAGTCAGCGCCTCTAATCCAATATCGACGGAGCCACTGATAGACGCCAATATGGCGTGGTCATTGTCGCGCGACAAAGCGCTGATTAAGTCTGCCGGATCCGCATCTTTGAGATAGTGACGCAGTAGCGCATAAATCCGGGTCGGATTCCCAGATGCGAGCGCGTATTTCGCGTCTCGAAGGGTCGGCAGATAAACATGACGGATCATGTCGTGAGAACCGGCCTCCGGAACTCGGCCAGCTGTCCCCGCCCACAATACGGGTCGCGGAGGAAACCCGCCTTTGGTTTCGTCGTAGGACAGGCCAAACACCGCATCAGTTATCGTTTTATCGGGGCAAGCAGTAACCAATCGTCCTTGTTGTGCGTCACTGAGTTCGGCGTAATACGCAGCCAGATCAAAACTGCTTCCGGCACCAATTCGGATATCAGTGAGCTGACAGTAAATATCGCGCCGACCGCTTAGCGGGGGAGTGAGCAAACGCAAAGCATCGATTGCGTTACTTTTCCCGCTATTATTTTCACCGACGAGAATTGTTAAGTCGGGCTGGAAGGACAAAACGCTGGATTTGAAAGATCGAAAATTCTGAAGAGATAATTCTTTCAAATACATATCGTCGCCTCTTTCACTACGAACCTATAAATTTAGTTGTAGGCCTCTCTTTGATTGTCGCCAACAAGTTCAATTAGATACTTTGAAGGAACTGTTTGTCATTCCACAAATATCCGGCCCAGCATCGAGCAAGGCCGGAGACGACTGGAGTGATTCTGCATCTTTTCGAGGAATTTGGCGCATGAGAAGCTCCGTGTGTCCGATTTTGCGTGCTTCAACGGCTCAATGACCGCAGCCAATCCTCCACAAGCTGAACAAATTCTTCGCCACCATCAGTCAGCCTTACTTCATCAAGTTCGCGCAGCGCTGCTGGTACTGTGCGCCACAAATTACCGTCGTTGAGGTCTTCGTGGAGCCGTTGATTGACGGCTACTTTGCATCTTTCCAAATCTGCTGGGTTAAGAAACTCTGGCGCATCAACATAGATGATTCGTTGGGCTAGCTGACTGAACCGGACATCTTCAAACGATCGCATGATTTGCTCGCGCTCGGTCCAGGTCGCTTTTTGAAAAGTGAGCATCGCCTGTTCGTCTATGCGAGATGGAAATCCCTCAAAGATTTTTTGCTCAAGATGCTCTGGTTTCGGCCAAGGTTCCTGGATCGCGCGGTGGCGGTTAAGAATATTGCGGCAAGTGCTGGGGGATGCCTCTAGGAATGCTGAGATCGCTCTGGCTTGCACGTCGAGTTCTGCGTTCCAGTGTAACTTAGCTTCTTCAACCGTGAAAACGACAGGTGCCTTGTTTAATGCCAATGGCCGGAGCGGTTTGGGCGTAGATGCAAGCAGTTTATCGATCGTTGGAGCGCCTGCGTTGACAATCTCTCGCCAATCCGTCTTCAGCCGCACAACAAAGGCATTGGTGCCTCGCGTACCATTGTCGTCGATCCTTTGACCCCACCAAACAACGGGCTTCCCCATGAAGTGTTCAACCACGTAGACCGGGTGACCTTGCTTTAAGATCCCAGCCGTCGCGTGCTTTGGGGCGCGCATTGCAGAAGCTTGCCAAAGGTTGGGCGCGCGCTCTGAGATTAACTTGGCAATGTGTATCGTCGCCTCAACATCGGCGAGAGCGTCGTGGGCGTTCGCGTGCGCAAATCCATTGAGTGGCGCCAATGCATCCAGCTTGAAACTGACGTTTCCCTTCGCATTCCGAGGAAAGCTTAGGGCGCCCTCTGCTAAGTGTGAGGCTGCTTGGACTAACGGCAGAAGGTCCATTCTGGCATTGTCGCCCGTCACGGTTAGATAAGGTGGATGCAGAGTTTGCCAGAATGCACGCTGCAAAAGCGGCTCATCGAACCGCTTTGAATTGTAGCCAACGAAGGTTGCTGGTGACCAAGCAACTAACTTGTTTTTGATTGAGCCCATCATCTCAAAGAAAGATGGCAGAGTAGGATCGGTTAGCTGTTTAGGCGTCACCCCCGTTACCTGCAGCGCCACCGGAGCCGGCACGACCCAAGGTAAGCAACGGCATCTAATTTCGAACCGATCCAATTCCCGGAGGTTGTTATCGGTAAGGATAGCAGCAAACTGCAGGATTTGATCGAAATCGCGCGATAAGCCAGTGGTCTCTGTGTCAAAAAACACGAAATGACTCATCCTATGCGATCCCCTAGTTAGATCATTTTGATGCTGGAGAAGAGATCCTACCTATAATCGATGTCGACAGAGGTGAGCATAACCCCGATATCTCACTTATGAATTGAATCCAAAATTTCCTGGCCTAGCTGATCGAACGCCAGCCGCACGTCTTGGTGGTTTTGATATGGAATAGCCGTTCCTGCCTCCCTCAGAATACTGGCAATCATTCTAATGTTCCGATTGAACACCCTGGAGTTTGAATAAGTCGAAAGCGTTTGGTTGATATTGTCGATTATGGCGCGTTCTCTCGCAATCAAGTCAGACCGGTAAGTTTGGTTTGCGATGACGCCCGCCAATCGAAGGTCAGAATTGAGGTCTTTGAATGTGTGTTTGAACATCTGGAGCATCTGATCGATTGGCTCTGATGATGTCTGTGTCATCAATGTCGGCACAACAACGTGCGAAGACGCGCAAAGTGCATTAACCCCGGCGGTTCCCAGTCGAGGTGGCGCATCGATCAGAACATAGTCGAAGTTTTCTGCGATATTTGGACTCCACAAAAACCTTGCCAGTCGGAATCTCACATCATCGGTCGATTCTCCGATCAGCCATTGTACGAACGACCGGTTCTCATCTTCGCTGAGGCGATAACTCGCACCAATGAGGTGACAAGCGGGGAGCGCTTTTCCAATATCGACTGACGTCGATAATATTTCTTCTGGAGAGCTTTCAAAACGTAGCCACGGCGCAGTTTGTGGTGGGGGATTTTCGATTTTCGCTGCGTTGATCAAATTGTTGGTAAGCGAGCCTTGATAGTCCGCGTCGACAAATAGGACCCGAGCATTTTTAACCGAGTTTAGAAAGGCGCCGAAGTTTATTGCAACGGTTGTCTTGCCAACGCCGCCTTTGAGGTTGGTAACCGACACAATGGTTGGTGCATTTGCAGGCCGTTTGGGGCGAACTTCGTCCAGCTTGTCGGCATGAAGTGTCCACAAACTATCATTGCTTCCCAGCACAGCGTTACGGATGAGATTGAAGGTGCCAAGATCACTTTCTTCGCTCGGGGGTGCAGTTTGAAACTCTCTAACCTGCTTTTGAAGTCGAGAAATTTCCCAAAGGTGACCTTGGGCTTCACTTTGCAGAACGACGACGCGATCAGTAAGGCTCTTTATGTTTTGACGGAGCAGAAAGTTTTGAACCGCGCGCATCGCCCAGCCCAAAGCGAACGTGGCAGCAATGATCGGAAAAATGATCGCCGCGAGCGTGGCTACGCTGAAGGTAAATTCCATAATACACACCCGGTCCCAGACCAAACCGTAACAATGCAACTCATGATGTCTAGAGTTTAGTTAGAACGGTCTGGCTGTCGAAGCGATTTCACGGTTTCTAATCTTGGTTTGTCTTACAATGTAGGCTGCTTCGATTTGTTCTAAGCGCTTTGCCTTGTTGCTGCCCGTCAGCGTTCCACCGGAGTATCGCGCCAGTATCTCAGGCAATTCTTGACTCGCTCGGATATGTTTGTCCGATTTCAAACGAGATAAACAATCGGCAAAACGTGCACGATCTCCATCTGCACTCTCAAACTCAGAAACGTATCGATCAACGAGCTCTGTTCTCAGCTCAGGAGGCTTCCGATTGGAAGGCCGTTTTGCTCCTCCTGGTTTCTTACCCGCTAACAGATTCTGACGCACTTGCTGGAGATCCAAATCGCGCTGCGCGTGCAAGTCTTTTACAAGGGCGTTTAGCGACGGCGCGGACTTTCGAATTCCACCCTGGACATATGCATTTCCGAGCGATTCGAGGATCACTGCTAGTTCGTTGGCTCTCATGCATCTGCTCCCGTGGTCATGAACCCTTACCATGAGTCTATTTCGGGTAACACAGATCGAGGAATTTTGGTCCCAATCTCCTCAGGCCCTAATGTCCGGTTTTGCTCGCTTTTCAGAATCTGCGAGCCACCGGTTTTGGGGCGATTTTAGGACGCTGGTTTGTCCCTCGAAACCGGATAACAGTCGGTCTCAAAATCGTCCGTTTTGCAGTTCAATGAGAGGCTCACATCGACTTCTAGCGAGAAACTTTTGTGCACATCTTTATTCTCGGACACTCAAATGACGATGACGGCCGTTTATCTGCTGCGTCTGAAAGCCGGATCGCATACGCCATCTCTATCCTCGAACGCGCAAAATCAGAAAACCAGTCAGCTTATTTATTGTCTACAGGTGGTTTTGGAGACAACTTCAATACTTCCAACTTCGCACATCACGTCTGGGTCGAGGCCGAACTTAAGAAACGCGGATATTCGTCACATGTTCGGTCAGGCGAGCGATTGGGTGGCGCACATACCGTCGAAGACGCGATCCTCATTAGAGAGTACTGCGCGAGAAACGATGTTAGATCGTTTGCAATCGTTACAAACGAATATCACCTGACTCGAAGCCAGTTAGTTTTTGACGCGATTTTTGATCCGGTCTCAGTCACTGTTTTAGCAGCAGATGACCCAATCGAAGTCCAGCAACAAGACTTCGAGCACGAGAGAGCTGCGATCAAACAATTGGAGACACAAGCTGGGGTAATTTGGAACGATGAATTTTATCCCCTAAGTTCTGCAACGATGTGAAGCAGATGACCACGAACGTCCTTTTGAGTGCGACGTGAGCCCCAAAGCTAACGTCTCCTTTTGCCCGCTTCGCTATATTCTTTGCGCATGTTCCTCTAGAACCGGTGGATGACGCAATCGCCGACCGACTTCGACGCCATCGCCATGATGATCACTCAGGCGACGACAGCGACGTTCAGTGACTTGTACTTCCGTCACACGTTCCTGTTTTTCATCCAGGCCGGGAAGAAGTATGTGGGATGCTCAGTGAATGGCGAACTTCTCGGGCAAGAAACTGACCTTCTAGTGTTTCCCGCCGGTTCAACGGTGTTGATGGAAAACCGACCAGTTCTGGACGCTGACTATCAGGCGCTTGGTATTTGTTTCTCGGATGATTTGGTACGTCAGGCATTTGCCGATCAGAACACGACAACCAAAGCAGGAGTTCAGCGTCTGGTTGAAAAAGACGGACGATTGGAGAGGCTAAAGGTAATCATAACAGATGCAATCAGCAAAGACGATCTACCGACGGAGATTAGACAGCATCGTCTGATTGAAGCACTTCTTTGGCTGAAGCAGTTCGGCGTGAAGATCTCACCGCAGGAAGACCAATCTCCAGTCGGGCGCGTTCGCCGGCTTATCGAGACTGATTTAAGCCGCCCATGGCGCGCTAAGGACGTGGCGAAACACTTTGCGATGAGCGAGGCCACGATGCGCCGCTGGCTGCAAGATGCTGGTCAGTCCTTTTCGAAGATTCTACAATACACCCGTTTGGAGCATGGCCTCACACGCTTGCAAACGACACCCTCGCCGATTTCGCAGATCGCACTCGAGATCGGGTTCAAAACACCCTCTCACTTTACAGATGCATTTCATCAACGGTTTGGGATCACACCGAGCCAGATCCGCCGCCGTGAAAGTTGAGCGGATTTCGATAGTGTTTGAGTGAAGTTCGGAAGCGACTGCGATGAACGTAGTCTACGTACGAGCCGTCATCACAAACCAAGGGACTAACGCATGTTACGCAAATCCATTATCGCTTCTGCAGTATTGCTTGCCTCAGCGGCCTGTGCAGCCACCTCACAAGCCGAAGGCTTTACGCTTAGCAGTCCAGACTTAGCTGAGGGACAAGCTTTGTCTTCGGCACAGGTGTTTCAGGGCTTCGGATGCGAAGGAGATAATCAATCGCCAGCCCTATCTTGGTCAGGCGCACCCGAAGGCACAAAAAGCTTCGCACTCACAGTCTATGATCCTGACGCACCAACGGGTTCAGGTTGGTGGCACTGGAACGTTATCAACATTCCTGTAGAAACGACTTCTCTAGCAGCCGGGGCAAGCAACACTGACGCAATGCCGGAAGGCTCCCGTGAATTGACCAACGATTACGGCGCGGTCGGGTTTGGCGGTGCGTGTCCACCGCCTGGAGAAGTTCACCGCTACCATTTCACTCTGCACGCGCTCGGCACAGACAGCTTGGATCTACCAGAGAATGCAAGCAATGCGCTTACCGGCTTCATGATCAACGCGAACGCGATCGATACAGCAACGATCACCGCCGTTTACACGCGATAGCTGAAAGCAGAACTCTGTGAGCGGGCAGCCTAAGTGGTTGCCCGCTCATAGATTTTGTTTTGGCAAGAGACGACCTAAAGAAGATCTGTTTCACGAAACCCAGGCGAGTAGCTAATGTCTTCTTTTGCTCGCTTAGAAGACAGGAGCGCTACGCAAGCCTGTACAGAATGGGCATAGCAGCTGTATTGTTCTTCTCAAAGTTGGCCAAGACGAAAGGCCTAAAGGTCTTATTGAACAACAGAGCGGGCAAGATATCTCCCAGCCCGTCCCATCTACAGTGATTGATGATGGTGTAGGAAACATCTGTCCCCTCTCTAGGGAGCAGGACCGTCGAATTGTCGAGCGCTGTTTGATCTTGAAACCAGCCAGCCGTATACTGCCAGACGTCCAAATTAGTCTGTAGATTGTCGGCAAAAAAATAATTGAACAGAAACACACCGTTTCGGCTGTGATCGACCGGTCCAATTCGGCGAACATTCGACGCTGAAATTTGCATCGTTTTGTGCGCCTTGCCCGAGGCCGCCGCGACTGCCTCGCGCCAATCTTCGGTCCCTATCACGCGCTCTAGAGCCGCTTCATTCGCAAACTCAACAAGCAAAACGACATCGTACCGAGCAATCTCTACATCGGGACGTTTCTTAAGGAATGCGCCTTGACCGGGCGGAATCAAAAGGGCTTTGAACACGCCAGAATCAATCACGTCGTAGGATTTTTCCGACACAGAGGCGAGGGTTTTAAGATCCTCAAGAAGTTGCCTCTTGCGTCGGCTTTGGAGGAAGAACCCAAACGGCGGGCGATGGTCCACTTCCAGAGCCAAAAGAAAATACCAGGACTTAGTGGGCTCCACCAGATTCACTTTGGGAAACTGATCTCTCGGACCGACAACTTGCAAAGAGTGTTCTGAGGTCATGGCACCAGACTACTGCTAATCATCAAGGTTGAAAGCGAAATTCGCTCACTATGAGTGAAACAACCATGCGTCGAGCGTCAGCCTTAGAGCCACTTGAGCATATGAATTAACGTCTGGTTTGCTCGCCAAGATGCTGATGGGCCTAAAACGGCAGGGTGCTACAGTTGCCTAGGATGTTCTCACCTTCGAATGCCGCAGCAGCGAACGTTTTGGATTTCGACTGCGAGTGATTCAGTACGGTAAGATGATCAAACCCCTCAAACAAATGCGCTTCAATTGTCGACCCAGCTGCACATGCGGCTTTCACAAACCCTGATTGCATTCTTGGGGGTGTGTCGCGATCATCCGAACCGACGCCGACAAAAACGGGTATCGATATCTGAAGGGATGGGAACTGCATCCGTTCGAACGCTTGCCGCAAGGGCTCAGTCGGCGCTGTCTTAAATGTCTTGTCGTAGGTCAACCCGGCATCAGTAACTTTCGTTCGCATGTCTCGATTGCAGATCTCAGTCACGCCGCGCGCGAGCGGCAATGCTTCTTCTGAAACATAGTCTTCGACCATGAAATTGGGGTCAATTTGCTCAATGAGGGTCAGTGCTAGAAAATTGTAACCCAACATTGGATCCACGACATCGTTCGGTCGTGCGGCTTGAACGGCAAGCAGCGCGTCGGGCGTGAAGTATGGGACGCCGGTCGCAATCACTCCGCGAAGGTCGATCTCAGGCGCATAGGCTTGCGCGTATCCTGCTGTGGCGATTGCCGCACCTGCACCCTGTGACTGTCCAGCCAGGACAACGCGATCCGAGACCGGAAAATCCGCCGACTGGACCGCGCGAATGACATCGAGATTGCTATAGGCCGCCGGGCGTGTGGCGAGATAGGGATGCGTCCCCTCTGTCCCAAGTCCCTGGTAGTCCGAAGCGACAATTGCATACCCCTCGCTTAGCCACTCCGAAAGGTGCTCGTCATGAAATGGGAGGTAGCCGGTCCACGTAGGCGCGCATTTATCAGCGATCCCGACGGTTCCGTGTGACCAAAGCAGCAAAGGCCATCCGCCTTCGGGTGGTTCTCCGTCCGGAAGAAACAATGCCCCTGACACGACAATCGCTCCGGTGTCAGCGAGCCCGTCGCTGGATGAATACAACAGGCGAACCGCTTTGGCCGCTTTGGGCACGCTCTGCGCCTCGCTAAGCGCCTCTTGCCGAAGCAACTGACCTGGCGCGGGTATCTCATCTGCAAAGGTGTAGAATTCCGAGCCGCCGCCATCACCCAACGTGTAACGTGCATCCAGAGTTGTGGAGTTTTGGGGGGCGTCGGTGATCGCGCATCCAGCTGTCAGAGCTCCGAGAATACAGGCGAAAAGTAATCGGGTCATGGCGATCAGGCTCCAAACTTTTGGATTGTTGCGATAAGGAGCTGCGTTGACCTTACTGTCGTCAACCGAAATTGCTTTTACACGTGATTTCTAATGACTGCTTTTGCTCGCTGAACTGACCGCGCTGCGAAGCGCAATCCTCGTACGCAATCGATTTACACTCCGCCTTCTGTGGGTTCTGATCAAACGTTCGGGTCAATTAGCTTCTAACGCGGTCGCGTCCCGCTTTAGGTGTCGTTTTGTTTGATCCCCGCTGTGTCTCACGAAAATACTCGAAAAAGAACTCAGTAAACCTTCGCGTGGCTGCCGAACGGTAAGGGGTCGGCGGGAATACTGCGGAAATTGTCCCCGATGGCAGAGTAAACTCAGGGAGTATGTGTATTAGTTCGCCCTGTCTCACTGCATCGGCAATTAAGAAGTCGGGCATGTTCGCTATTCCGCCCCCAGCCCTGACCACCGCTAGCACCGCCTGTGTTGTGTCTCCGGAGACGGCCGCTTGAAAAGCGATATCCCGTGTGCGTTTGCGCTTGTCGGTAATGGTTAAAATAGACGGCGTCTTAAGCGCTCGGTTTTCGATGAAAGGAAGACGTACAAGGTCGTCAACTGTTTGCGGCATACCGAACGTCTCGACAATGGAGGGAGCGGCGACCAAAATCTGAGAAAACGGCGTTAGTTTCCGTGCAGTGTTGGCCGAGTCCTCCAACCAGCCCACCCGAAATGCAATATCAAACCGCGATTCAACGGGATCGAACCTCGTATCACTCAGCGTTAAATCGATGGTGAGTGCGGGATAGGTTAAGCTGAATTCTGCGACTGCGGGCGCAACATAACCGACACCAAAGTCAAGCGGGGCTGTAATGCGCATCTCTCCTGAGGGCTCGTTGTGCCCTTTCCGCACCAAATGGAAAGCGTCCTTGGCTTGCGCCACCGCGGCTCGCGCGGCCTCATAGAATGTCTGTCCTGTCTCAGTCAAACTGAAATGCCGGGAGTTTCTAAGAACGAGTGTCGCCCCGAGGTCATGCTCCAAAAGCTGAAGCTGCTTGCTCACAACTGCTTTGGAGACCCGCAAACGCGATGCAGCCGCTGTTATCGTCCCCTCCTCTGCAATCGCAACGAAGTAAGCGAGTCTATTCAGGTTTTCAGACATTTCTTTCGCCCCAATTCCCTACGCAAAGCAATGACGGCCGATCTCATTGTCAGCTTTTAGTTGATAAAGCTTATACAAAGTTTGCCTTTAGATGACTAACGCAAACGTCTAATTGCATTCCAACACTTGAGACAAACTCTGAAAAAGGCCGATGCGATGTCCCGACGTTTTATATACATTTACGATACATACTGCGGTTATTGCCGCGGCGCTCATCCCACTATCTCCGCTTTGATCGAAAGCGGCGCAGAGGTGGAGATGCTTCATGTACACCTCTTTCGAGACTCGAAGGCCCACCGTATGGCCGACGGATTTGCAAAGCACGCACTCGCTCATGACACGCGCATTGCAGCGCTTACGGGTCAAGACTTCGATCAAAACTACGTTGAGCATGTGCTCCAATCGCCTACCGAAATCCTGGACTCAACGTTTACCGCGTGGGCGGCGGCATTGGTGCACGACCGCGGCGCAAAGATCGAAATCAAGCTTGCGCATGACCTGCAAAACCTACGCTATTTAGATGGTATATCTGCGCAAAACCGCTCTGCTGTTGAAGCCGCTCTTGCGCGCTTGGGTGTCACCTCTCCTCTCGAAGGCGGCGTGAAGACCGCTGCTCAAACCGCAATGCGAGCCAAAGAGATCTTAAACAGTTTGAACCTGAGCACCGTCCCGCAATTAATCGTCGAGGATAGTGGAGAGCGCACTGTCCTTTCAATCGCTGATTTCTACAAATCTCCCACCGCTGTGACCGCTCTGGCCAGCTAGTCCACACACCTAGAATAGAGACACAACCATGAAGAAAATTACAGACCTCTACGCGTCGTTTCGACGGCTGACTTTGCCAACCCAAATTTGGATGATGTTCGTCCTTGCGCCGGCAAATTTCCTAACACTTGCGCTCGTTAATGGCCCGCTCGGACTGATCGTTCCGCTTCTTTCCATGCTCGGCTTTGTCCCTAACTTGGCGATTGCCTGGGCACAGAATGGCTTTTCTGCCGCGATGGCATTGCCTCATCTCGTTTTCTGGACGCCGCTAGTTCTGATCTTAGGCGCCTACCTCTCCCAGACCCCCGCGAATGCAGGTTTCGAACACTTCGCCTATGCGCTCGTCTTTGTCGTGAACACGATCTCCCTTTTGTTCGACATTCGCGAAACCACAAAATGGTTCGGCGGTCAGAAAAGCGTCGCCTAATCCCTTCCTTTCCAACCCCTCAACTTATGGAGTTTTCCACAATGACTAGACTAACCAGACACACCGTCGAAACCGCGCCTGAAGGATCAAAAGAGACCCTCGCCCAGACCGAAAAAGCCTTTGGTTTTGCCCCTGGCTTGTTTCAAATAATGGCTGGCGCTCCACAATTGCTTCAAACGTACAACACTATCCATCAAGCCTTTCAAAAGACCAGCTTTAACGCCCGCGAGCTAACGGTTGTTTGGCAGACCATCAATGTTGAGCACGAGTGTACGTATTGCGTCCCAGCACA
>ERZ1740062.698-NODE-698-length-16023-cov-3.496556_pt1 | contig 16023 bp, 19 predicted proteins | sample MGYA00581741_ERZ1740062 | MGnify/ENA primary metagenome ERZ1740062 (study PRJEB43018, sample SAMN04849747) | marine metagenome | isolation source: floating plastic debris | place: Pacific Ocean | collected 2008-09-01 | study: EMG produced TPA metagenomics assembly...
GGGGAAGTACTGGGTCTGGTACGCGGCAATGCGATCCGCGCCAAGCATATCGGGACGGATATTATTGCGGCACTGCGCAACTTGGTTGGCGGTGAGGTTCGAGAATACACCAAGCTGATGGGGGAAGCCCGTGAGCAGGCGACGGACCGCATGATTACAGAGGCCAAATTAAAGGGGGCTGATGCCGTCGTCGGGATGCGCTATACAACCTCCATGGTTATGGCAGGCTCTGCCGAAATTCTCGCCTATGGTACGGCGGTTCGGTTAAAGCCTGAAGCCTAGTAGTCTTCCTCGCACATTTCGATAACGCATTTGCCGTCCACCTTGCGGTCAATTACGGCATCCAGCGCATTGATGAACTGTGGAAGTGCGAACCGGGCGCCGATATCAGCAATGCTCTGGTCCTTTGCGTATAGATCAAGGACTCCCGCTACCATTTCATCGAGAGCCTCGATATGTTGCGCCCGGCTGCCACCCGGAGACCAGCCGAAGAAATGCCCAAGATTAAAGCCCATCGCGGATGCATTTTTCAAAAGCAGCGTATTGGCTGCGATCTTCGGGATTTCCCCGCAGGCATAGCCAATGGTGAGCAGTCGCCCTTCCCACGCCAGAGAGCGAATGGACTGGATTGTGACGTCACCCCCGATGCTGTCATAGACAAGATCGACCCCTCGACCGTTCGTAATATCCATGACAACATCCCTAAAGTTCGATTGCCGGTGGTCAATCACATGATCAGCCCCGTGACGGCGGGCAGTCTCGCAATGCTTTTCCCCGCCCGCAACTGCTATGACAGTCGCACCTAAAGCCTTTCCGATTTCGACAGCGGCCATCCCGACGGCACCTGCCGCTCCGTGAACCAGCAATGTTTCGCCGCTTTGTAGGTTGGCCCGGCGGATCAGCGCGCCGTAAGAGGTGTTGTAGGAGGTGATGATTGCCGAACCGACCGCAAAATCCATGTCTTCCGGGATTTTATGGCAGGCGACATCCTCAATTTTGCAGAAACCGGCGGCGCCGCCATGGTCGACACTGCACATGACATGATCGCCAACTGCGACCCGGGTTACATTTTCCCCGACAGTATGCACGATGCCGGCTGATTCTGTCGCGGGAATGTAGGGGAGGGGTGCTTTGCGCTGGTATTTTCCGGCTATGTTGAGGGAGGACGCAAAGCTCACCCCAGCCGCCTTGTTGCGGACGACGACTTCACCGGGACCGGGTTCCGGAACGGGAAGGGTTTCGAGCTTGACGACATCTTTATAGTTGCCGAATTCATGGACGACGATAGCACGCATGTCACGTTGATCCTGACTTATTATTATTTGAAAAACAGGGCTTTACTATAGCCGAGCCTTTCTCCGGAACAAGTTGTGGATGGGTGTTTTTTTACCTTCCCATGCGGAGTTCGCGGAAAATCTCCATCATGCCGCTGTTGACGCCGGGGCTGCTTGCAAGAATATCGCCTTTTTCAAGCATTTTCTCGCCGCCATCGATCTGCGTGACAAGGGCGCCCGCTTCGCGCGCGATAATGATGCCTGCGGCGATATCCCATTCCTGCAAATCACGTTCCCAATATCCGTCATACCGTGCGGCGGCAACGTAGCAAAGATCGAGTGACGCTGCGCCGTAGCGCCGCACCCCGGCGGAGATCGCCATGAACCGTTCCAGCTCTTTCAAGAACTTGTCGTGGTCCTTCTTGCCCAGAAACGGGATGCCTGTGGCGAAAATACTGTCGGCCATTCGGGTCCGGCTCGAGACACGCAGACGGCGGGTGTTGACAAAGGCACCGCTGCCTTTTTCTGCCCAGAACATCTCGTCCTTAACCGGGTCGAGCACAACGCCTGCTGTGATTTCCTTACCCGTCTTGATGGCGATGGAGATCGCAAAATGCGGCAGGCCATGGAGGAAGTTCGTGGTCCCGTCGAGGGGATCAATAACCCAGTAATGTTCTCCATCCTTCGCCGGAACATTCTTACCCTCTTCGGTGATGAAGCCATATTCGGGGCGAAGACGGGAGAGTTCCTCTCGCAAAGTTGCCTCGCAGGTCAGGTCCGCCTGGGTCACGAAATCCGCCGGCCCTTTGCGGGAAACCTGCAAATGCTCAACTTCGTTGAAATCGCGCAGGAGTTTGCGGGCCGCCTTGCGGGCCGAAAGTTCCATTGCATTGATGTCGGCAGATTTTCTCGCCATGGTTTGCTGCTTTACTCTTGATCAGGAGGCGGGGAGTTATGCGGGGCTTATTCCGCCCGCTTGAGATACTCGGATGTTTCCGTGTTGACAACGATTTTCTCGCCCGTGCCGCAAAATGGTGGGACCATCACCCGGATTCCGTTCTCTAGAATTGCTGGTTTATAAGAAGAAGCCGCAGTCTGCCCCTTCACCGTTGGCTCGGTTTCGGTGATTTCAAGGGTAACCTGCTCGGGCAGGATCACGGTCAGCGGGCTTTCTTCATGAAATTCAATCTCGACATCCATGCCGTCCTGCAGGAATGCGGCACGCTCGCCGACCATATCCTTGGAGATGGAAACCTGCTCATAGTTTTCGGTATCCATGAAGGTCAGCAATTCACCATCCTCAAACAAAAACTGGTGCGGTTTTTGGTCCAGGCGAACCCGCTCAACGGATTCGGAGGCACGAAAACGTTCGTTCAGTTTCGTACCATCGCGGAGGTTTTTAAGTTCTACTTGCAGATAAGCGCCGCCCTTGCCGGGCTGCGTATGCTGAATTTTTACGGCGACCCACAGGCCGCCCTTATGTTCGATCACATTGCCCGGACGGACAGCATTTCCGTTAATTTTCATGATTTTTCATCGCTCTTGTCAAAAATTCTGCGCGGAACCTACCAGTTTGCCACGACCTTATCAATCACCCGATTAAAGGCAGTAACCGCTTCCTACGGGCCATCCTAATAAACCCAAACACCCCCGGCGACAGCCAGAAACTCCGCGCCGCTCTCCAGCAGAATGCCCGCATTCTCCACCGTAATGCCACCAATGGCGACCGAGGGGATTAACGTTGTCTCCGACCACCAAGCGAGTAGCTCCGGTTCCGCCTTGACGGTGTTCTCCTTAGTGTAGGAGGGGAAAAAGGCACCGAAGGCCACATAATCGGCCCCGTCGTCACCAGCAACCATCGCCAGATGCTTTGAATTTTTGCAGGTCACACCGATAATCATATCGGGCCCCAGAATTGCGCGCGCCTTTTTATAGGGCATGTCATCCTGACCGATGTGAACACCGTCAACACCCAGTTCCTTGGCGAGGTCAACATCGTCATTGAGAAGAAAGGCAACATTGGCCTCTTCCGCGATGGGAAGGAGACGCTTAGTCGCCGCAACGACTTCTTCGGCGGGGCTGTCTTTCAAGCGAAGCTGGAAACAACCAACGTCTCCGCCCGCGAGTGCATCCCGAAAGGCCGTCTCGAAGGCATCAAGATCAATAACCGGTGGTGATATCAGGTAGAGACGGGGACGTTCCCGGCCTTCTTCGGACGTTGTCCCCATAAGGCCTTATTCCATATCCGAACTGTATTCGCCGTCACGGGCGGCACTGGTTAGTTTCGCGCGGTGCAGGAAGGCGGCCTGCGCGGCTTCCACATTCTCAGGCTTGCCCTGCCATGTGGCAAGGGCGGATGCCTGAAGCGCCCGACCGAAGGAATAGCTGATTTCCCAGGGGAATTTACCCATCTTGTTCATGGCATTGAGATGCTCGGTCGCCTGTTGTTCGCTCTGTCCGCCGGAAAGGAAGACAATTCCCGGTACCGCCGCTGGCACTGTCTGCTCAAAACAGTAGAGGGTCTTGGTCGCGACTTCTTCGATACCGGCCTGTTCGGGGCAGTCCTTACCGGAAATAACCATATTGGGTTTCAGCAGCATTTGTTCAAGCACGACACGCTGTTTGTAAAGCTCATCAAAGACTGTTTTCAGAGTCGTTTCCGTAACTGCATAGCATTCATCGATGTTGTGATCGCCATCCATCATCACTTCCGGTTCAACAATCGGGACGATCCCCGCTTCCTGACAGAGTGCCGCATAGCGGGCGAGGGCATGGGCGTTGGTATCGATGCAATACTGACTGGGCGCGCTGTCTCCAATGGAGATGACCGCTCGCCATTTGGCAAAGCGTGCGCCGATCTTGTGATACTCATTGAGCCGGTCGCGGAGGCCATCCAGTCCTTCTGTCACCAGTTCGCCTTCAGAAAAAGCGAGGGGTTTCGCGCCCGTATCGACTTTGATGCCGGGGATAATGCCCTGGCCCTTGATCAGATCAGTCAGGGGCGCGCCATTCTTTGCCTGCTGACGAATGGTTTCATCATAGAGGATGACGCCACTGACATAGTCGCCCGCACCCTTTGAGGAGAGCAGCAGCTCGCGGTAATCGCGGCGGGTTTCTTCCGTGCTGGGCGTGTTGATGGTATCAAGGCGCTTCTTGATGGTCCCGGTGCTTTCATCCGCGGCCAGGATGCCTTTGCTGGGGGCGACAAGTGCTTTCGCGATATCTTCTAGGTCCATGTCATCCATTTTCTTCACCTCTTGTAATTTCTGCCGGATCAGCGGCTAAGCGCGGCAACGCCCGGAAGCGTCTTGCCTTCCATCCATTCAAGGAAGGCGCCGCCAGCGGTCGAGATATAGGTCAAACCCTCGGTAACGCCTGCTTTTGCCAGAGCCGAAACCGTATCTCCGCCCCCTGCGACGGAAATAAGCGTGCCTGCCTTGGTCAGTTTTTCAGCCTCCTTGGCGACGGCAATGGTGCCCGCCCCGAAGGGGTCAATCTCGAAGGCGCCAAAGGGGCCGTTCCAGATCAGTGTTTTTACCGTTGCGAGACGTTCTTTGAGCAGGGTAACAGATTCCGGCGCGACATCGAGAATCATTTCGTCTGCCTGGACATCATCGACATGTGCCGTCCGGTTGGTCGCGCCCGCCTTGAATTCCTTGGCCAGCACAACATGGGAGGGAAGCAGAACATCGCACCCCACCTTTTCGGCCTTGGCGAGAATCTCGGAGGCTGTCTCGGCGAGGTCATGCTCGCAGAGTGATGCGCCAACATTCACGCCCTTGGCGTTGAGGAAGGTATTAGCCATGCCGCCACCAATCACAAGCACATCCACCTTCTCGATCAGGTTAAAGAGGAGATCAAGCTTGCTGGAGATTTTTGCGCCGCCGACAACCGCCATAACTGGGCGGGCGGGTTTTTCCAGTGCCTTTGACAGCGCCGTCAACTCAGCCTCCATATTCCGGCCGGCATAGGCGGGCAGGAGATGGGCCAGTGCCTCGGTCGAGGCATGGGCGCGATGGGAGCAGGAGAAGGCATCATTCACATAAGCGTCGCCAGCGGCGGCAAGTTCCTTCGCAAATTCCGCATCGTTCTTTTCTTCGCCCGCGTGAAAGCGGACATTCTCGGCCAGCAGGATATCGCCTGCCTTGGCCGAGGTGACGGCCGCCGCGACCGGCGCGCCAATACAATCTTCAATAAAGGTAACCGGCCGCTCGATATGTGCGGCCAAGCCGTCGGCAATGGGACGGAGGGACATTTCCGGGACGACCTTGCCTTTGGGCCGCCCGAAATGGCTGAGCAGAAGGACTTTCGCGCCTTTATCCGCGAGTTCGTTCAGGGTGGGCAGGATCCGGTCAATGCGGGTGAAATCGGCAATCTTGCCATCCTCCACCGGCACATTGAGATCCACCCGGACCAGAACCGTTTTCCCGCGGGCATCCAGATCATCGAGAGTCCTGAAATCAACCATATTGTAACTCCGTCCGCGTTCGCGTTACTTGGCGTTCGCCATGGCGAGAGCCGTATCGCTCATCCGGTTGGAGAAGCCCCATTCGTTGTCGTACCAGCTCAGGACACGAACGAAGGTGCCGTCGATGACCTGTGTCTGGGTCAGATCGAAGGTGGAAGAGGCCGGGCTGTGGTTGGAGTCGATGGAAACAACCGGATCGCTGTTCGCTTCAAGTACACCTTTCAGGCGACCGTTCGCGGCCTTGCTGATCGCGTCGTTGATTTCTTCCTTGGTAGTCGCACGACCGGCAACGAAAGTAAGGTCGATCATCGATACATTCGGTGTCGGTACGCGGACCGAGGTGCCATCGAGCTTGCCGACCAGTTCCGGCAACACCAGACCAACAGCCTTGGCCGCGCCTGTGGATGTCGGGATCATGGACATACCGGCAGCGCGGGCACGACGAAGATCGGAATGCAGCGTATCCAGTACCGGCTGATCGCCTGTAAAGGCATGAATAGTCGTCATGAAGCCATGAACCAGCCCGACAGAGTCGTTCAGTACCTGCGCGACCGGAGCCAGGCAGTTTGTGGTGCAGGATGCGTTGGAAACGACCGTGTGGTCTTTCGTCAGCTTGTCATGGTTGACGCCGTAGACGACGGTCAGATCAACGTCAGTACCGGGTGCGGAGATAAGGACCTTCTTCGCGCCCGCTTCCAGATGCTTGGCAGCGGCGTCGCGCTTGGTGAAGATGCCGGTACATTCAAAGGCGATATCGACATTGAGATCGCCCCAGGGCAAATCGGCAGGGTTGCGCTCAGCCGTTACCTTGATCGGGCCGCGGCCGAGATCGATGGTATCGCCGTTAACCGTCACTGTGCCGGGATAGCGACCATGTACGCTATCATATATCAGAAGATGGGCGTTGGCTGCAACCGAACCCAGATCATTGATGCCGACAACTTCAATATCGGTACGACCAGATTCATAGATTGCCCGAAGGATATTCCGTCCAATCCGTCCAAAACCGTTAATTGCTACACGAACAGTCATTTTCTTCTACTCCTGATTGCCGGTCTCTAATCTATGCCGGCCTTTGCTCTTAAGTTAAAGCCTGTCTTTTGCCGATGCGACAATTGCCTCGGCGGTAATGCCAAAATGTTTATAAAGATCGCCTGCCGGAGCGGAGGCGCCGAAACTGTCAATGCCAATAAAGCCGCCTTCTGAGCCGGTGTATCTTTCCCAGCCCATGGAGCAGCCCGCTTCAACAGCAATCCTTACAGTATCCACATTAAGTGTTTCTTTTTTGTAAGCATCGTCCTGTTTCTCGAACAATTCCCAGCATGGCATGGAAACGACCCGCGTGCCGATACCTTCGCTTTCCAACATCTTCTGCGCTTTCAGGGCAAGAGATATTTCTGACCCGGTTGCAATAAGGGTAACCTTTGCCTCCAGATTGGCGGCTGCCAGCTCATATCCACCTTTGCTGCACAGATTCTTTGCGGTGTGGGTTTTCCGGACCAACTCCAGCCCCTGACGGCTGAGTGACAGGATGGACGGGGTCGATTTGGATTGTAGCGCAATCTGCCAGCATTCCGCCGTCTCGACCGCATCCGCCGGACGGAAGACATTTACATTAGGCATAGCACGCAAGGCAGCCAGATGCTCCACCGGCTGATGTGTCGGGCCGTCTTCACCAAGTCCGATAGAATCATGGGTCATCACATAGATAACTCGCTGCTCCATCAGAGCGGAGAGACGGATTGCCGGACGCGCATAGTCGGTGAAGACCATAAAGGTGCCGCCATAGGGAATAAAGCCCCTGTGCAGGGCCATGCCGTTCATGATGGCGGCCATGCCGAATTCGCGTACACCGTAATATATATAGCGGCCAGAGAAATCATCCGCTGTTACCGGCTGCAACTGTGGTGTCAGGGTGAGGTTTGATCCTGTCAGGTCGGCGGAGCCGACGACAGTGAAAACAACCTAGTAATAAATGACTTTCAGCGCTTCCTGGCTTGATTTTCGCGTTGCCCAAGCCGGGGCATCCTCACTTAGCTGCCGTTTATATTCCAAAATAGCATCTTCAAGATCTGACGGTAGGTCACCGGCCAGGCTGTTTTTGAATTCCGACCGCACCTCTGCTGGCAGGGCCTTAAGGCTTTCCTCCCAGGCAGCGGAGTGCCGTGCTCCCATTGTGCCGACACAGCGCCATTTATCGAGGATGTCGTTGGGGATATCAAACGGCGCATGTGGCCAGTTCAACTCCTTACGGGCGAGGGCGATTTCCTCGTCACCGAGCGGAGCGCCATGAACGCCAGAAGTGCCTTGCTTATTGGGGGCGCCGAAACCAATCGTCGTGCGGCAGGCAATCATGGACGGTTTGTCCGTTTCCTTCGCCGCGGCGATGGCTTTTTCGATCTGTGCCTCATCATGGCCGTCAACGGCCTGAACGTCCCATCCATGGGCTTCAAAGCGTTTGGTCTGATCATCTGAGACCGCAAGATCGGTGGAGCCGTCGATGCTGATGGAATTATCATCCCACAACACGATTAGCTTGTTCAGCTTGAGGTGACCGGCGAAAGAGATCGCTTCATGGCTGCTCCCTTCCATCAGACAACCGTCGCCAGCAATCACGTAAGTATGGTGATCGACAATGTCTTTATAGCGAGCAGCCTGCATCTTTTCGGCAAGCGCCATGCCGACCGCCATGGCAAGGCCCTGACCAAGCGGTCCGGTCGTTGTTTCCACACCATCTGCATGTCCGAATTCCGGATGACCGGCGGTTTTCGAACCCAACTGGCGGAAATTTTTGATTTCCTCCAGGGTCATGTCCTTATATCCAGTCAGGTGCAGCAGTGAATACAACAGCATTGACCCATGGCCAGCCGACAGCACGAAACGATCGCGGTCAGGCCAGTCCGGCTTCGCCGGGTCAAATTTCAGGAATTTGGAAAACAGGACGGTCGCGACATCGGCCATCCCCATTGGCATGCCCGGGTGCCCGGAATTTGCAGCCTGCACGGCATCCATGGACAACGCCCGGATGGCGTTAGCCATATCATCATGTTTGCTTGAGTTCGGTGACGACTTAAGCCCGATCTTGTTCATACTTGGCTCATCTCCATCCACCAGGCGTTCCTGATATCACCCTTAATTTTGCGTGCCATACGCGATTGAAAGGGGCAAATGCACAGGGTGCACTTTCGGATTGCTGGTGCCCGTCTTCGGGTTGGTTTCAAAATGTATCCGTTCGTCAGATCATTCCGCTCTATCTGCCGACTTCGCGCATTGACGAGCCGGCGTCCGGAATGCAAAGCCAAAAGGGGTTCCTTTCGGAATCGGGGCGAAGATGCCGCCCAAACATCTGTACGTCAACCGCTTAGTTCATGGAAACGGCGCGAATCCCTACAAAATGTGCCTCAACCAATAAGGTTGACGAGCGTTACAGCATGATCGTATTGTCAAAGGTGAGAGATTTCCGGTAACTGACCATAAACAGTGTGGAATAGTCTGATGGGGAACGAGCAGGATAGCGAATCGAGGATGGAGGCGGCCATTACCCGGCTTGAGAAAGCCGCCACTACCTTGGCGCTGGAGAAACAGCAGGGGGAATTTAGTTCGGGCGGCGACGCCGTCGGATCAGACCTCGCTGCCGAGAATGAGGCGCTGAAAAGCGAGCTTGAAACATTGCGTGGCAAATATGAGGCGCTGAAAAAGAAGACACAAACTGTGTCCGGCCGCCTTGATCAGTCAATTGATCAACTCAGCATGATATTGGAGCAGTAGCATGGGATCACTGACAGTCAATGTAAATGGACGGTCATATCCGATTGTCTGCGGCGACGGTGAGGAGCCACATCTGGAGTATCTGGCCGAGTTCGTCGATAAAAAGGTTCAGGACCTGACGGGTTCGGTCGGGAATGCGAGCGAAGGGCAACTCCTGCTGATGGCTTGCCTGCTCATCGCCGATGACCTGTCACAGGCTTATGAAACAATCGAAAAACTCCGGGAGGATGCTGAGGCTTCCGGCGACACTTCCGCGCGCGATGCCTGGGCAGAAAAAATTGAGGCTATTGCACAAAAGCTCGAAAATGCTTAAATGGACGATGTTGCACTGACTTGTGCGTTAGACGAATGATATCCTGGGGCCAATAACGAAATCCCGGGAGCTGATCCCTGACTGGACCGTGGTCCTAATATATCGGCGCCCACCTGACTTGTCAGGCCACAGCGATTTCCACGCGTCGACGGCTATGTTGGTGCAGCTTTTGCCTATTTCCGGATCCTGCCGAAAAGCTGCTTGTGACACTATCCCACAGAGACAAAAAACAGCAACAGCGCGATACCGCTTTTGCGCGCCGGGCTGCAATAGTCGCGGGCGATGCGGGAGAGAAGGCTTCGCGCCGGTTTCTGGATGCGTTCCCGAAGTTGGATGGCTTGATTATCTCTTTATATTGGCCGCTTGGGAGCGAGCTTGATACGAAGCCGCTCCTGCGGGCGCTCCATGATCTAGGTGTTGTTTGTGCCCTGCCGGTGGTGGAACGAAAGGACCATCCGCTTTCCTTTCGCCGCTGGACGCTAGAAACGGTGCTTGAGCCCGGCGCCTTTAACGTATTGGTCCCCGCGAAATCCGCCGACTATGTGATCCCCGATTTTGTGGTTACGCCGATGCTTGCCTTCGATGCGGCGGGCTATAGACTGGGATATGGCGGAGGGTTTTATGACCGCACATTGGAGAAGCTCCGAAATGAGGGGAAATGCCGTGCAATTGGATTTGCCTATGCCGCGCAGGAATTGGCGAAAGTGGTCATTGACAGCTATGATCAACGGTTGGACGGCATAATAACAGAAAAAGACGTTAGGATAATAAAATGAAAATCCTTTATTTCGGCGATGTGGTGGGCCGTTCGGGGCGTGACATCCTGATCGGACAACTCCCGAAAATTCGCGAACGTCTATCACCGGATTTCATTGTTGTTAATGGCGAGAACGCTGCGGGAGGTTTCGGTATAACCGAAAAAATCGCAGAAGAGTTCTTTAGCGCGGGAACGGACTGTGTCGTGCTTGGTAATCACAGCTTCGACCAGAAAGAGATTATGCCGGTCCTGGAAAAAGATGCCCGTATCCTCAGGCCGGTTAATTATCCGAAAGATACGCCTGGTCGTGGTTTCAGTGCCTTAAAGACACGCCGCGGCAAGACAATTCTGGTCGTACAGGTAATGGCGCGCCTGTTTATGGATCCACTCGATGATCCGTTCGCGGCGGTTGAAAAGCTGCTTGCCGGAAATCCGCTGGGTAAGAAATATGACGCCATTCTCGTTGATATTCACGGGGAGATCACGTCCGAGAAAATGAGCATGGGGCATTTTTGCGATGGCCGGGTTTCCATGGTTGTTGGTAGCCATACTCATGTGCCCACGGCGGATGCGCAGATTTTCCCGGGCGGTACGGCTTAGCAATCCGATGCGGGCATGTGCGGCGACTATAATTCCGTGATTGGCATGGACAAGGAAGAGCCGCTCCGTCGCTTCACCCGAAAAATCCCGGGAGGACGCTTTTCTCCGGCGCTGGGCGAGGGGACGGCCTGTGGTATTTTCGTTGAGACGGACGATAAAACCGGCTTGGCGAGTTATATTTCGCCACTGCGTGTGGGGGGGCGGCTGATGGAGATATGGCCCGAGCTTTCCTGAAGCCTGTCTTAGGTGCAAAAAGGACGTGCCTCTTTAAGGCGGATCGGGTACAAACGGCAAAACAGTAACCAAATAGTATTAAGACCAAGAGATAGAATATGGCGGGACATTCACAATTCAAGAACATCATGCACCGCAAGGGCGCTCAGGATAAAAAGCGGGCGAAAATTTTTGCCAAGCATATCCGGGAACTGACGGTGGCGGCGAAAACCGGCTTGCCCGATCCGGCCATGAACCCGCGTCTCAGGAGTGCTATCTCCGCTGCCCGCAGCGACAATATGCCGAATGATAATATCGACCGCGCGATCAAGCGTGCCTCAGGCGAGGCTGGCGCCGATAATTACGAGGAAATGCGCTATGAGGGCTATGGCCCCGGCGGCGTCGCCATTATTGTCGAGACATTGACTGATAATCGCAATCGCACGGCCGCCGATGTTCGCGCCGCCTTCGCAAAGGCGGGCGGGACGATGGGGGAGACGGGCTCTGTTGCCTTTATGTTCGATCGGATTGGGCAGGTTATTTATGCGGCGGACGCAATAGATGCCGATGACATGTTCGAAGCGGCGCTGGAGGCGGGTGCGGAGAATGTCGAGAGCGATACGCAGATCCACGATATTACCTGTGCGATGGAGGATTTCAATGATGTCCGCGACGCGCTGGAGGAGAAATTTGGCACCCCGCAGGAAGCGGGCATCGTCTGGAAGCCGCAGAACTCCATCCCGGTTGAGACAGAAGATCTGGCCAACTCTCTCTTTAAGTTGGTGGATGTGCTCGAAGATAATGACGATGTGCAGAAGGTTTCGGCCAATTTCGATATTCCCGAAGAAATCATGGAGAAATTGGGCGACTAACTTTTTAGAAGGACAGTAATTTTATCATGCGTTTATTGGGGCTGGATCCGGGACTTCGCCATACCGGCTGGGGGATCATAGAGGCAGAGGGCAACACCCTTCGGCATCTGGCCAATGGCGCGATTTCCTCCGATGGCACACTGGATTTATCGCAGCGGTTGGTGCAGCTTTATGACGGGATTGCGAAAGTTATCGCGGACTGGCAGCCGGCCGAGGCGGCGGTTGAGGAAACCTTCGTCAACAAGAACCCGGTCTCGACGTTGAAACTCGGTCAGGCGCGCGGCATTTCCCTTCTGGTCCCCTCCCTCCATGGCCTCGCGGTTGAGCAATACGCCCCCAACAAGATCAAGAAATCTGTCGTTGGCGCGGGTCACGCTGGTAAAGAGCAGATCCATGCCATGGTCGGCATGTTGCTGCCCGGTTGCCAGATTGCAAATGAACATGCGGCTGACGCGCTCGCCGTTGCCATCTGTCATGCTCATTACGCGAGTAGCAACCGCAACCTTAAAAAAGCCACCATGATGGCGGGACGGGCGTCATGATCGCGAAATTGACCGGAAAACTCGACGAGGTTGGCGAGGACTGGATCGTGATTGATGTCGGGGGTGTTGGTTATCTCGTTTTCTGTTCCGGCCGAACACTAAGGAGCCTGCCAGAGACAGGCGGAATTGTCTCCCTCTATATCGAAACCCATGTGCGTGAAGATCATATCCATCTTTATGGTTTTGAAAGTGTGGCCGCCCGGGCATGGTTCACCCTTTTACAGACGGTGCAGGGTGTCGGTGCGAAAGTCGCGTTGGGCATTCTCTCGCTGTATAGCGGCGATGAGCTTACGCAGATTGTCGCGGCGCAGGACAAGACGGCATTGACCCGTGTTTCCGGTGTCGGTCCGAAAGTTGCGGGCCGGATCACCGCCGAATTGAAGGACAAGGTCGCTAAAATGGACTTAGGGCCTGTTGCCTTTAACGCAGAAGTGAGCCAAGCGGCACCGAAACCGGCACAAGCCGCCGCCGGGGATGCTGTCTCCGCGCTGGTTAATCTTGGGTATGGCCGGGCGGAAGCCTTTGGGGCCGTCGCGGCGGCCGCGCGCAGCCTTGGTCCCGAAGCCTCGGTTGAGACACTGATCACCGCCGGGTTGAAGGAGCTGGCCGCATGAGTGACGAGAGACTTGTGAGCGCCGCGTCCAGCACACAGGATGATACCGAGACCCAGTTTCGCCCGCAGGTACTAGACGACTTTATCGGCCAGAAGCAGGTGCGGGAGAATTTAAGCGTCTTTATCCAGGCGGCAAAAGCGCGTGGTGAAGCGCTTGATCATGTAATGTTTTTTGGCCCTCCCGGTCTTGGCAAGACGACCCTCTCGCAGATTGTCGCGCGAGAGCTTGGTGTGAATTTCCGCGCCACCGCCGGACCGGTCATTACCAAGGCAGGCGATCTCGCGGCGCTTCTCACCAATCTTGAAAAGAACGATGTTCTCTTTATCGACGAGATCCACCGGTTAAGCCCCGCCGTTGAGGAAATTCTCTATCCGGCGATGGAGGATTTCCATCTTGATCTCATCATCGGGGAGGGGCCTGCCGCCCGGTCCGTGCGGATCGACTTGCCTCCCTTTACGCTTGTTGGTGCAACGACCCGTTCCGGCCTGATCACGACGCCGCTCAGGGAACGCTTTGGCATACCGCTCCGTATGAATTTCTATGAGCCCGAAGAACTCAGGCTGATCGTTGCGCGCGGCGCGCGGGTACTGGGCGTGAATTTGACGGATGACGGCGCGATCGAAATTGCACGGCGCAGCCGCGGCACGCCGCGCGTCGCCGGACGACTTCTGCGCCGCGTGCGGGATTTCGCGGCAGTCGCCGGTGCCGATCTTGTGGATGCGGTGAAGGCCGACGCCGCGCTCAACCGCCTTGAAGTCGATAAGCGCGGGCTGGATAACATGGACCGGCGCTACCTTGGGCGCATCGCCGAGGATTTCGGCGGCGGGCCGGTTGGTGTCGAAACCCTGTCTGCGGCGCTCTCCGAACCTCGTGATGCGATCGAGGATATTATTGAGCCGTATCTGATCCAGCAGGGATTTCTGCAGCGGACCCCACGCGGGCGCATGCTGACCCGAGCGGCATTTGACCATTTGGGGCTGACCTTTCCGAAGGCGATGAGCGAGCAACTCTCCCTGATCGACGAAGAGAGCAGGGATGAGTGAAGTTAAAATGCACGGTCGGTTTGCGGCGGACGCGGCGGGAACGAGGCATATCTTCCCGCTTTCCGTTTATTGGGAGGATACGGACGCAGGAGGCATTGTGTATTACGCCAATTATCTCAAGTTCACGGAACGCGCGCGAACCGACATGCTGCGGGGGCTTGGCATCAACCAGCAGGCGATGATGCAGTTGGAGGGTGCGAATTTTGTCGTTCGCGCCTGCGAAATCGAATATCTTAAGCCAGCGAAGATGGAAGATGAACTTGAAATTGTGACTTCGGTAACTGATTTACGTGGCGCTTCTTTAAGGATGGCGCAGAATATTTATCGCGATACGGACCTTCTCGTGGAGACGAAAGTACGTGTCGCCTGCCTTGATAGAGACGGGAAGCCGCAGCGTCTTTCTTCTGCCATAAATGACAAGTTTAATGCGATTTTGGGCGATTCGGCTTTACATGCGAAGACTTTAGCCAGGGAAGAGTAAATGGAAAATGAAGCAATTGTCGTCACCCAGATGGGCGGCGGTGCTCACGATTTATCGATGGTCGGCCTGTTTGTTCAGGCCGATATTGTTGTTCAGATAGTAATGATCGTTCTGGTCCTGGCCTCCTTTTGGAGCTGGGCGATTATAATCGACAAGATCTTGCGATTTCGCCGGATTACCGCTGATGCGGATGATTTCGAGAATGAGTTCTGGTCTGGCGGCAATCTTGAGGATTTACAGCGCCGGGTCGGCTCCAGCCCTGACAACCCGCTTGCCATGTTGTTCGCCGCCGCCATGAAGGAATGGGCCCGCTCGACAGAGAAAGGCCTTGGCAAGCATGCGCATACCGGGCTTCAGGCACGCATCCATCAGGTGATGCGCGTAACCATCGACCGGGAGGTGGAACGGCTTGAGAAATATCTGGGCTTTCTCGCGACCGTTGGATCGACAGCGACCTTCCTTGGCCTGTTCGGTACCGTTTGGGGCATTATGAACAGTTTCCAGTCAATTGCGGCCACAAAGGATACCAGCCTCGCCGTAGTTGCCCCGGGCATCGCGGAGGCCCTGTTCGCCACAGCACTCGGCCTTGTTGCGGCCATACCGGCGGTCGTCGCCTATAATAAATTCTCCAATGATCTGCAGCGGATCATTACCCGCCTTGAAGGTTTCGCCGGAGAATTCTCCGCCATTCTCTCGCGCCAGCTCGATCAGGACGACTGATATGGATGCCAACAATTATAAGGCTTTTACCGGCAAGGGCCGCCGCCGCCGCCATACACAGATGTCGGAGATCAATGTAACACCGTTCGTCGACGTCATGTTGGTGCTGCTGATTGTTTTCATGGTGACGGCGCCGCTGCTGACTGTAGGTGTGCCTCTGGAACTCCCCAGCAGCAAGGCCGCAACCGTACAAGGAAATGATGAGCCGTTGGTCATCAGCGTCGATGGGGAAGGGCGGCTCTATCTTGAAGATGTTGAGATCGAGCTTGCCAACCTGGTGCCCAAGCTTCTGGCGGTGACTGGAGCGAAACAAGACCAGCGTATTTTCGTGCGCGGTGATACCAATGTAGCTTATGGC
>ERZ1740062.699-NODE-699-length-16002-cov-4.922368_pt1 | contig 16002 bp, 11 predicted proteins | sample MGYA00581741_ERZ1740062 | MGnify/ENA primary metagenome ERZ1740062 (study PRJEB43018, sample SAMN04849747) | marine metagenome | isolation source: floating plastic debris | place: Pacific Ocean | collected 2008-09-01 | study: EMG produced TPA metagenomics assembly...
CACAGCGGAACAGGCAGCCAAAACCATATCGGATTTACCTGATATACACTATTCCATGGGACAGGAAGACTTATGAAATTCCATCCATTAAAAAACACATGGTAAAATCATTTTTTTGACCCTAAAAAATCTAAATTTCAGCTTGCGAAATAAATAATAGAACTTATATTTGCACCCGCTTACGGTGATAAGCAGTTTTGACCTGATAGCTCAGTTGGTAGAGCATCTCCCTTTTAAGGAGAGGGTCCTGGGTTCGAGCCCCAGTCAGGTCACCATCTCATAACAATGAAAAGTCTGTAGCACGATGTTACAGACTTTTTTGTTTTTCCCTATTTCATTCATTTGTCCTTACCCAGGAAAAACTGCTGGAAACAACCCAAATTAGTTCACAAACGAAATCCCCATCTTGCTCTTCAAGTACTTCACAACAAGGCGGATTGCTTTCACAACACTGTCGAATGTTGACTTGGTATTTCCTATAGTTTTAAGGTAAATAATAGTAAATCATGAAAAACCTTCTAAAAACACTAACCTTAATTTCTATTCTTGCATTGACGTCATGTTCAAATGAAGAAACTACTGATAATGGCAGTGAAAATGACCAAGCCATTACCGAAATGGAACAAACACCACTTGCCGCAAATGATGTTGCTGACAATGTTGTCATCAATGGGGGAACCAAGAACGTAGGAGTACCTCCAACTCCCAATGAAGCAATTTCATTGGATGTTTCATCGTCAAGTTCAACAGCCTTTTTAGGAGAAGGATTTGATATCGAAATAACATCTGATGCAGTTGTCGTAGGGGCCTATCTTCAGTTCAAGTCTAATGATGGGGTTGTTTCGGATAGCTATTACGATATTGATTTGAATAGCAATGCGGCTGGTAAAGCCTCAAGAAATAGTTTTGATTTTTCTAGAAAACTTTTGAAATCAGTCTCAAAAGAAGAAAATGACACCACCTTGGACGTGGATTTTAATACAAACATAGCACCGGGTACTTTTTGCTATGTTATTTGTGTATACGACGGTGAAGGAAACATCAGTGCGCCTTCTGAAGTTTGTGTAACCGTTGAAGCTTGGGGTGGAAATAGTAGTCTGGTAGCGAATTGGGAGTTGACCAAAGAAGAAAACATAACACCAGACGAAACTTTTGTTTTTGAGGTAGGAGAACCGGATTGTAATGAAGCGACCTTATCTTGTGACGGGGCACAACAATCCGTAAGCTTCGAATTATGTTCTACACAAGATTATGGAATCATGGAAATCAGGTCAGATGGTACGTTTTCGCTTGACTTCAAGGGTACTGAGGAAGACTATGATTTCAACACTGCGACCAGCACTTGTGAAGTGGCTATTGAAGAATTGGAATACCGAGTTCAAATCAATGGAAATTGGGCGTACGTAAATGACGAGAACCGATTGACACTCGTGGGATATAGCTTTCTTACCCTTGATTTTGGAGAGACTCAAGAAGAGTTTTATTCCGGTGGGAATGGAGAACTAGTGTATGATGGATTGGCTCAAATTGATGGAAATACACTGCTCATAACAGAACGATATGCCAGCTTTAGTGACGATATAATAGATTCGAGCTACAATTATTACTTTGAAAAGTAAATTCTAATTTGACACATAAAAGAAAGGGCCTTTTTAACTAAAGGTCCTTTTTTGTTTGAGACCGTCGTCACAATTTCAGGGACAAACCAAACAATGACATCCATTGTAAGTGGTTTCCTATAATTTATCCCAAATGGTATATTCTAAGCGTACCCGTTTGGTGCTTTCTTAATTTGGATTAATGTCCGTCAACAATTTCGTGGATAAGTTTGGCGCATATGAAAACCATCTGGGTCAAAAAGGGACAAATTCTACAGCGGCAAGGAGATCGCGACACTAAAGTATATGTCGTTCGAAAAGGATTGCTGCGCTGTTATTCCATTGATGAGAAGGGCAAAGAGCATATTTTTCTATTTGGACCGGAGGGAACAGTAATTACCGATCATTTACCACCACAAGTGCCGGCCGAGCTTTTTATTGATGCTCTGGAAGATTCCAAGGTACTGGTACGAGAAAAGACCCTAGCATTTGCCAAACGCAACACATCAAGGGTCATCGGCCGAATGATTGCCTTACAAACCAGAGTGGTAATGCTCATGAGCTCATCCATAATCGAACGGTACAAATACTTCATAACTACCTACCCTCAAATTGCCGAACGCATCCCCCAAAGGATGATTGCCTCCTACTTGGGGGTCACTCCAGAAGCCTTAAGCAAAGCAAAAAGTAAATATCTGCAGTCAAAGTAATCTATTTCTTAATCCTGATTAATGCACAGCATTTTTTTCTGGATAAACTTTACAGAAGTAAGGACACTTAAACATTAACCAACGAAAATGAAAAAACTACTCCTTTTATTCATCTTGCTTGGTATGACTGATTTATACTACCTGCAAGCGCAAGAAGCGTCAGAAAAAAAAGAACCCCCAGCTTTTATGAATGACAGCGCCGATGAAGATTATAAATATCTAAGAGATGAAGAAACCGCTGAAGAATACGAGAAAATGTTCGCCCAAAATTTAAAATTCATTGGGTTGAACGCCGACAAAACTGTATACCTCTCTTTAGGAGGTTCGTATAGACCCCGTTTTGAAAGCACCATCAACGAAAACTATACCACCGAAGATGATTCATACTATTCCCATCGACTGAGCTTACATACCAATTTAAATTTAGGAGAACATTTTAGGTTTTTTGGCGAGCTATTTCATGGATTTACGAGTGGTGGTGAAGAAAGAAGCTTGGAAGATGACGAACTAGCCTTGCACCAAGCTTTTGTTGAGTTAAGCATACCCAGTAAGCAAAACGAATTCGTTTTTACGTTTGGAAGAAAACAGCTGACCTATGGAGCCGGAAGATTACTAGATCGTCGGGATTGACCCAACCTTAGAAGAAGTTTTGACCTTGTCATAGCGGATTTCCGCTTCAACCAAAACTCCCTCGAAGTACTTTTCGGAAGAGAGGTAAATCCTGAATTCGATGTTTTCGACAATGATTTCACCCTATTCAACGGCAATTCAGCCAACCCTAGCTTATGGGGTGTTTATGCTGATTTTAAGGTGGGGAAAATTTTGGGCAAAACCGAGCTATACTATCTTGGTTTTCATTCTGATTTTTCAGCCTTTAGTGATTTAAGTGGCGAGGAAACCCGCCACTCGCTTGGAGTACGTCGTTACGGTACCATCGGAAAACGCATGGTCTTTAATACGGAATTGGTGTATCAGTTTGGTGATTTAGGTGATGCCTCCATCAGTGCTTTCAACTTTGAGTTTGACTATAAATACACTCTTATAAATACGGGATGGACCCCCACTTTTGGGCTTAAGTTTGATTATTCCTCTGGGGACAGAGACCGAGGCGATAATACATTACAAACCTACAGTCCTATTTTCGTAAATCCAGCCTTATATAGCCTTGCCGCGGTGAATACTCCCGTCAACTTGAATGGATTGCATCCCAATTTTAAAATCTATCCCTCGGAGAAATTCTCCATTTATATGGACTATGCTTTTTTCTTTCGTTCCTCCAAAAACGATGGTTTGTACACGCCGCCACGCTTTCAAATACGGGAGGCTACCCAAGGTTCCAGTGCCTATCTCGGAAGCGCCATAGGCATGAAGATTTTATATGAAATCAGTAGAAACGTAGAATTCGAATGGCGCTCCACCTATTTCATTCCAGGAGATTTTGTCAAAGAGTCTGGAGAATCCGAATCCATATTCTACACTGGTCCAACGCTGGAATTCAAATTTTGAACCTACGAAACACTCAATTCAATATAAACCTAAAAAGAACCCATTATGAAAACTAAAAAAACACTTGAAAAACTATTGAAAGTATGTTCCATTTTGTTTTATGTAGGCACCATTACGGTAAATGCACAGGATGTAGTTTTGGAAGAAGCGGAAAAGCTGAATACCGGAATGAATAAAGAGGTGTATCTTTATGTGACTGAGCCTATTGTATCGTTTGAAGAGGTGGCAAAGATACTGCCTGATCACATGGATTTTGTTCATAAAATTGAACGTCAAGGCACCATGATAATGGGAGGCCAAACCACAATAGAAGGAGCCGATAATGCCGGAGGATACGGTGCCATAATGATTCGTGCCAATTCTTTTGAAGAAGCGAGAAGAATCGCAGACCAAGACCCTATGCACAAAACTGGGGTTCGAAAGTATACCCTTTACCGATGGAACATCAATGAAGGGGAAATGAACGTTCGGTTAAAACTTTCCGACGCTTCGTTCAGCATCGATTAATTCAAAACTGAAAAAGACTACACAATGAAATTTCAACCCATACTATTCTTATTGCTAGTCTCTTGCATCTCGGCCTGCAAACAAGGAGATGCAAAAGATACGGCACAAACAGATACTGCTTCGGAAACCACTGGTGCGGTAGCAATTTCCAATGAAGCTAAACTTCCCGGCGCCTCAATTTTGGCCTTTGGACCAGATAATGTCCTTTTTATTGGGGACAGCAAAGGGGCTCGCATCCATGCCGTGCCCACAGAAGCTACCGAGTTAAAAGATGCTGTTCCTTTCAACATGGAAGGCTTTGATATCATGTTGGCGGAAAAGCTTGGGCTTGCACCAAGAGATGTGCTTATCAATGATATGAAGATTCATCCGTTAAGTCAAGAAGCCTATGTTTCGGTAAAGTTGGGGCATCAACCCAATGCTGAGTCGATAATTGCCATTGCAAACCCTGTAACTGCGGATATCCGTTTTCTGAATATCCCTGAAAGCAGTACCAGTGTAACGCTCAATAATCCGGCATCGACCGAGTTGTCTTTTTGGAAGGAAACACCTGCCAGTGCTCTAAACATAACCGATATTGATTATCACGAAGGGTACCTTTATGTGGCCGGACTTACCAATAGCGAGTTTGCTTCCACGCTCAGGAAAATTGCTTATCCCTTCACCAACGACCAAGCATCTGTAAACCGTATCGAAATCTATCATGCGGTGCATACCCAGAACGAAACTAGGGCGCCCATTCGAACCATGTTGTTTGACGAAATAGATGGGGCGTCCACACTGTTGGCAAGCTACACCTGTACCCCTTTAGTGACCATTCCTACCAAAGAAATACAGTCTGAAGCTGATATCAAAGGCAAAACTATTGCTGAGTTGGGTTATGGTAATGCGCCCATTGACATGATAACTGTGATGACCCAAGGCATGGACGGGTCCCTTACCAAGAATCTTTTGGTGACCCATAAAAATCGAGGTGGGACAATGGTACCTTTTGATGCGGTAGTAGCGGGTTCAAAAGCTAGCGGAATGGAAGGACAGCAAGCAATGTTCGCTTCAGGTTTGGAAGGCATGCAAGAAATCCCAACGGCTAATGTGATGCAAATCGATGTACAGAACCAGCAGATGTTGGGCGTCGTTCGAAGGAATATTGAAACCGGAGATATCGATTTGGTTTCTGAATTGACGGGTATATATCTGCGGTTAAGTGATTTCATTTCAGAATACGACTTTCCCGATTATGAATATCCAGAGTCACAAGAAGCCACAAAACAATATCATGATATGGCCAAGCAGATGGAAGGATACCCAGATTTGATTTCAGAAAAAATGGGACGATAATTCCATTCAAAGTTCTTGGATGAAGGATAAAGATATGAGGAAAACTATTTCCTTGATAATTTCAATTTTGGTGTTGACGGCTTGCAAACAACAATCTACCCGACCTGTTGTGCAGGCCGTTTATCCTTCTTCCGAAGTAGTTCCTGAGAACCTGCTTCGTATTTACGTAGAGTTCTCGCATCCCATGAAAACGATTGGAAACATTGAAAAAATCAAGCTTATAGATGAGGAGGGAGTTGAAGTAAAAAACGTTTTTTTCAATAATGCCTATGAGCTCTGGAACCCAGAACAAACCCAATTAACACTGATACTGGACCCCGCAAGGGTAAAGACAGGACTGCAAGCGCACGACACCTACGGTAGGGCCTTAGCGCCCCAAAAAAAGTATATTCTTCAAATAAAAGAACTTGAGAACGTGAATCATCAAAGCATGGAAAAACCCTTCGAAAAGGTGTTTCATGTGGAGAAGGCCGACCTACAAATTCCAGATAGTGATAAATGGCAAATCACGTTTCCCAAAGCAGGTACTACCAAAGCATTTGTGTTGGATTTTCCCCAAATGCTGGATTACAATTCCTTGAGGCAACGCTTGATGATAACTGATGCAAACAACATACCAATTGATGGCGAGATTTTAATCGGGAAATCAGAAACTGAATGGCGTTTTTCTCCCATCCACCCGTGGCAATCCAAAAGCTATATCCTTCATATCAACACCCGATTGGAAGACCCTTCGGGCAACAATATCAATGGTTTGTTTGACCACGCCATCGGAACATTAAAATATCAGAAGGAAGGTGTCATTGAAACCATTCCTTTTACACTAACTGACTAAAGACAACTTATGAAAAAAATACTGGCGTTTGGCGCAAGCAACAGCAAAAACTCCATCAACAAGCAGCTGGCTACCTTCGCTGCAAACCAACTAAAAGGCGTCGAAATTACCATCGCGGACCTCAACCATTACGAATCTCCATTGTATTCCGTTGACGAAGAAAAGGCATGTGGGGTACATGAAAATGCAATTCGTTTCCACGAATTGATACAGGAATCAGATGCTGTCATCGTATCCGTTGCCGAATACAATGGCCTGCATACATCGGCCTTCAAAAACCTATGGGACTGGATGTCTAGAATACCGATGGACAAGCCCATGAATATTTGGAATGGCAACCCTATGTTTCTCCTTTCGACTAGCCCAGGCAGACGTCCTATGAACAACGTAATGAAGATTTCGAAAGAGCTTTTCCCGCATTTTGGCACCAAAATAATTGCAGATTTCCATCTTCCTTCTTTTAACCATTTCTTCAAGAATGGAGAGATTGTTGATGCGACGTATCGAAGCCAGTTCCAGGAACAACTACGTCTGTTCCAACAACATATTGATGCAATGTAATTCTAGAAAAGAAACGTATGGAAATAGGTGTAGATAGTTTTGCGGCAACACCAAAAGGGCACGGAGATCGTGTAGCCGCTATAGATGAGTTGTTGGAGAGAATTGTATTGGCAGACGAGGTCGGTTTGGATGCCTTCGGAATAGGTGAACACTACCGGAAAGAATTCTTGGATTCGGCACAGGCAGTGCTGTTGGCTGCCGCTGCTGCAAGAACCAAAAGAATACGATTGACCAGTGCCGTCACAGTATTGAGTACCTCGGACCCCGTTCGTGTATTTCAAAATTTTGCAACCATTGATTTGATTTCCAATGGCAGGGCCGAAATTGTTGCAGGCCGAGGTTCTTTCGTAGACTCCTTCCCGCTATTTGGATATAATTTGAATGACTATGACGCCATTTTTGCTGAAAAACTCGACCTGTTATTAAAAATCCGTGAAAACGAAACACTTTCCTGGTCTGGGCGCTATCGCCCACCGCTAAGGGAACAAACGATTTATCCAAGACCCAAACAAAAAAAACTCCCGATATGGTTGGGTGTTGGGGGGACGGCCTCATCCTTCACCAGAGCTGGCAAACTGGGACTACCGCTGATGCTAGCAGCCATAGGGGGTAAACTAGGCTATTTTGCACCGTTGGTCGAAGCCTATCGGAAAACAGGTGAAAATGCTGGCTTTCCCACTGCTCAGCTTCCCGTCGCATTGCATTCGTTTGGTTATGTTGCACCCTCCAGAAAAGAAGCAATTGATATCTTTTATCCCGGTTATGCCGAAGTCCTTGCATCCATGAACAAAGAAAGGGGTTGGGTAGCTCCAACCCGAGCACAATTTGAGGCTATGACTGACGAAAACGGTGCCATTGTGATTGGCAATCCCGAAGAAGTAGCCGATAAAATCATTCGGCACAGTGAGGCACTCGGAGGTATTACGCGTTTCAATTTTCAAATGGATGTAGGCTTGTCGCATGAACATTTAAAACAATCCATTGCGCTTATCGGTAAGGAAGTCATTCCCTTAGTCCAGAAAAAAATGGGCAAATAAACCTCGTGCGATAGAAAAACACTACCAAAGCGATTCGCTTCTTTACCCGCAAGGTTGTATGTGCCGATTTTTGCCGGTATCTTTAACAATAATTTTGTCGCACGATTTTTCTATTATCGTTGCGAAAAATTTACCGCCAACAACCTTCCTCTCCATAAGCAAACGAATTACTGAAATTCTTTGATTAAAGACTTTATATCCTAAAAATGGAATTGGTACTCGTTTTCCCCCATCAATTGTTTGAGCAAAACATGTTGCTACAAAAAGGTAGAAAGATTTATATCCTAGAGGAGTATCTGTTTTTCAACCAATATCGTTTTCACAAACAAAAAATAGCTTTTCACAGGGCCACCCTTCGGAGGTATGCGGACGTTTTACAAAGTTCTGGCCATGATGTAACCTATGTAGAAAGTTTTCAAGCTGAAAGCGACATTCGACATTTTTTCAATACAGTCACTGCCGAAACGGTCCACGTTTTTGACCCCGTGGACAATTATTTGGAAAGACGCCTGCGACAGGCATGCTCGGATAAAGAAATAGCGTTGAAGCTTTATCCCTCACCAGCATTCATAAACACCAAAGAAGACCACGCCGCGTTTTTCAAACCAACCAAAAAGAAGTTTTTTCAGACCCAGTTTTATAAGCAACAAAGGGAATCCCTGCGCGTATTGATTGAAGCGGACGGAAAGCCTAGCGGTGGCAAATGGACGTATGACACAGAAAACCGAAAGCGATATCCAGCAAAAAAAACACCTCCAACAGTTCATTTCCCAGAAAAAACCAAGTACCATGAGGAAGCCGAAACATACGTCAACACCTACTTTAGTGAAAATCCAGGTGCTTTGGATGAATCGATACGATACCCTATTGACTTTGAAGCTTCCTATGCTTGGTTAGAACAATTTTTAGACTTTCGCTTCGCCGAGTTTGGAGATTATGAAGATGCTTTGGTGGACCGCGAAACCATTTTGAATCATAGCCTGTTATCACCTTTACTCAACAGTGGCCTTCTACAACCAAAATATGTCTTGGAGCGGATAATTGATTTTGCAGAAAAGAATTCGATTGCCCTAAACAACACCGAAGGCATCGTGCGACAGATTATTGGCTGGCGAGAATTTATCCGTGGCGTCTATGAAGCCAAAGGCTCGGAAGAACGTACCAAGAACTATTGGGGTTTTACGCGAAAGATTCCAGAAAGTTTCTATACCGGGACCACGGGAATCCTTCCTGTAGACAATACCATTGCCAAGGTTTTGAAGTCTGGCTACAACCACCACATCGAACGCTTGATGGTTTTGGGGAATTTCATGCTGCTCTGCGAGTTTGACCCCGACGAAGTGTACCGATGGTTTATGGAAATGTATATCGATGCCTATGACTGGGTCATGGTACCCAACGTGTACGGCATGAGCCAGTTCGCGGACGGCGGCATGATGTCAACCAAGCCGTATATCAGCGGGAGTAATTACCTCATCAAAATGGGAGACTTCAAAAAAGGCGAATGGCAAACCATATGGGATGGTTTGTTTTGGCGATTTATGCACGTACACCGTGATTTCTTTTTGAGCAATCCCAGATTGGGCATGTTGGTCAGAACCTTCGATAAAATGAGCGTAGAAAAGCGAAATACGCATTTACAAAATGCTGACGCCTATCTAAACACACTTTAAGGCATTTTTCATGAAGAATATCTTAAAGAAGAACACATTCCGATAAACACATAAAAAGTCCGTACAAACGAGTACGGACTTTTTTATTTGGGACTTGTGGGATGTATTTTTCGGGTTGCGCCACTTAGGCTTCGCAACTCGCACATTCCTTCTTTTGCTTGAACTTTTGTGCAGCGTTCATGCTGTGCTGGTAGTAAAGAGACTTTAGTCCAAGTTTCCAGGCTGTAACGTGAATTTTGTTCACCTCTTTTGTGGGCATATCAGGGTGAACGATAATATTCACGGATTGTCCTTGGTCAATATGGTTCTGACGATTGGCGGCTTGGTATACGACATCTAATTGGTCGATTTCCGAATAGGTCTTGAATACATCCTTTTCTTCATCAGTCAAAAACTCCAAATGTTGCACAGAACCATCTCGGTCTCGAATGCTACGCCATACCTCAGGGGTATTCTGGTTCTTCTCTTCCAACAACTCCATCAAATATTGGTTTTTGATGGTGACTTTGATTTTGGCAATGTCTTTTACATAGATGTTGGACCAAATCGGTTCAATCCCTTGGGACACTTGGCCCAAAATAAATGCTGAGGATGTGGTTGGCGCAACAGCATTCAAAGTTGCATTTCTACGGCCATAGCCTTTTAATACCTCGGGTTCACCAAATCGCTGGGCTAATTCCGTAGAGGCTTTATAGGATTTGGTTTTGATTTCCCTAAAAATCTCATTATTCAAATCATAAGCTTCCTGACTGTTGAAAGCCAATCGTTTTGATTGCAAAAGGGAATGCCATCCCAACGCACCTAAGCCCAACGCTCGATTTTCTTTTGCGAAGTTGTACGCCCTTTCCATAAACAAAAAGGTCTGTCGGTCTTCTCTATCGGATGAATCGCGGTACACCTCTAATTTTTCCAAAAACTCGGTAATTACCGCATCCAAGAAATACACCATGGTCTCTACCGCATCGGTATTCTTCCATTTGTCGTAGTGTAACAAGTTGATGCTTGAAAGCACACAAACAAACGACCAATTCTCATTGGAAGGCAACATAATTTCCGTACAAAGATTACTGGCGTAGATGCGATGCTTCTTATCCTGATAGGTATCAACCGAGCCATTGTTGGCATTATCGCTGAAAAACACATAAGGATACCCCATTTCGCCCCGGCTCTGCAGCACTTTCGCCCAAATCGTTCGTTTTTCCACATCACCATCAATCATTTCCTGCATCCATTCATTGCTAACCGTTACCCCATGAGTCAACTGCTGGATGGGATTGCCTTCCGTTCCAATTTCCAAGAACTCCATGATATCTGGATGGTCAATGGGCAAGTAGGGAGAAAATCTTCCTCTTCGCACTGAACCCTGGCTAACTACATCCACCATGGATTCGAACAGCTGCATGATATGAACCGCACCTGATGCTTCTCCATTGTTCTTGACCGCAGCACCGCGATGGCGAATTTTACCAAAGTATCCTGAAGTACCTCCACCTAATTTAGACATCATCCCCACTTCGGATTGGGTATAGAGAATATTCCCCATATCATCGTCAATGTGAGAGCCAAAACAGCTTATGGGTAAACCGCGTTCTTTTCCAAAATTGGACCATACCGGTGAAGCCAAGGAGAAAAACCCCTCCGACATGTAGTTGTAGAACTTTTCGGCGTAGCCCGGTATTTGCAAAATTTGCTCTGCCCGTTGCGCTATTTCAAGAATTCGGCTTTCGGGAGTAGCTCCCTCCGTCAAATAACCTGATGCCAAAAACTTTCGGCTGTATTCATTGAGCCACACGAAGCTTTCGCTTTTCCCTTCTTCCTTTAAACTGGCAAGGGTTTCATTTCTGGCGTTAACCAATTCTTGGGTTTTACTAGGAGAACTGATTTCGTTCTTTTGGTTTGAAACCGTAGTATTTTTCATGTATTAAAAAAGATCATCGCTGGTTATACTTTGTGTTCTTTTGCTGTAATTGATGGAGCGTTTTACGAAGAAATCGCCATGTTTGGTACCAATAATCTCGTCGTCAATCCATTCCGTTTGGGCCAAAAGGTCTTTGTCAACCTCAAATACAGTATCGATACCAATACTCGCCAAAGAGTTGTTGAAACGGTTCTTTAAAAATTCATTGATAACGTTTTTGGGAAGGAAGTCCAGTTCTCCTTCTTCAAAAATCCAGTCCACGATTTTGCTTTCAGCAGTAAATGCTTCCTCACAGAGTTGCTGAATGTTCATATGATAGGTTTCATCAAACCACTCGGGACGCTCGTTTTGTATGATTTTGATAAGGTCTATTCCGAAATCCCCATGAATCTGCTCTTCTTTGGATGTGGCTTCCACCACATTGGAGATACCTTTCAACATATTTTTATGTTTATTGAAGGCCATGATGATGAGAAACTGGGAGAACAAGGAGACATGCTCTATAAATAGGGAAAACAAGAGAATGGACTCTGCGTACTCTTCGTCGTTTTCGCTTTTGGCGTTTTTCAGAGCGGTTTCCAAATACTGTACCCGCTTCATGATAACGGGCTTCTTTTTTAGCTGCTCAAATTCTTTGTTCAATCCCAGAACTTCCAATAGGTGCGAATAGGCATCGTGATGTCGCACTTCACTTTCTGCGAAGGTCACTCCTACGGAACCAATCTCAGGTTTTGGCATGCGATGGTGAATATCACCCCAAAAGCTCTTTACGGCTACCTCAATTTGAGAAATGGCCAACATTGTATTTTTGATGGCACTTCGCTCCAATGGAGTCAACCGGGACTTAAAGTCCTGAATATCGCTCGTAAAGTTGAATTCGGTATGAATCCAATAGGAATGTCGAATCGCTGGAACGTATTCGTATAGCTCAGGGTATTCATACGGTTTTAGATTAATGCGCTTTTCAAAAATGTTCGTTTTTCGGCCCTGAGCTTGTTGGTTCCGATAGATGATATAGGCTTTGGCTACATCTTGAAACTCGCTCAACATCAACTTTTGCTCCACGACATCTTGAACTTCTTCAACGGTGGGCGCATAGGTTTCATCTTGTGTTTTCCTATCCAAAAGAACCGCATGAACTTGTTCTGCAATATTCTGAGCATCAATCATTTGACCGTTATCAACAGCAGTCATCGCCTTCAAAATAGCATCCGTTATTTTGTATAGGGCAAAAGGCTGTTGGCTAAAATCTCGTTTAGTAATCTGGGTAATTTCCATAAAGTGCTTGAGTAACTAAAGAATCGTTCTGAATTACGACACTGTAAAATTCACATTTTGTTCACATTTATTTTACACGGCGCGATTTTCGTTCTCAACAATCTTATCAACAATAGGTTTTCTAATTGATAGTCAGTTGTTTAAGTCAATTTGTAGTACTTGTCCTTCAATAAACCTTTGGAAACGCCGAGGTACTGGACAACTCGTTGGATTTGAGCAAAAAAACGTCTATGGAGTGATGTAACCCTACCGCATTTCATCGATTTTTTTCATTTTTTGTGCATTTCATCGAAAAAAAGGTAGGGTTTGTCGAGTGGCCAATTGTTTTATGGGTGTTGTCCGGGGTTTAACCAATTCCTGACCTACACACTAAGCAAAACCCCTATCATGAACAAGAACGCTACACTTCCTCAGCTGCTACTTGTGCTCTTTTTTCAATTATTGACCTTGAACAACTTTGCACAGAGCAAATGGTCAAATCCTTCAACATGGCCATCAGGACGTGTACCTGCTCTCGACGAAAATGTTGTTATTCCCCAAGGCTCGACGGTAATTTTGGATACCCATACTGCTAGTCTTGGAAGTCTTGAAATTGAAGGGAACCTACTTTTTGAGGATAAAAATGTAACCCTTACAGCAAGATGGATAATGGTCAACGGCCTACTGCAAATAGGAACGCAAGAAAATCCTTTTAAAAGTCAAGCTAATATTACCCTTACCGGACCCAAGGAAGACATTAACACCATGGGCGGTAGATTTTTGATTTCAATGGACGGTGGACAGCTTGAATTTCATGGAGAAAGTGCCCAAAAAATACCATGGGGGCAACTCTCCAAAACCATCGAAGCAGGGGCTACCACCCTGGAATTGGATAGAGACCCTACCCAATGGAACATAGGCGACCGATTAGTTATAGCACCAAGCGGATATGATGCCTTTGAAGCCGAAGAAGTGACCATAACCGCAATCGAAGGCCGAAATATATCGTTCACACCATCCTTGAATTTCAGCCATTATGGCGCGCTTCAAGAATACGAAGGGAAAATAGTTGACGAACGCGCAGAAGTGGGATTGTTGAATCGAAACATAAAGATACAAGGCGCTTCAGATGCATATGAAAGCAACTATGGTGGGCACATTATGAGTATGCACTCTTCTGGTCCCGTGCATATTGAGGGGGTAGAGTTTACGGCATTGGGGCAACCCGGTATTGAAGCGCGATACAACTTTCACTGGCACCTCGCAGGGGACCGTGAAGGAGATTATCTGAAAAACTCCAGTGTGCATCACAGTCTTCAGCGCGCTGTGGTGGTCCATCAAACCGATAATGTTTTGATAGAAAATGTAGTGGCCTTCAACATTTTAAATCACGCTTTTATCCCTGCAGAAGATGGAAACGAAATAGACAATACTTTTAAAAACAATCTTGCGATACTTACCCGCAATCCGGAAAAGGAGTTTTTCGCGTTTCCAAAAGACGACGGAAAAACCAGTACGCAAGGGGAACAACGCTCCTCAGGTTTCTGGATGCGGAACCCTCATAACAACATAATTGGGAATCATGTCGGAGGTGTGGAAAGGGGTAACGGGTTTTTTATAGATACCCGAGGTCGTGGAAGGGAATTCAAAGACTTCGACTTGTTGCCAAGAGCCGTTGTATTTGACGGAAATGTGGCCCATTCCTGTTCCGTTCCCGGGAATCTGGGAAATGAAGGAGTCTCTTATGTGGCCTTGTTAGGAAAAGTGGGATTTGGTCATGGTATTTTCATGAATACCTTCCAAAATGGAGATTTGATGTGGACCTTAAGCAATTTCACCGGATATAAAAACATGATGAGTGGGGTCTGGACCGAAATTACCAACGTTACTCTTGATAACTTCATCCTAGCCGACAATTCCATTGGTTTATTGTCTTCCGAATCCCATGTACAAAACAGCTTGGTTATCGGGAAAACAAAGAACACCATTGGCGGGGTGAACCGAAACCTAAGACACGGAGACAAGCGTGCAGGGTACTACTCCATAGCACAAGGTGGTAGCAAAGAACCCAAATTGACCAATGTCACATTTGTGGACATCAACAAGGATATCGAACCCGGGAAGGTTGCGGCAGCGGTTGTTGGTGCGGGTATTCACAAGGAAAAGAATTTTTTGAGGCAAATTAAAATCGTAGGGGAAACCAATCCCATTTGGATGTCGAGTAAAGGAAACAAGGGACGTAATGAGAATTCGTCCTTCTTATTGGATGAAGACGGGAGTCTTTCGGGTTACAATCGCCCAGTGCTTATAGCACATCCCTATTCCGCCTTGAAAAAAGATGCGATTGCCTACCATGAAGAATGGCAAGCATACATTTTGGAAGCACAAGGGGCTATGCAACTCCGAATCGGAAGCATCGGTTTTGACCTCCCACAGGAAGTATCGCTCATACGCGACTTTGATGACCTTCGCATTCCTAAAATGCAACATGCCAAACAACGGTATTTCAATCTCTTCGGACAACAATCCTATACCATTTTAGGACAATGGGAAATGGAAGACAAAGGACACCGAATGGATTTGCGAAGTGTTTTGGGCACCGCTGGGGAATGGAGTATTTTCAAATTTCCCATGCCCTATACAGAGACGGATGTATTGGATGAGAACGAAATGCCCATCAAAGAGGTAAATAGTGTCGCAGAACTGAACCAACAAGACGAAAATGCCTATTACTTTAATGCTGATGAAGGGGCAATCTACCTTAAAATGGTGACTCAATCAGATGGACGCGCTTATGTGAACATCATACCCAAAGGTCAAAACACCGGAACCAATTTTGGACTGGATATTGGTTCAGAGGAACAGTTTTTTAGGGATTTGAAAGTGTATCCAAATCCTTTGAGTCCAGATTCCAAATTGGAATATACCCTTTTGCAAAACGAGTTTCTGTCCATTGATGTTTACGACGTACTGGGAAGAAATCTAGGCAATATCTTTTCAGGAAAACAAAACTCAGGAAGCCATAGTATTCCATTAGATGGCATCCGATTTATCTCTGGCGT
>ERZ1740062.700-NODE-700-length-15999-cov-11.227672_pt1 | contig 15999 bp, 10 predicted proteins | sample MGYA00581741_ERZ1740062 | MGnify/ENA primary metagenome ERZ1740062 (study PRJEB43018, sample SAMN04849747) | marine metagenome | isolation source: floating plastic debris | place: Pacific Ocean | collected 2008-09-01 | study: EMG produced TPA metagenomics...
ACAAAGACTTTGCACTCACAGAGTGAATGGCACAATAAATGTGAAATAATTAACTATGCTTGCTATCAGGACCTTTGCACTCAATCCGGTCAGGCATCTCGTGTCTGGTTTTGCACACCTATTACCTGACGTGTCCGGGTAAGGTCAGGTGCTCGTTCCACCCCTAGTGGCGCACCCAGGGGGGACTCAACCAAAATCCACCTATAGTCTCAGCCATTTTTCAAGTTTTAGGGGTGTTTTTGATCAGTTGCACGTGCATAGTGAAATCTAGGAAAAAGGGGGTGTTTTCACAAGTCTACCACAAAGAGTGGTTGTGGAGAGGTAATTTGACAATTTTTGTGGTAATTTGAGGGGATTTTTGCAAGTGAAAAGGAATGGTAAAATCAACTGGAGAGAGCAATTGGAATGGGGTAGGCCTACTTACCTCATATGGTGGCTGTGCCTTATGGTGGATTTTGGTCAAGCCCTCCCCCCTCTGGGTGGTGCGCAACCTTGGAGCCCAATGGAAAATCCACCACTGTCTAAGGATGTATAGTGTTCCGGTACTATGATATTCTGCATATTGTCCATACACAACTGTCAGTTTTGGATAGACTACTGACTGGCTATAAACTTCCCATATTGTTCTTCTATATTGGCAATTCAACAAACAGGAATGTGCTAAGCCTTTCCTATTGTTACAGGTGCTGGTAAAACAACCTTACTCAACTACATTCTCACAGAGAATCATGGAAAACGCATTGCAGTCATCATGAATGAGTTTGGAGAAGGTTTGAGATTTTAAAATGGCTTTAAACAGTGCATCAGCACCCACATTTTCCGAGCAGATTTAAGAAAAACTGGTTTTAATTTAAAATCAAAATACTTGAGAAATAGACTACCTTTGCTAGTGTTTCACGAACTCCCTATCTTTATAATAATCGCTACTCCTATTTGGCGACCAAATAAAAAAAATGGAAAGGATGGATTGTTTCTGGAACATCATTTTTTGTGAAACTATCAAGTGCTAACTCATTCTATTTATGGCTGTGTGGTTTTGTGAGGGTCAACGGTAAACCGCACAGCCCCAATAGCTACATAAGTATGCCTTCATGACCGGAAGCTGTCAAACGGGTCTTTTGCGTCAGGGTCAATACATGGTAGATCATTCTGCGTTGGAGAAGCAAGTGAGCCTGTCACCCATAGCTAGTCACAAAGATTGAGGTGTTGTTCTTATACCCATCAGGTGAAAGCTCTATGGAGAAGTCGATGACAGTTTCTACAGGTGAACAAGACGCACCTCTGTTTGAGGAGTGGCTTGAATTACGCAATGGCTGTCTATGCTGTTCAATAAAGTTAGTGACATTGATGTTTTTATATATAGCTACTTTGCATCAATTGAGCTTGATGAATCCGCTTGATGGGGTTTGGCATGTGTGTACACGAGCACGTGCAATTAGCCTTGGACATTACATGTACAGGCCTGCTCTCAGTTTTGCCCTACTGTCAATTCATTTTCAAAATATGTTTTCATTTTTGTTTACATGTGTTTAGAAATATTCGATAATTATGTTCCTCAAAATTTAATTTGGCAGAAATAATGGAGTAAGAGCTATAGAGCTGCTCATGGAGAAACAGGGAAAGTTTGATTACATACTGCTTGAGACTACTGGATTGGCAGACCCAGGTAAACATAACAATATGAGTGTGTCAACTCCACTTGTTAGTTGGTTGTAGCGTACATGTAGCACCTTGTCAGTCGAAATAAAGCAACATATATCGTTATAAAGCAATTACTAACTATGACTTTTATACACACCTTCCACCCATAGCCCGCCACTGCGACTACATCACACCATGTTGCTGTGTAACCAACATAGTGTGGGTTGCTGAGAACATCAAATGAAAACACGTCCGAAATCCATTACCTGGTCAAACTATTAATTTATACACCATTTTCTGTCTGGTACGCTTAAAACTAAATGACTGATTTTTCAAATTAGGTTGACTGATCTGCGCCCTTCATATAACATCTCTTCTCTTTTGCACCCATCTTTAAGTCACCGTGGTGTCAAAAACAGCTAACTGTGGGTTCATTGCCTACCATAATTGCTCACTAGATCTGGCTGCTTCCCCAGGTCACTCCACCCACTACCACTTCAATCGCTTTGGACGCCAATGGTAGCATTGATTTAATAGGAAGTTTAGAATACAATGTCAAGTTGTCTACACCTACACAAACATAGGACAACTTCTAGATTAGAAGCATTCTTGATTTGAAGCCCATGATATTTAAGAGTGTCAAAGTTGTGATATGAGTTGCGTTTAGAGATAATAGATGTTTAAGGGATGGGATCATAGCCTTCGGCCAAAGGGATGGAGGCCTATCTTATAGAATAGTGAATAGGGTGTGTAACCTCCATTCAAGAGTTTGTGGGCTCTTGTTTGATTTTCTACCTGAAATAAGATTTTTTGGTAATATTTTTTGGTAAAACTTGCCTTAATTATTTTATCCAAACCGTACTCGTTTATGGGTGACACTCTCTCTCTTGGCATATGTTTCATTGTTCTATATTGTAATTATTATAGGTCCCATTGCCAATCTGTTCTGGCTTGATGACCAACTTGCTAGCGATGTGTTTGTGGATGGTAAGTTTACTTCCAAAACAGTATTCTTCTGTGTTATGGCTTTTTAATGAACCCTAGAGGAGTTGAGTATTAATGTTAGCAATAGCATTTGTACCCTTCCACTAGCTAATATCAATGACAATCAAACTTTTTCATTTTTCATGTTATCTAGCCAAAATACAAGAAGCCAGCCCATGGGGGCCTTTCAATTAAAAAATGGTCACAATCGCTCACACTTCACACTTGCACAAAAAAGTGAGAGCCAACAGAGTTCTCGCTCTTAAATCGCTCCTCCCATGATGGCGCTATGTAGAAACTGCGGGAAGGATTTGGGAGCGTCATGGCCTAATTGAAACACCAACTTTGCGAGCAATTTTTGTGAAGTGATTGTAAGAAAAGGTCTGAAAATCCTTGAAACTTTCTTATTGAAAGGCCCATGGCTCTATGTTATCATTGAAACTAACTTCAGCTAAATATTGACTTCCTTACGGTATGTGAACTGTGATGAAAATTTGTGGTTGACAAAAATTTTACAGCGTATCACATCAACTCCTTCCTCGCATCCTCAAGCAGATTTTTGAGAAATTCTTATTTCTATTAAAGCAAAAGGGCAAATTTGGCGAGTCAATATAAATCGCCGGTCTACCAACTTCCTACAAAAAAGGACCAGCATGGTCGCCTTACCTATGGATTTGAGACAGATACATAAATCATTTTCCATTATAACCTAGAAACACTGCTATGGTTTGAACTATTGCAGGTTGGATAACGTCACCATCATAAATATGTAATCTGCTGCATTCTAGTTGCGTACAGGCTACTGGGTCTGGTTGCGTTTAGAATTAAGCGGCACGTTGTTAACATATAAACCACTGCGGTTCCTGTGCGAGTCGAAAATCATAACTCCCATGCCGTCACTATAAACCGTACAGGGAGAACATTTTTGTTGGAATTTAAATTTCGCCATTTCACTAACAGCAAATTCGCTAAATTTAAATTCTGCTTATCATTAGATTTTCACAAATCTTTCAATGTTAGCTTAAATAATTGCAACTTTTAATCAAGATTTGCTAATATTCAATTCCTTAATATTTATGTGTATTTGGAGTGTAAAGTAAATAATTAAAGTCATTTTCCACATGAGAGGCTATCTTGAGAAGTAGTGGGGCCAACTTCAAACAAATTCTGAGATATGTCAAGGGACACTATAGTACTTGGGTGCCCAGCAAAGAACGAGCCGCTTTTTTCTCGGTGACTGTTAAATGAACCACATCATTGTGTATTGTATGAATATATGCTTTACCAGAGTCAAGTGATCCAAGCTTTTTTCGAAATGAAAATTCTAGATTATGAACGTAACAAGTAAATTATATATTAGGTTTCAATTCAGGATGAACAAGTGAATCAAAGACTTTGCTAACAAATAATTGAAAAAAAAATTGAAACCTGAATAAATTTGAAAAAAAATTGGAAAATTAAATTTTTTTGAACTTTTTAAATTGCATTTTTGCTATGACTGAATATATGGTGTTTTTGAGGATCATTGAGCCAAATGATGGCAAAAAAAATATTGTGGCTGATGACCTTAGTGGATTACAAAAACCTCCAAATTCGCTCATTCAGCACTTGCAATCCTGCTCACAGATTGCATTCTTACTTATTCGGAATTTAAATCACTTATGGTACCAAGTGGTTATTTTATAGTATTCTACAAAATACGTATTTATAATGGAAAATCAACAAAGTTTCTTATTTGTCTGAAATTATTGCAGCCACCAGACAAATTTTCTACAGTGATATGGAAATGTGCAGCTTGTGTTTTATTCTCACCTTGTTCTAATCTCCCAGAGGTTGTTAACCAAGTGGAGAGGTGTTGAAATAGTAGAATGAAATTGGTAAACCAAATCCTCTTAATTTCTCAGTTATTACCTGAAACTTCAGAAACTGGGGTAGTTTCCTAATCACTATAGCAGCGGTTTTTGATCTTGCAATTTGTTGGGCAATGCTTTTGTAATCCAGTTTAAGGATCTTGGTCTACTTCACTCCATTTATTGCTAAAGATAACTAAGAAACTTTCCTAATTAATATCCTTATTCCTTACTTCTTGGAATTTGTGAAAAATGTTTGATTTGCCAGAGGGCTGTCAATTATTCAATGAAACAGCAGTTATTATTCCGATCATCATTAAAAATATTACTCTTCCCATTTTAATATCAAATTTTGTTTGTTGATAGGTAGGTTTAATTGGAAATTGTTGCTATTGCGTTAAGGCATTCAATTTCGGTATTTAGCTGTTGTCCCTATCTGAAAGCTAAGTGGCAGCAAGCCTCCACTTTGATGCAGAACTTGTTTGTTTCATACATAGAGTTGTATATAGTCTTACAGCGCTTTTTAGGATTTTTTCAATTAAAAAGCAGTTTAGGTGAACTAAACCTGATGGGCTCAGAGAAGTGCGCTCGGTAAGGCGATTAATTAATCTAGCTCAAATGTTGAAATAGGAGTTGTGTTCTTGTTTGTTGGAAATTTCCAATGAGATCCTCATATGCCACTCAGTCAAATCCTTATTTGATCAAAAGTGCTGTAAGCGATTGGTTAATCATGGATAATAGCAAGAATGAAACTCTGCTGTTTAACATGCCCTTTTATCATATATTCCTTGATTTAGGCAAAGTTTTAGAACTCTGATTAAAGTAATTTCCGCTCAAAAACTTTGAAAACAATCAATTTCTCAATTTATTTTATTGTCACGTTTTAGATTAAGATGCAGCATCAGCTCTTTGGAAATTATGGATTATATGCTAGACAGAATCTCATATGCTATATTTTGACTTTTTAAATTCCATGATCAAAAGTGGAGACAATTTCTTTATATTGCCAACAGGGGCAATTATGATTACTGCCGAGTGCCAGGAACTCGGCAGTTGTCCCCTCTTAAAGCATGGAAAGATAACTCAAAATCGGACTCTAAAAAATTTTAAGAAAAATTCAAATCCATCGATATGGTCAGACAAAAGGTTGCTACAAGGGTTTTTTAGGCATGCTGAGTCCAAATTTGGCCTCAGATTTGTGCTAACTCTGCGCCTTCACAGGTTTTTGGCCACTTTTTAGTCCTAACACATGACGGTTTTCCGTAAACCGACTAGTGTTTTGGTGAAACTAGGTAGTCAGACTTTCCGGAATATACGCCCCTGATTGCCAACAATTTTACTGGGAAACGGGTTGATTTAGGATAGGTTGATAGGAGTCTTGCATCAGATAATAGAACAAAACATCAGGGGTTTCAAAGGGTTATTTGATTACAAAGGCTCCGCCTAGTTTGCTCTAATTTTTTTACTTAGACTATCAGGGGCAGCTGGTTTACTTGGGGTGAATCTGGAGCTACTGCTGATTTACCTCCTCTCTCCTCAAGCGATACTTATTGTGAGTGGGATTCTGTTCCCTTTCATCCCTAAGGTTTATTGATAACCCAATCTTCTTTGTTAAAAGCTGTTTGTGACGTTCAAACGAGACAGGCATGTGACTGCTGTTCACACTAATTAATGGCTCTCACTGACTATAATATAACACAAACTGTTTATTAGCATATAGACTACATTTATATGTGTAAATGGCAATTTACTGAAAGTTTTCTTGTCAAAAAAGTTGTACCTTCTTGTGTAAAAAGATCATTACTTTAATCTTTTGATATAAGATCATTCTAATTTTTTAAAGTGACTGTTCACTTATGTGTTGTCTTTAAATAGTTTTTTCCCTAACCGGTACTGTTTGACCGACCAAAACATGTGATATTCTAGTATGAAAAGCTTCCGTCTCTCACAATCTGCCATCATCATTGAGGTTATGCACTTGTTGACAGAGAAATAACAACTTCTTAACTCCCTATTATCATGCCTGCGTCACCTATTTTATGAGAGTTATCCTACCAGTTATGTCTTGAGTTATCATAAACCATCACTATTTAGGGTCTGTTGTGTCTGTGGTAATTTTTATTGCTCTCAATGCAGAGCCGGTGCTGTAAAAAAGCAGATCTGCAGAACAAAGAACCGCTAAACCTATGGGAATGGGCCAAACAGGTAATGGCAGCATTTTCCTGCCTGTTATTGATTGATTTGTGCCGTTTTCACAGGCCGTGGGTTTCTCCAGATGTCGAAAACAATGGTGAAGAGCAAAATGTCTTCACTTCCTGTGTCGCTCGCCAAACAGGAAGTGCCAATATTTTCCTGCCTGTTATTGATTGATTCATATCGTTTTCACAGGTAGGGGGTTACTCGAGATGCCGAACACAATGGTGATAATCAAAATTGAGCTTGTCTCGTATCAATCAATAACAGGCAGTAAAATGCTGGTATTTCTTGTTTGGCGAGCGAAACAGGAACTGACAACATTTCAGACTTTTCCATTGTATTCGGCATCCCGAGCAACCCCTTTCAGTGAAAACGGCATGTATCAATCAATAACAGGCAGGAAAATGCTTTCACTTCCTGTTTGGCGTGACTCTGTGTTCTGCTTTCTCACAGTACTGATGCAGAATTCCATTTGTTGTTCCACTACCTGTCCTCGATAAATGATAACTGTTCACAGCTATTTGGTCTCCATCTACCTATACTATACTATACCCATAGGCATATAATATTATTATATGCCTATGACTATACCTAACACTTTACTCCTATATCATGACATAAATTTGACAACTACTGAAAGCATTTCTAAGAAAAATTACCATCGACTCAACAGACACAATCTTCTTGATAGTGTATAGTAACTCATGGCATAATTGGGAGGATAAATCTCATAAAATAGGTGAAGCAGGCATGAGAATAGGTAGCTTAGATGTTGCTATATCTCAGTTCATGTGTGCATAACCTCAATGAGGATATCAGATGGTGAGAGGTTGAAGCTTTTCACACTAGAATATCACCTGTTTCATCCGTCAGAGAGTATCTTTTAGGGAAAAAATCAAAAGTGAACAGTCACAAAAGCCGAGGATTCATTTGTCTTGAAGTGTTCGGCCGATCTTCAAACTATATTAAAACTACTGGAAAATTTCTTGCATCGGATTTTGTTTGATATGTTGCAAAACAATATTTTTATTTTGCTATTACTCTGACTCTGACGATATAACACGTAGTATCACTCGTTATTTGCGAATATCCAAATATTCCGCAAAATGGAAAAGTATGACTGATGTTTCATGGCTACTTGCGAGTTGCCAGATATCAGTATCTAAGGTTGGTGCTGGCAATAAAATATTGTAGGAAAATGACCAGGGGTGTTAAGAATAATGAAATTGGATTTGGAAGAAATTCCATTCAGGCTGAATAATATAAATTGGGTGTATAATGCAATGTGTCCCGGCCATCTACCTGCCATATCCAGAAACGAAACACAGAGTGGGAATCGAGAAGTTCGTCAAATTATTTGTTACTTGAAATGGCTATATCATGACAAGGTGACAGAGACCATTATTTTGAGTAGAGATTTATGAAGATTCAAAACTCTTTTTTCATAGAGTACAATGGGGAAATACATGTAAATACCAAAAGAGATCTTCATCAGGACTATGATCAGCTTTTGCTGCCAGTGCCAGACATCAGAGTTTTTGCCAGACAGCAAATTCACGAACCACATGATTGATATAGCGCAGTTACATCGTTGAGTAAAAACCCTCGATAGCATCATCTTCTTCATCGCCCTCAATCAGGGTCCTGATTGTTTCTTAGTAACAACCAGGCCACATAAAATAGCTGGTCTTTTGCCATCTTCTGTGACAAAGCCAAACCAAATAAATATTGTCTGTGATGATTACGTCTTGTCCGCCTCCCGGCACCAAATGTTTTGGAAAGTCAGTCATTGCAACGTAAGTTACATTCTCTCAACCAGAAAGAAAAAACTTGTCAAAGGATGCCTGTGGTGAAATGAATGGTAAATTGGGGAGCAAAATCTGTTTTTTGTGATACATGTACCTACAGATTTAGCACATTGTCATAGAAAAAAATATTTTCAAGAATAATGACTAAGGTCATGTGCTTTTTTTGTTTACACGTGCAACCTACATTGTGGAGTTTTGCTCTGACTGTCTATCCAGAAAGCACACAACTCCTGAGAAAAAATCCTCCTGAGCATTGGGTTCATAACATGATATTTTTGCGAGAGTAAAAGAGACTGCTCTCCTCAATGTTTTACCATCAGATTTTAGTCTCCATACTGCCATAATTTTTCCACGGTCCGTATGTAGTCTGAGAATCTAAAATATCTTGGTCTGGATAAGGTTAGACATTGTTGCGCCAATTGCCATCGACAGAAAGATTCTCCCAAGCAATCATTTTAATCATTTAGCATAACCCGGTACTGTTGTTTATACCTGTGTCTTACTGAGATGGTCATGACACACCACCGAAAAACTTCATCTATATGATCAGCCCTCCGGGTAGAAAAAGGGCCAACTATCATGATTTTTCTCCCTAACAATAAGAAAAATGAATAAGTGTATTTTACAATGAAAACCCAGCCGACTTACCCCCAATTGCCAAAAGGCATTTGTTTCATGCGATTGGTATGAGAAATAAAAATACTAGTAATTAACCTGGGGCATCGTTCTTGATTTACTACATTTGATTGCATTATATTGGTGTCAACTTGGGAATATTGCTTTTTAACCCAAACAAACATTGTGACTGAATAAATGTAGTACATGTGGCCATCCTCATAATGCACAACTAATGCACGGGCAGTAATATAAAATGAGATATCTGGGCTATTGTCATACTAGATAGGATGGCATATCCTTCAGGTTGTTGAAAGAGCGAGCTATGGGGCTTTCCCACCATGTATAAAAGCACCGGAGATAGTTTAAGTCCTACTTAAGCTTAGCATAAGATAATATCTACCGTTGCTTACTTACTCACCAAAACTGTCTTAAATTCCTAATTCCAATGTATTAATGAATATGTTGGAAATTGTAGACGGGGCAACGGAAATTAGTACATTTATGTTGTCCTACATTTTCAGCACTCAACAACATATGTCACCAAACGTTCTTGCACATCAGCATGTATTCATGAAGCTAGCTTTATATAACAAAACATGTACACGCAAATGGTTGAATTCTAAGTTCACGGTTTTGCAGTACATAAATTCCATAAAAAATTTTCCAATTGCGCTAATGATGAAGAAATCAGTAGATACCAGTCGGTACATGTAACTATATGAAATGATGTTGTATGATTAATTCCCCAAGATATTTCATATGAGCCTTAATTTCCGATTTACATGTACATTTAGTGTTTGCCAGTTGCAGCAAGTTTGATGATCCTTGTTACCTGGTGTAGCAATGTATAATAATAATATAATATACACTTTATTTGGTAACATGGAAATACACAGCGGTGTTGTAATATTGAATTTTAGGAATTGTTACTGTGGTAGACGGTTTGAGGATTACTCAGCAGCTGGAGGAAAGTAGAGATAACGATGAACTCAATGAAGCTATCAGGTATGTTTGGTTTTTTATTTATTTGCCCAAACCAAGCTCAATTTGACAATTTCGCTCCACTTTGAAATGTTACCTGAATATTCAATTAGGATGCAAGCGAGTCACTAAAAAAAGGGCAATTCCCCAACGACAACAAAGGACTGAACTTGGGTTGCAGCCAAGGACAAATTTAATTTAATTTCTGGAAACACTGCTAGGTACTACCACAACCTTTCGCCGGTCGTGACAGAGTTGGACTTCTCAGACAACTACAACTCCGATATTCCACAGGTGGAAAAAATGCCAATAATATTTATTTTTACAAAATTAGCCTTATAACTTATCCGGAATTTTAAATTTATGACTCAGTGCCAAGTATGACAAGCTTACCACAGATTTATTTACACTGGTTGAAACTTGTGGCAAGGATAGAGTGAGTTGGTGAATAAATTCCATTCTGAATAGTTGCAAGAGAAGGCAACTTTGGGAAATTAAGTGCTGGTTTTCTACTTTGGCATATTTTGAACATGTTGTATGTACAATTGTACATTTTTATTAACATTCAGGCTATTGAAGATATTTGATAATTGTTGAATTGTTCTGTTTTATCTATGGACAATTTACAAACTATGCCTGGTTCAACTGTACGATTTCAGGCAAGTGGCACTTGCAGATGTTATTTTGCTCAACAAAATGGATCTCATTGATGGGGATAAGTTACAGCAAATACAGTGTACAATCAGGTAAGGAATTAATAATTATTATGTAAATGTACCTAAAGCCTGTCACACTTATTGCTCCAACCAAATCCAACTAGGTGTATATGCCCAACAGTATTATAATAAATCTTACATGGAATTTAATTTAGCAACCTGGCTCAGAATGGTCAAATTCACTGGTTTTTATATCGGATATTTTAATTTTTAAAATCATTTATATAAGCTATCATTGGGCAGTATGCAAATAGCTAATAGTAAATGAAACATGAATTTAACGAATTTTTTATCTGAAGACATAGCAAAATTTTGATTCCAATGAAGCTTTGTCTTCCTTCAAAGTATAGATAGCAAAAGGGTCCGTAAAACTTTTCTTTCTAGATATTTTAGCTACTAAGCTCTGACGTGGGTCATTTTTTTTTATAGTCATAAATTCATCCATCAATAACGAAAATGAAAATAAAAATTACGAGCGATAATTTCATATTCATCCCCGTCAAAAGTTTGTTATTTCAATTTTCTGTAATGAAATTAAAAAAAGCAGGGGTTGTAAAATCAGCCAAAATCGAAACTAAATGAATGAGCCAGACTATTTGCTTTGGCAGGTGCTTTGTAGATATAGTTTGATCCATTTGCCTGCATCGAAGTTGCTCTCCCCCGACTGGTCACACCACCAGTCGGGGGAGAGCAACTTCAATACAGGCAAAACGGGTCAAACTTGATCTAGGTGCTTAGCACATTTGCCAATGGAATTTTTGCAAATCATTATACTGCGTTACCATGTACAGGGCATTGATCTTCATTATGATTGGGCTGTGATGAGTATTATTTTGCATTCAATGTAATACAAAGGATTTCAACAAACTTTGCCCTGAATTGATTTGAATTTTTGAGGCTCACATCATCTATCTTTCTCCAATGCAATTTTCTCTACAATCTACAGACTATTTAATATGAAGCAGAGAATAATAACGATATCAATTTTGCAAGATCATATAGAGCAAAGGACTCCCTATTCATGTAGAATTGTGAGAGTATCCTCTGACGCCAAAAACATACTTGTTTTTCTTCAGCTTTGTCGCATTAAAACCGGCCCAGATTTTCTTTCACTTTTCACGGCATGTCATGATTTATCCTTATAAATTTATTATTATTAAGTCAATGTGTTTGATTTTTAGTTTATTGTCAGCAAAGAAAGCCATACAAGCTTGGTCTTTTTTCAACTACAAGATTCCAAACTGGCAGAAAAAAAATCTAACATAATCTTATGTAAAAATTATGATATAAGAACAATGAAAACAAGTTATTTAAACTTTTTCTGTTCTGGGTAGGTTACACTGTAATTTTGTATGTAACAATACTTATGATTACAAACAGATTTTTTCATCCATTTTTTGCTTTGGTGTAGGTAACATGTATAGTGGGCAAGAGCTTGGGTTTTTGAAGGGTGCAGGATGGCAAGTACACAGCACCCTGAATCACTCAACGGCTGGCAACCCTTCGATGACATATGACGAGGGAACAAGACGCTCAGATAAACATCACACTCTCTATTAACAGTCTGCCAGAAGGACATTCACATGTGTCACATAGTCATTTGACTACACGTTACCTCTTTCTAATTTCAGTCTATATAAAGATGGTGCTTTATTTATTTCAGTGATATTAACGCTGGTGCAAAGGTCTTGACTACGACAAACTCTCGGTATGAATCTAATTTTATGTGTGAGTGGAAATTCAGTTCTGCAAAATATTCCTACATTATGTTACGGATTAATCATTTATGATCTATTAGTTGAAGCTTCACTTGCATAACTTTGTACCAGTAATAAAATTGTCTGCGGAAACTTTTATGTCCGATTAGGTGAGAAAAATTAAATTTTGATTTCCTAAGTAATTTCAAATTCAACTTCAACAAAATTAAACTTCTGGCATTTAGGTTTGCTCATGATAGTTTAAATGCATCACTGTGTTTTCAGCCTTGTTTTGGTCTCACTATGTAATTCAAACAAACATGGGTATGGGTGTGGACTACGAGACTTGATACAGACTCTCCAGGACTGTGTCAATGAAAACCAAAATACTATTATGACTTATCTTTCCGTGTTTGCTTCCTTCAAAGTCCCATTTGGCCTTACAATAGCTTTCCAACGTTCTTGCCTTTATTTAAGCTGTGTTGGCAGTCAAATCTGGTGAGACTAACGTTTACGAGATAATTTTATCGCACTCACTCAGTCAAGACACTCTCATTTCAGCACAGCTTTGAGGTTCACATGCAGTCAAAAGTTGTTGGAAGCCTCGGAACCATCTTTGGTCTATCCTTTTAAGTTTATTTCTACCATTTGTTGACTTTAAAAAGCATTCAAAGACATGTTTGCTAGAAGTTTGGACCTCTTGGCACACCATACGTAGAAGTTTTGATATCTCAGTTCTGTTTCATTCAGAAGGATAAAAATTTTATGACAGCCTTTAGCTCAATTTTTCAATTACTTCTGAAATCCCCTACACTGCCGTAATTCAAGTGAACGTGCTCCCTGTTTACATGTGATAAGGTGAGATATCTAAATCATATGATCTTGTGAAACGGCACATCAATAAGCAACTACCATAGAAACAATTTGATACCGAAATTATGTTCCTATGATGCTCATAAAGGAAATGAGAAGACAAGTCCAGTGAATTCTTGATCAAACCTTGTATGCAGCTTTCGATTTCTGCTACTATAACCGTGTATTTTGTTGCTGGTGTAGTATGTAGTTACATAGTTATATGTTACAGAATTAACTTGGATGTTATACTGAATCTCAATGCTTATGGGGTCGACTCCAAACACGATCGCCTTCACGACAACCTCTCTATAAAACAACAGAGTGAACGGGTACTTAATGCTGGGGACCATCGAGACAGTGTAAGTGTAATGTTAGTGTTTCTTACCTGGATTGATTTTGCTGGTTTGACATAATTGTTTAGTGAAACTCTTGAGTCTGTGGCATATAGTGTTACAATTGCCAAATGCACAAAATAATTTGGGGTGAAAAGCTTTTTTATTCTGTGTGAGTTATGAGTGAAAATGCATGCAATTAATGGACATATGATGTTTATAATTTTGAAAAATTGAATTTTTAGCAGTTTTAAGGATTTTCGGCTAGAGGGTGCATAAAGTTGATTTTCCCAAGATGACTGGTTCAATAATCAACCTTCTGATAACTCAAGAAGTATTTCTGTGCAAAATTTGAAGTTGCCCTTTCTTAGCCATTTTTGCAAAAAAAATTGAATTACTCATATTTCCAAACAGGATTCTTAAAAGTAATTGTTTATTACTAAACAAATGCTTGCCAGGTTGCTCATGTCATTACTTCTGTAAAATTGAGTATAATTCATTTATTGGAAGAAAATGTCGAATGATTTTGGGGTAACAAATATCATGCGACACATGGAAATTTGACGAAGATTGGTAGGGGAGCTGGTATCAGAAGTTGGGTTCATGCCTGAGAAGAGTACTTAATATATACTGTTTGGAGCATGAAATAATATTTAATTGAAGCGATGAGTGTAAACACAGACGGTCTATTAACCCAATGCAAAGGGAACATGCAAAAAAAGTTTAAAAAAATGTAGCATTTGGTTTGCTCAAAATTTGATTGCAAACAGTTCCTGCATTTGAATTGAAACTCCATATTTATGGAGTTTAAAAATTATTTTAAATGCCCTGATGTCGTCTTTATTGTCACCTTCAATGGTTTACATGCTGAGAATAATCAGTGTGTCAGATCAAGGCCTCATGCTAGTTTCTTGGTGATTGCTAGGCCGAAAATGATGTTCATGGATGTGATTGGGGCGCGACAAAGTTAGCAATGCGCTTTTCAACCAACCCATAGAAAAAAATTTTCTCTAAGTCATTGCAAGGTGTTTGTCCCACAAAAAAGTGAGTAAACCCCAGATGTTTGGGTGGGACGTCAATCTCATCCCTGATGTTTCAAAATGTCGTAAAACTTTAATTCAAATCTTCTCCAGGCATTTTGTCAAGCAAAGAACCTGGTTTTGTGTCTGCCCTGGTAGCAAGCTTGAAAAGTATTTGCAAGATTTAGATAGGCATCATGATTGTTTCATCACAAATGCTGGAATGATACTACTACACCTTTGAGGTTGCTGTCAGAAAATTGGTTTCATAACCTCTATTTTTGATTTGGCTTACTATTTGCAGATCCTTCAGAATTATGCAATGAGACATTACCTGTGTTGCAAAACTTGCTTGAGATAAAGCAATGTTATTTTAATATAATAAACATGAAGATTGGAAAATCTTACTCTGGAAATTCACCATTATGCTGTAGCTTTTTACAGTCCAAACTGGTTGACAACTATTTCACTGTAAGCTCACATGGGTATATTCCATCCATTGATATCATATTTCCTTTGGTAGATGGGAATTAACTATTAGACATCGACGCTGCCTGAGGCCAAATTGCATTACATACTGCTGAACCTTTAACCAATCAAACGCCTTATTGTGCTCTATCAGATCACATGACCAGTAGTAAAATTTAACCCATTGACCTTTATTCTGACAAGCAGTAGTAAAATTATGCAAATGAAGCCTTTAGGAGTAAAATTATGCTGCCTGATTGGCCACATGACAACAATGGGTGTTGCTTCATTATGTCTCAGCTTGCCCAGTGCAGACCACCCAGAAGGTATACAGAAATACTTAATTCCAATCTACCAAGTGGGAAATCAATGATTAGACCCAATTGCTAAAATTATATATAATCAAATTGTTCGTTCAACTGAACAGTCCAAAGCCAGTTTGTCCATGCTCCACCCTTGAATATGAATGTCGGAGTAAACATTTTCTTCTGCAAATACCCTGTTTGTTGGTTTGCCTCTGCCAGTCTCCTAACGTGCGAGTCTCCAATAATTGCTATCTGTAAAATTTCACAAGATTTTCCTCCATTACTACCAGTAGCTCAGTAAAAGATTTGTGTTGTATACATTAATTTTTTTTAGCAGCTGCCTCACCACGATCAATTTATTGATTGTTATACCTCAAAAATTATTGTTAAACTAACTCCTTTGCCCGGCCCGTTTTTATACCTTAATTTTTTGCTAAGGATTTTTTATGCCAGACAGGGTGGGAGCACCAACCTGTCAACTTTCGTTGTATACTGCTATTTTGCAGCTTTCGTTAGTAAATGGACAAGA
>ERZ1740062.701-NODE-701-length-15984-cov-6.165735_pt1 | contig 15984 bp, 14 predicted proteins | sample MGYA00581741_ERZ1740062 | MGnify/ENA primary metagenome ERZ1740062 (study PRJEB43018, sample SAMN04849747) | marine metagenome | isolation source: floating plastic debris | place: Pacific Ocean | collected 2008-09-01 | study: EMG produced TPA metagenomics assembly...
GCACCAAATTCACGATGGAAGAAGAAGACTTCTCCGGAAGGGTCCGGAGGCTGAGAGGACCGAAATGCAGGTGACCGAGACCAAGTCCGAGGGACTGAAGCGCGCGTATGCGATTACCGTGACCGCCGCCGACCTGGACGCAAAGACCGATGAGAAGCTGATCGAAGTCCGCAAGGACTTCCAGATGAAGGGCTTCCGGAAGGGCAAGGCGCCGCTGCCGCTGCTGAAGAAGATGTTCGGCAAGTCCGTTCTGGGCGAAGTGGTACAGGAGACGGTCGAAAGCTCGGTCTCGACGCACCTGCAGGAGCAGGGCCACCGCCCGGCACAGCAGCCTGACATCAAGATCCAGAACGAGAACTTCGAGGCTGGAGACGACCTGAACGTGGAGGTCTCTTATGAGTGCCTGCCCGATGTTCCGGAAGTCGACTACACGGCCATCACGCTAGAGCGTAAGACTGTCGAGGTCGAGGAAGATGCCGTTGAGGAAGCGCTCGGGCGTCTCGCCGACAGTGCGACCGAATATGCGTCCACCGAACGCGCGGCCCAAGACAAGGATCAGGTGATCATCGACTTCCTGGGTCGGATCGACGATGTGCCGTTCGAGGGTGGCGAGGCCGAGGATTATCCGCTGGTGCTTGGTTCGAACTCGTTCATCCCGGGCTTCGAGGATCAATTGGTCGGCGCGAGCGCCGGTGACAAGAAGAACGTCGAAGTCACGTTCCCCGAGGATTACAACGCCGAGAACCTTGCCGGTCAGGCGGCAGTGTTCGAGGTCACTGTTAAAGAGGTCAAGGAACCTGCGGCGGCCGAGATAAACGATGAATTTGCCAAGCGCTACGGGGCCGAGGACGTCGATGGCCTGAAGGGCAACATCCGCGAGCGGATCGGACAGGAATTCGCAGGTGCGAGCCGCAATCTCCTGAAACGGCGCCTCCTGGATGCTCTGGATGAGATGGTGACGTTCGAACTGCCCGAAGGCTTGGTAGACGTCGAGGCGAAGTCGATCGCGCGTCAGCTTTGGCAGGAGGAAAACTCCGGCGTCGAAGGCGCGGAGCAGCCGGAGAGCATCGAACCAACCGAAGAACACAAGACGCTGGCGGGCCGCCGGGTCCGTCTTGGCCTTCTGCTCGCCGAGATCGGTCAGAAGGAAAAGGTCGAACTGTCCGAAGGTGATATCGGTCAGGCGATCATGGCGCAGGCACAGCAATACCCGGGCCAGGAACGCGAGTTCTTCGAATTTGTGCGCAACAACCGTGAAGCGCTTGAGAGCATTCGTGCCCCGCTGTTCGAGGATAAGGTGGTCGACCTGATCATCGACAAGGCCAGCGTCACGGACGTTCCGGTCTCCAAGGATGATCTGGAAGCCGAGATCGAAGCTCTCGACAAGGAAGACGAACCGGCCGAGGCCTGAGCCGTCTGACGCCTCCGGAACTTGCCGCTACGGTGAGCAAGGTCTGCCAAGCGGGCCTGTGCCGTGGGCGGGTGGGTCAGCATGATGTGCCAGGCGAGCGCTGGCCTCGAAAGGGAACGGCGCAGGCACGCTCAACCGTTTGCTAGCAGTGGCGCCTGCGAAGGCCCACGTACAGTCGGCAGGAAGATGTGTCCCCACGGGCTTGGGTAACGCTCTGGCGTTGGCATTTCCACGATTGCCGGGCCGTCCTGAGCGAACGCCTCCTCCAAGGCCAGTCGTAGGTTTTCCGATCCTGGTTTTGAGCGGATTGCAAACGCCCCGAAGCTCTCGGCGAACTTGACGATGTCGGGGTTGTGCAAATCAGTCGCGATCGTTCGGTTGTGGCCAAACCTGTCTTCCTGGATGCGCTGTACATTCCCATAGGCGTTGTCATTGTACACCAGTGTGACGTGCGGGATCCTGTGCTTGACCGATGTCGCCAACTCCTGCGCACAGTACAGGAAACCACCATCGCCCTGCACGGTGATCACACGTTTTCCAGGCGAAGCCAGTGCGGCGCCCAGACCCGCCGGCATGCCCCAGCCCAGCGTCCCGGCATAACCGGCACAGACATAGCCGCGTGGTCGGTGCACCGGCAAAATGTAGCGTGCGGCGTAGGCCACTTGCGTGAGGTCGTCGACAAAGATCCCATCCTCACCGAGTACCTGGCGGATGACCATCAGGTCGTCATAGGTCGGCTGAAGGTTTCGCACCCGTTGGTCGAACGTACCTTTCAGGCCAGCGACGTGATCAGTCCGGTCCTCTACGGTGCCGAGACGCGTCGCCAAAGCCTCGATCAAGGCAGGCAGGACGTCCTCGACCATCGCGCAGATCGGAACCGCGACATTGCCGCGGCGATTGATCTCGCCCGGGTCGGCATTGATCTGGACGAGCGACAAATCATCGTCGACGCCCCAGACCATCTCGTGCCACATGAAGCGGGTGCCGATCCCCAACGCGACGTCGGCGGTCTTCCAGATCTCGTGCGCGACCGGTCCCATCACCGCCAGAGGCCGTGCTTCATCGTAAGCGCCCTTGCCCTGACGGAGTGCTGAAACCGGCGCCTTGAGCATCTCGGCGATTTCGACGATTGCCTGTGGCGCCCCGTGCGCGCCGCCCCCCAGCACGATGATTGGGTTCTTTGCATCTGCCAGAAGATCGGCGGCCTTGTTCACGGCATCTAGATCAACCTCGGGCCGCGCTTCCTCGACAGGATCCAGCGTCATGGACGGTGTGATCCAGCGATCAAGCGGGCATTGCACAGACACGGGTGCCGGGTGGCCGCTGATCAGCGCCGAAAGCGCTGTCCGGATCTGAGAGCGTGGCGTCGCCGGGTCCATCAGAGTTTCGGTGTGTTTGGACATCTGCGAGACAATTGCCGTCTGATCGGCCAATTCGTGCAGTTGCCCGTGCATCCTGCCAATGAAGTGCGACTTGTTCTCACCCAACAGCGCGAGCACGCGCGACGCAGTCGAGAAAGCTGTGGAGTGTCCCGCACCCGCGTTCAAAACCGCTTGGCCTGGTACGACGCAATAGGCTTGCGGTTTGCCAGATGCCTGGGCGGCACCGGCCGCCATATACGAGCATGCCTGCTCGTTCCGCGTCGCGATCGGCTTGATTTCCGGGTAGTCGACCAGCGCATTGAAGAAGTCATCATTCTGGACGCCAGGCAGACAATAGAGATGGTCGATCCCAACATCTTTCATCCCCTGGCACAGCAGGTGCGCAACGGTCGTCGTCATGGTGTCCTCCGGCTTGGTTGCTTCACGTTACGCATCCCGATCCGGCACACAAGCACAGCCATTGACCGATCCGGTCGTCCCGCCTATACGCCGCGAAAGAATATTACCTTCGCATGTGCAGCATGGAGATCGGCATGTCCTTCAACGTCCAGCCCGCAGCACCAGGGCGGCCCAACCGCTGCCAGCTTTTCGGACCGGGGTCGAACACGAAACTGTTCCCGAAGATGGCCGCATCCGCGGCGGATGTTGTGAACCTCGATCTGGAAGACGCGGTGGCTCCGGCAGACAAGGAGCAGGCGCGCGAGAACATCATCGATGCACTCAACACCATCGACTTCGGTTCAAAAACCGTGTCGGTGCGGATCAACGGTCTGGACACGCAGTACTGGGTCGATGACGCGATGCAGGTGATCGAGCGTGGCGGGGATCAGCTGGACCTGATCATGATCCCGAAAGCGGGGAACGCCTCGGACATCTATGCGGTCGATGCGGTCGTCTCGGCCGCCGAACAGAAGGTTGGCAAAAGCAAGAAGATCGGTTTCGAGGTAATTATCGAGACTGCTCAGGGCGCTGCCAACGCTGATGAGATTGCGGCGGCCAGTCCACGGATGCAGGCGATGAGCTTTGGCGTGGCGGATTACGCGGCATCGATGGGGATGCAGGTCACGGGCATCGGTGGTGAGCAAGAGAGTTACTACGCGCTGGCCCTGGGCGAACCGGGGACCGAGCGCGCGGTGCACTACAACGACCCCTGGCATTGGCCGATCGTGCGCATGGTTGCCGCGTGCCGCAAGCACGGTCTGTTGCCGGTTGACGGACCTTACGGCGACTTTTCGGATCCCGACGGATACCGCGCACAGGCGCTGAGGGCGCGAACGCTCGGTTGCGTCGGCAAATGGGCGATCCATCCAAACCAGATCGCTTTGGCGAACGAAATCTACACGCCTTCTGAAGCTCTGGTGGAGCGCGCCAACCGCATTCTGGAGGCGATGGCCGAGGCGGATGCAAAAGGTCTGGGCGCTGTTACTTTGGACGGCAAACTAATCGATCTTGCCTCGATCCGGCAGGCGCAGGTCGTGGTCAAGCAGGCGGAGTTGATCGCCGCCAGCACCTGAGGCAAGATCTGCACCGCATGGCGCGGGGAGGGTTTCGTGCGATCTTGGATGACAATCTGCGGTCTGGCGTGCCTCGCTGCGTGCGGGTCATCAAATACCGGTGTCGTCTCGAGCGCTGCGCCGGAGCCCGAGGTCTATCGGACCGTCATCGAAGCCGACGGTGTCCCGTTTGAGATCTCATGGGACCGCCTCAACCGGACACAGGCGACAGCCCGAATCTTCGGCGTTCCGAAAGATCAGGCCATCGATCCGACGATCGTCATCCAGCAGGCGACCGGATGCCGTGTTATCGCGCGACCGGAACGCGTGCCATCCGAGGACACCGTGCCGACTTACACAGCCGATATTGATTGTGCGCCCGGTCGGGAGATCGATGACACCGAGGCGGCACGCGCACGCGAACTCGCACGGGAAATCGATATTGCGGTGAATGTCGTTGCGATCGACCCGGCTCCAGCATCTGCGTCTGGCATTCCTTCGGTTCCGGTCGCGCATGTTCTGTTCGAAGGCAGTTCGTATGCGCAGTTTACGGCTACCGATATGGAGCAGTATTGCGCAGCGGCCTGGTCGACCCGGGTCGCTCCGGATGGACGGACCGAATACAATCCCTGCAAGCAGCGCGACGCCTTTCGTTAGGCGCACAGCGCTTCTACTCTCTTTGAACGCATTCTCCAGCCTCTCGTGTGAGGGCCTCCTTCAACTTTGTCGCTGAGTTGCGCTGAAGCGGCCCATCCAGGCAGATGGCCTTGCTATCGGATCAGTTTGCCGCGCCATGCGCTAGGCGAGTGACATGTGTTACCAGCGAAGCCCAAAGCGCCCGTCGTAAGTCGAGAACTACCGTGGTGTTTGCTTGCCCGCCTGCTGACGGCTACTCAAACTGCTCAGTGCTTTTTTACGCCGGTCATCGCAGGTGCGGCTCCGGGCACGGCATTCTTGCCGCGCGCCGCCCCCAACCCTCGATCCGGGATGAACCTTCGTGCCTTCAACCGAACAGGAACATCCCCGAGGTAACCGAATGCGAGTCGATCCCGGTCAACAGGATGACATCGCCAGTGTCGTAAGTGATTGCTGCCGAACCCTGGAAGTCTGAGATAGCAAGATCGCCGAACGCCAGGATGTCGGTGAAATGTATGCGATCCAGTGACAGGTCGAAGGCATTGATACGATCGATCCCGTCATCCGTATGGAAGACAAACTGATCTGCGCCTCCGTAGCCTTGCAGGATATCGTTCCCGCCATGACCCGTGATCGTATCGTCACCATCGCCGCCACGGATCATGTTGACGCCGTCATCGCCCGCGAGGTCGTCATCGAAATCCGACCCCCAGAGGAATTCGAGATTTGAGAGCTGGTCTGATGATGCGCCGTCGAAACCCTCACCATCCAGCAGGCTGACGGAGACGCCGGATGTGGCGTCCGTATACCGGACCCAGTCGTTTCCGCCGCCGCCGTCGATCATGTCGGCGCCGTCGCCGCCATAGAAGGTCTCTGCAGAGTCCGAGCCGACCAATTGGTCGTCGCCACCTTCGCCGTGGATCACGTCGTTTCCGCCATTGGTGTTGACGATGTCATCGCCGTCACCCGCAAGGATGATGTTGCGTCCGGCGCTGCCCAGGATCACGTCGTTGAAGTTCGATCCGCGTACGTTCTCGACCGAGACATACGTATCGCCTTCGGCTTCATTGTGGCGACCGATGCCGTTCAGTAGATCGACGTACACAAAGCTGCCGTCGTTGTATTGGATCCAATCATCCTCGGATCCGCCATCAAGCAAATCAGCGCCGTCGCCCCCCCGGATCACGTCGCGCCCGGTGCCGCCATAGATCTCGTCATCACCGTCCTGCCCAAGCAGGAAATCGTGCCCGCCGCCGCCATAGATGACGTCGTCTCCGCCATTACCGTACAACCTGTTGGCGGTCGCATTGTCTCCGGTCAGAACGTCGTCGTGCTGCGAGCCATGGAGATACTCGATCGAGATCAGGATATCGCCCGACGCATCGCCACCTGACCCGCTGCCCGTGAGCAGGTTGACCGCGACGCCCGAGGAAGAGTTGTCGTAGCGAGCCGAGTCCTGACCCTCTCCGCCATCGATCACGTCGGCGCCGCGCCCGCCGTAAAAGATGTCGGCGCCGTCCAGCCCCGACAGCGTGTCGTTGCCACCGTTACCGGTTAAGACGTTGTCGGCGGCGTTCCCGATGATGACGTCATTGCCGCCGCCGGTCGTGGCAAGCTCGATCGTCACGCCGTATGCGATCGCCAGATTGTTCGTGAGATGGCCGACGGACGAAAAGGCACCCTCGGTCAGGTCCACGCGTTGGTTGGTGTTCCAGCCGGATGCGTCGATCTTGTCGATCCCGCCTGCGTCCCAGATTGCAATGACCGGGTTTCTGTTGATCGTGAAATCGAACGCTGCCTCGTCCGTGGTCGTATTGAAGCCGTACACCGTACCGCCGGTGCGAGTCGTCATGTCCGCGCCGTAGATCTCCTGCAGAACCATGATGTCGTGTAGCAACGGTGTCGCGCCGTAGTTGCGGCCGGACGTGCCGATGTGGTCGGTGCCAGAGCCGTTCTCATGCGCATTGAAGTAGGACATCACCGTGTAGGCGCGTGTGTCCTGAAAGTGTGTGGCGTCGGATGCGAAGCTCGCGCTTCCGTTGTACGGGCCGGGGTGGCTCAGGCCCAGCGCATGCCCGATCTCATGCAGATAGGTCATGATGCCATAGCCGCCGGGTACCAGATCGCTGTCCTGATCGTGCGTCCACCAGTTGTGTGCGAACCAGAGATCGGAATCGTAGAGGCTGTTGCTCGCCCGCCCGGGCACCGGCGTCCGGTCGTAGCCGTATTCGGCATAGGTGGCGTTGTTGCTGGCCGAGGTGTAGTTGAAGCTGATGTCGGCAGCGGGCGTGTTCGAAAGCTCGACCAGATCGACCGCGATGACGTCGTCCCAAAGCTCGAACGCATCGCGCGCGACGGCCTCCATATGGGCGGACATGGCGACATACCCGTTGTACTCGCTTTCCCAATAGGGCTGGAGCACTGTCCGCGGACCTGTTCCAATGGAGTAAGTAATGGTCTGCCCGGCCCAACCGACCGAGCTGTACTGACCGTCCGCTGTCGTCAGTGCGCTCTGGATCTGGCTTTCGCTGTATATCGGTTTGGTTGCCCCACCGCTTCCGGGCGGCGTCGGCGTGTCGTTGTCCGAGGTCGACTCTTGGGGCAAGCCAAAACAACCCGGACAACAACATCCGTACAGATGCGACTCTGACATACACAAGAACCCGATGCGTTTGCTTTGCAAACGACTTGAGCGGAACCGCTTCGCAGCCCGGGCTACACACATCCCTTTTCGGGGATTCGGTGTGACCGTAACGCGTCGTGGTAAACGGACGATTTAGCATACTTGGGCAAAGCGCTGATCGTAGCTCGGCGCAGATCGTTGCATCAGTCCAGCATTCGGCATACATCGCGCGCGAACGACACGGGCGGATAGGCCGGGAGTGCAATGACACACTACCTCGATTTCGAGAAGGGATTGGCCGAGCTTCAAGGCAAGGCCGAGGAACTGCGTGCGCTGGCCCGGCAGGACCCGAACATGGACGTATCCTCGGAAGCAGATCAACTCGAGACGCGGGGCGCAGAACTGCTTCGCGATCTCTATGCAAAACTAACACCCTGGCAGAAATGCCAGATCGCCCGCCATCCCGGGCGGCCGCACAGCCGAGATTATATCGACGCCCTGTTCACGGATTACATGCCCTTGGCGGGCGATCGGAACTTCGCCGAAGACAACGCGATCATCGGGGGGCTCGCGCGCCTCGAGGGGCGTCCGGTGGTGATCCTGGGCCACGAAAAAGGGCATGACACAAAAACGCGCCTGCATCGAAATTTCGGCATGGCGCGGCCCGAGGGGTATCGCAAGGTTCAACGTCTCATGGAGATGGGTGATAAGTTCGGCTTGCCCGTGATCACGTTGATCGACACGCCGGGCGCCTATCCGGGGAAGGGCGCGGAGGAACGCGGGCAGGCCGAGGCCATTGCACGATCCACCGATACTTGCCTGCAACTCGGCGTGCCGCTGATCTCGGTCGTCATCGGAGAGGGCGGATCTGGCGGTGCCGTGGCCCTTGCGACCGCGAATTGGGTCATCATGCTTGAGCATTCGATCTATTCGGTGATCTCGCCGGAAGGCTGCGCCTCGATCCTCTGGAAAAACGCCGAGAAAATGCAGGAGGCTGCGGATGCTCTGCGCCTGACAGCACAGGATCTCGAGCGTCTGGGTGTTGCCGACAGGATCGTTACCGAACCATTGGGCGGCGCCCAGCGCGATGGTTCGAAGACAATCTCGGCTGTTGGACACGCGATTGACGACTCGCTGCGCGCCTTCGAAGCGATGTCTGCCGATGACCTGCGGGCGGACCGGCGCCGCAAGTACATCGAGATGGGCACGATGGCCCTTCAATAAGCCGACGGCCCGCCAGGCTGCACGTCGACGACAAGCTTCCCGATCACATCCCCTAAACTGGATCAGAATTGGTCCAGACCGACTTGGCGCGTCCGGTGTAATCCGGTAGCGTTGCCGGGCATTCCGTCGCACCCGTCAAAAGGGCTGCGTCGAGGGGCCAATAATCGAAGCCGAGTGACCCATCAGAGAGGCACCGGCCTGGGGAGGACCAAATGGAAGAACAGCTTGCCGCACTTGCGGCAGAGGTCGAGGCGTTGAAGGCGCAAGTCGCTGCCGCCGGTGGCGGTGGATCCGTGACGAACACGATGTTCGCTGAAACCTACTATTATCTGACCATCCCGTTGATGGTCATCATCCACGCAGGCTTTCTGGCCTACGAAATGGGCGCATCGCGGCTCAAGAACGTGCTGGCTTCCGGGATCAAGAACATCCTGGCGTTCGCGTTCATGGTTCCGACCTTCTATTACTTCGGATGGTGGGTGTACTGGGGCTTCCCGACGGGCATCTCATTCAGCGCCGGTCCGATGGAGATCTCTGGCGCCGAGTATGCATCGTCGATCGCAGCGCCTTGGGTGGAATACATGGGGCCCAACATCTCGGACAATGCGTCGGGTGTTTTCTGGGGCGCATTCACGCTGTTTGCCGCAACAACGGCATCGATCTTCTCCGGCGCCGTGATCGAACGGATCCAGGTTGTCGGCTTCGTGATCCTGGCGATCGTGCTTGGCTCGTTCGCCTGGGTCGTCGCGGCAGCCTGGGGATGGCACGCCGACGGTTGGCTGGTCACGGAATGGGGCGTGCATGACTTCGGCGCGGCCGGCTTGGTTCACGCAGTCGCAGGGTTCTTTGCGCTGGGCGTGTTGATCAACCTTGGACCGCGCATCGGCAAGTACAACCCCGACGGCACGGCGAACGACATCTCGGGCCACAATATGCCGCTGACCTGCATCGGATTGATGCTCATCATCGTCGGCTTCTGGGGTTTCTTGATGGCCTGCGTCATTGTTCCTGGCGAAGCGTGGTCCTGGTACCCGGACAAGATGTCCACGATCTACGGCACACCGATCACTCTGTCGGCCTTGTCCTTCAACATCCTGATGGGCTTTGCCGGAGGCATCATCGGTGCATGGATGGTCACTCGTGATCCGTTCTGGATGATGTCGGGTGCACTTGCCGGGATCATCGCCTGTGCGTCTGGGCTGGACGTCTACTGGCCGCCGCTGGCGTTCATCATGGGCTTCTTGGGCGGTGCGATGCTGAAACCGGCTGCGGCGTTCCTGGAGAAGTTTGGAATTGATGATGCGGTTGGTGCCGTAACGGTCCACGGCACCGTGGGCCTTTTCGGTTTGATCGGATTCGGCGTCTGGGGTGCAGGCCTACCTGCGTTGCAGGGCGATGCCGGTGTCGTACAGGTTTCGCTGGTCGGACAGATCGTTGGCGCGGTGGTCTTCTTCCTGCTGGGTTTCGTGCCCGGCTATTTCGTGTCGCTCATCCTGAAGATGTTGGGTCTGCTCCGCGTCAGTGAGGCGGCCGAGATCAACGGGCTCGATCCAACCAAGGTACCAGCCCGAGCCTATCCCGAGGGCATTGGCGCATCGGCCTTGGCTGCCGAGTAAACGGACAACAGAGGAGACAACGCAATGGGCTTTGGATTTGAGACCTGGAACGAGATCGCAGGACCGATCTACATGGGTGCCAATACGTCGATGGAGGTCGTCTGGACGGCCATCTCGGCCGGGCTTTGCATTCTGGCTTTGATCGTCGGGTCGAAGCACGAACTGGACGCCTACAAGAAGGCAGAGAAGTAGCTAGCATCCGCTGCACATTACAACGCCTAAGGGCCGTTCGGTTGGACGGCCCTTTTTCATTCCTGGGCATAGGATGATATTCAGATCATCATGTTGCCTATAATTTGCTCACGAATGCCGCTTGATTGGGCGAAATGCGTGCATTCCGGCTTTGATATTCAAATTGTAATCAAATTTTCTTGCCCCGACTCGACGTCGGCGTAGCCTCGTCCTCGGAATTCCCTGCGTGCGAGGGGTGCGCCAGGACTCCGGAAAATGACAACCGGTCGATCGGCTTGGGAGCAACCGGTCCGGGACAGGAGGTATCTATGGAAGACCAGATGACGTGGACAACCACGATCAACATGGAGGTGTACTACTGGTGGTGCACGGCCTTCATGTTCATCATTCACGCCGGGTTCCTCGGCTATGAGATGGGTGCATCGCGCACAAAGAACGTGCTCGCATCGGGAACCAAGAACATTCTCGCCTTTGCATTCGTCATACCGACGTTCTTCTTCTTCGGCTGGTGGTTCTATCTGGCGTCACCGGGTGGCCTGCCTGACTTTTCGGTAGAGACAGGTGGCGCACCTTGGTCGCAGGCGATGGGTCCGAACTTGGCCGACAACGCCACGGGCGTATTCTGGGCGGCCTTTGCGCTGTTTGCCGCGACGACAGCATCGATCTTCTCAGGTGCGGTTATCGAGCGGATCAAGGTCTCAGGCTTCATAATCCTCGCCATCCTGCTCGGCTCGGTCGTCTGGATCATTGGCGCGAGTTGGGCCTGGCACGGCGATGGCTGGTTGCTCACCGAGTTCGGATGGCATGACTTTGGCGCTGCTGGCTGCGTTCACATGGTCGCCGCGTTCTTCGCATTTGGTGTGCTTCTGAACCTCGGCCCACGTATCGGGAAGTTCAACCCGGATGGAACCGCAAACGAGATCAAGCCGCACAATGTGCCGCTGTCGGTCTTCGGCCTGATGGTCCTCTTCGTTGGCTTCTTTGGCTTCCTGGGTGGCTGCATCATCTATAACGGCACCGGACAGTGGACCACGATCTTCGGCAACCCGACGACGCTGTCGGCAGTGGCCTTCAACACTGTCATGGCCTTCGGTGGCGGTATCATCGGCGGATGGGCGATGACCCGTGATCCGTTCTGGATGATGTCCGGTGCGCTTGCAGGTGTGTTTGCGACGGCATCGGGGCTCGACCTCTACTGGCCGCCGCTGACCTTCTGTCTGGCCGTTGCCGGTGGTGCTTTGGCCCCGATTGGTGCTGCATGGCTGGAGAAGACCTTCAAGATCGACGATGCAGTGGGCGCGGTTTCCGTCCATGGCATCTGCGGCCTCTTTGGCGTGTTGATTTTCGGTATCGTTGCCGCCGGCTACCCGAACGGCGACTACCCGGACACCAACTTCATGGGTCAGTTGATCGGTGCCGTCTCGATGCTGCTGCTGGGCTTCATCCCCGGATATGGCGTGTCGTATCTTTTGAACATGTTTGGGCTGCTGCGGATCCCCGAGCAGGTCGAAATCCTTGGCATGGACATCGTCAAGATCCCGGCCACGGCGTATCCGGAAGGAATGCAAAGCGTTCTGAAGGGTTCGGGCGGTTCGGCTGTTGCAGCCGAGTAAGGCTGTCAGGCCACAACCTCTTATAGAAGGAGATACATGATGGGTTCACCAATCGACACCTGGGAAGGCGCCGAGGCGATCTACACAGGCGCCGGGGGCTTTACGCCCACGCTCTTCCTGATCCTAGCAGTCGTGCTGTGCGTGGCACTTATCGTCCACGGCGCCCGGCATGAGGAAGAGGCTTACAAAGAGCACAAGTAGTCCACATTGGTTCACGCGTGGGGAGAGGCCAGCCTTCGGGCTGGTCTCTTTCCTTTTGGGGGCGGTCCGTGGCAACATACCCGAAATTCGGGGGAGGACTTGCCATGGATTTGGGGATACGCGGCCGCAAGGCCATCGTCTGCGCGGCGTCGAAAGGCCTGGGGCGCGGTTGTGCCGAGGCGCTGGCCGCCGAAGGCGTCGATCTGGTGATCACAGCGCGGACCGAGAGCGAACTGCGTCAGACGGCCGATGAGATCGCGGCCGCACACGGCGTTTCCGTGACGCCGGTCGCCGGAGACGTGAAGACCGAGGCCGGCCGGGCGGCGATCCTCCACGCGATGCCCGAGCCGGATATTCTGGTGAACAATGCTGGAGGTCCGCCGCCAGGAGACTTTGCCGACTTCTCGCTGGATGACTGGCGCGAGGCGGTCGAAGGCAACATGATCACGCCGTTGGCTCTGATCCGTGCAACCGTCTATGGCATGTCCGATCGCGGCTTTGGCCGGATCGTCAACATCACATCCTACTCGGTTAAGGCGCCTGTGCCGACATTGGAGCTGTCCAATGGCGCCAGGGCGGGGCTGACAGGCGCCGTTGCAGCCTTGGCTCGTAAGGTCGCGGACCGGAACGTCGCGATCAACGCTTTGCTGCCCGGGCCATACGCGACCGACCGTCTGGTCAACACATCCATCGCGATTGCCGAGAAGACCGGCAAGAGCTTCGAGGAGGTTCACGCCGCCCGGGCCGACGAACTGCCGACCAAGCGTTTTGGGACGACCGAGGAATTCGGCGCGGCCTGTGCATTCCTCTGCTCAGCTCACGCCGGGAACATCATCGGTCAGAACATCGTCATGGATGGCGGCAGCCACGTCTCTACGCTTTAAGCGGTCTGGCGGCGTGGATTGTTTTGGCTGAAGCGCGCATCCGATCATTTGGTGGATGGTCTGCTCGGACCGGGCTGATTTCCGACCTTCCTGGATGGATTGCGCAGCAAGCTAAGGTTTAAAGGCCTAATCCATCCGTTCCGATGCCGGGAAGAGCTTTCGTCGGGAGATTGGTGTGGCCGTTTCCAGCCGTGCCATATGAGCCTGTGCCAGCGACGACCCTGTCGAGATCCATGGTATCGAGCTCGATCTTTAGGTCGAGATCTTCAATCTTGATCCGGGCCATCAGAATTCCTCTCATTCACGCTGAAGATCATTCTGACATTCAGATATGGCGACAATATGATTGTTCAAGGGCCTTTGGCAAGTTCTTGCATCAGTTTCCCGAAGGCAACGGGATCTTTGCTCCCGCGCTTGCCAATTGCTCCTCGATCCATTCACGGAAGATGGTTTCACGCAATGCATTCCTTGTCGCCTGGTCGAGGTTCGGTGCGCGAATGGCGAGAACTCGGATGATGACGAAAATGTCGCCGACCGGAACCGGACCGATAACCTCTCCGGCCTCACTCGACAAAATACGGTCTGCAAGATCAGGCGGCAGCGACCGGCGGGATCGCCATCCGATGTATCCGCCTGCGCCACGCGTATCGAAGTCCTCGGAATACTCACGCGCAGCCTCGAAGAAATCGATTGCTCCGGTGTCGATGCTGCGCCGAACCAGTGCAGCCTCTTCGAGATCGAACAGCACAATCTGGCTCAGCTCCGCTGCATTGAACGCAGCACCTTCTGCCTGGAACCGGCGTGTCACGACGCGGTCGCTTGCGACATGGTTTCGGACACGTTCCGATAGGATGCTGTATTCCAGTGAAGCTTCAAAGTCTTCGACGCTGCGCCCCCGTGCTTCCAGCCACGCCATGGTATCCGCCGCCTTTTGCAGCCCGTTCGAGTCGCGAAAGGTGTCGGCGGCTTCCTGAAGCTCCGGGGTGGTGACGCCCAGGCCCAGCTGTTCGGCCTTGCGCACGGCAATAGTATCAGCCAATCCCTTCAAGACTGTGTCGAACGTTCCCGCTGCTCGCATGGTGCGAAAAACGTCCGCCAACGTCACCGGTGCGCCGTCGAGCTCCGCGACCTTGATCTCGTCGATTGACATTGATTGCCCCTCTGTCTCGCATGATGGTTCGACCGTCATGCGACGGGACATCATAGCGGGGCTCTGCAAGTCGATAAACGATTTTCCCTCTGGCTGCGATTTCGCCACGAGATGCGCTTGAACCATGATGCACAAGGCGCAATACACCGCCATCCGATCTCACGAGGTTGAATGCCCCAGCTTCTCGTTCAAATCATCGCCGGCGGCGTGCTGATCACCTGTTCGACGGCCGTCCAAGTCTTGACGATCGCGGCAATGATGGCAATGAGCCACCGACTATCCAGGCTGATGGCAAATGTTGGCCGGATGCGTGCCACCTTCGTCATTGCGGCCGGGGGATTGTGGGTGATCTTCGGCCAGTTGCTCGGCGTGTGGATCTGGGCGGTGGCTTTTCTAATTCTGAACGCGTTCGCGGATCTCGAAACCTCTCTCTACTTCTCTCTAAGTGCATATACGACACTCGGCTTCGGCGATGTCTTGCCACATCAGGACTGGCGCATCCTGGGGGCATTGGTCGGCGCGAACGGTATGCTCGGCTTCGGACTTGCGACCGCAGCCTTGGTAGAGTTCATCGGTCGCATTCGGTCCTGGACGGAATAGCCACACGCGTCTTCGGACGGGTGTAGCGGGCTTATGCCCGCCCGCACCGGGCCGTTTATGGCCAGCGAAGATCAGGCATTGCTGCCGAAGATATCCACTTCGACGAACAGTGGCAGGTCCAACAAGCCGTCGCCGTTCTCGTCGAATTCCACGATCATTGCCAATCGGTTTGCATCGCCCAGATCCGATCCGAGACCAGTGACGTCGAGGTTCAGGAACTCGAAACCGTCAGCGGTTGCGACGAGATCAGGGTTGTCGGGATTGTCGATGCCACCCGGGATATCGAAATCAACGACGTCGACAATTTGTCCGAAGAACTCCGAGTCGTCGAAGGCAATTATGGTCACCGCCAACACGTCGACACCATTTTCAAAGTCAATGTCGATATCGGCACTCACGGACCCGTCTGACGTCGTCGAGTCGATGATCAAAGAGATCGCGGTCTGAAAACCATTCAGGAAAGTGATTTCATCTGCATCCTGCGCTACCGTCGCCGGACCATCACCAATGACGGTGATCGTGATGTTCGCGGAGTCTGTCGCACCGTTGCCATCGGTTATGGTGTAGCTGATCGAGACCGTGTCGGTTTCGCTCAGCGCCAAGTCAGAGAACTGCTGCAATTGGTCGAATGCGAGATTGACGTCGCCACTCGGAGCCATGATCGCAGCGCCGGTGCGGCCGCCCGCAGACGTCACGTTGAACGCGACACCAGCATCCTCTCCATTTGCGCTTAGGATCTCAATTTCGTCCGACGTGTCTACGTCTGTGTCGTTACCGAGGACGTCATCGGTTAGAAGCGCGCCTTCGCCGATCGTGAACGCATCGTCCACGGCGTCGGGGTTGTCGTTCTCGCCGTCCACCGTGATGGTGACGGTGGCCTCGTCGGTCAGGCCGTTGCTGTCGATGACGGTGTAGCTGAGCGTGATCGTGTCGGTCTCGCCGAGGGCGAGGTCTTCGAA
>ERZ1740062.702-NODE-702-length-15975-cov-4.644221_pt1 | contig 15975 bp, 16 predicted proteins | sample MGYA00581741_ERZ1740062 | MGnify/ENA primary metagenome ERZ1740062 (study PRJEB43018, sample SAMN04849747) | marine metagenome | isolation source: floating plastic debris | place: Pacific Ocean | collected 2008-09-01 | study: EMG produced TPA metagenomics assembly...
CGAACGGCCATCGAAATCCTGTCCTGGCTCATTGGTACCCCAGTTGGCATGGACCGCTTTGAAACTGTCGCCCAATACCGCCGCAGCGCCTCCCGCAGCGATGACGGTTTTCAATAGACTTCTTCGGCTGGGCATAGTTTCTGGCACACGCTAAGGTGATGGCTTACCAGTAGAGTAATACTCCGTTCATTTCTGCAGGGCAAACGTGCAACGGATGCACATCAATCGGTCGGACTTGGAAGGCCCGATTACGTATCGCAATGTGGCATAGCTGAGTATCCCCGGGTTCGCTAACAGGCGAATTCGGCCCTTCCGATGTAACCGTCAACATAGCGATCAAAATCCCTACCGGTCAGGTAGTTATCGAGTACATTGGGACTAGTGACTAGCCAACAAAAAATTCTGCACGCCAAACATGACTTCGACGCGATAGTGACCCGCCACGTGATTTCGAATGCGCCGCCATACAATTAGTGGATAACGGAGTTCGCCAAATTGTATGAAGCCGCAATCATAGTGTCGCTAGGATCAACGTGTTTGGCGCACTTGATGCGTAAACCTCCCGGACGCTTGACGAGCACGCGATCGGGTACGACGCTTGCTTAACGAGGACTGAGATGGTCGAGTCCAGAACCGGCGAATTCAAACGGGGCTCGAGGGCACTTTTTGGCGCCACAATCGGTGCTGGCTGCGGCCTTTCCTCGATTAGTTTCTACACGCATGGCGTTTTTGTACCTGCGATCGTTTCGGACACAGGCTGGTCCCGAGGTGATGTTCAACTTGGCGTCACCATCATGATTTTGATGGCGGTCGTCTCCGCACCGCTAGCCGGTACGTTGATTGATAAATTCGGCGCACGACGCATCGCTCTTTGCGCCATCCCACTGTACGGCATCACCTTGGCGAGTTTCGCGCTTGTCAACGACTCGCTGTGGACTTACTACGCCGCATGGTGCGTCATGTCACTGCTCGCAGCTGGCACGCTTCCGATTACTTGGACGCGGGTGGTCACCGCATGGTTCGATAACTCTCGCGGTCTGGCACTGGGCATCACACTCGCTGGTACTGGCATTGCTGCGACATTCGCACCAGCCTACGTTTCCTCGCTGATCGAACAGTCTGGCTGGCGTATTGCTTATTTGCTACTTGCTGTCACGATCACGCTTATCGCACTACCAACAGTTTTTGCATGGTTTCGCGACCCACCCAAGTTGACCGCCTCAAACACTTCAGAACACACTACTACTCAAAGAGGCTCGCTGACTAGCGCCATACAGTCCTACCGATTTTGGCTGATGGCGATCGGTATACTCCTCGTTGCCGCTGGTATCGGCGGGCTAATCACCAATGCTTTTCCGATGCTCACAGACCAGGGTATTAACGCCGGAGAAGCAGCGCGCTATATGGGCCTGATTGGCGTCAGCGTGATTACTGGGCGACTGGTCGTTGGTATCCTTCTGGACCGTTTCTGGGCACCACTGATTGCAGCGGTGTTTTTAGCGGCACCGTGTGTATCCGCGCTGATTTTTGCTAGCGATTCATTATCACCGACAACAATCACTGTCGCCGTTCTGATCGTTGGCTTAGCGGCCGGTGCTGAGCTGGACTTGATGGCATTTCTTGTCAGCCGCTACTTTGGGCTTGCCAGTTACGGTGCCGTATACGGGGCCTTGTATGTCTTTTTTTCAGTTGGCGCTGGCATTGCGCCGTTCGCATTCGGGAAGGCCTACGATCTGTTCGGCAGTTACGATCCCATTCTGGCGATCGTAGCCGGTATGTCAGTCGCTGGCGCAGCGTTGCTGCTGATGCTGGGCCCTTATCCAATCGAGCTAGCAAAACACAAGACGACAGCCGAAACTATGATTCGTGCAGAGCCGTAGTATTTGAAGGGAGAGCACTATGAACAAAGACTTTATCAATACGTTTCAGCAGGAAGTACATCCACTGCTGGTAGATGGCAATGCAGACGACCGCGCCCGACAAGAGTATGTTAAGAGCCTGAAGACAAGTATTCAGCAAAGTCTTCTACCGGCCATCTCAGGAGCCTATTTTCAACGCGCTTTACCCGCCTTTGCGGCCGAGAAAGGGCGCCCGCCAGAGGACCATCGCGAGGCTCGCAAGGCATTCGCCGACGACCCACTCTTTAAGGCTTACCTCAGCATCAATCGCATCAGTCAAGAACTGCAGTGGACCAGCGTCATCGATGCACTTGCCGAGGCTGGGCAACAACTTGAGGACAATGCTAAAAGCCTACTGCCGGCGGGTGGATCGCTGACGCTGGACCCGGACCTTGAAGTTCCGAAGTACGTATCATCCATTGACATTCATTGCATGCCTGGCGGGTACTGCGGTCCCGACGGCGCACACGCTCTACACACTGGCGCACTATATGATCGCGGGGTCTACCTCTATGCGATGGGGTATATGGGACCGCGAAACGACGATATGGGGCGGTCTGTATGCAATTACGTCAAGCGAAACCACCCCGACTACAAACCAAGACGCATACTGGATTTGGGCTGCACGGTCGGCCACTCTACGCTGCCCTACGCAGAACTGTTTCCCGAGGCGGAAGTTCATGCAATTGATGTCGCCGCTGCATGCGTCACCTATGCGCACCACCGCGCCGAAGGCCTGGGAATTCCTGTGCACTTTAAACAGATGAATGCGGAGTCCACGAGCTATGAAGACGGCAGTTTTGACTTAGTGGTATCCCATATTCTGCTGCACGAGACCTCCAACAAAGCGATGCCGAAAATCTTTCATGAAGCTTATCGGCTGCTTGCACCAGGCGGCATGATGATCCATGCCGATCTGCCGCCATTCGACAATATGGATGTTTACACTCAGCTCATCCTTGATAACGAAACCTGGTACAACAACGAACCTTTCTGGACAGCGATGCGCAACAAGGATCAGATCGCGATGTCAGTCGCTGCAGGTTTTGCCGAAGACGCCGTCGCCTTTGACACCGCACCGATGGCGATTATGGAGTTTGCAAGCAATGGCGATGACTCCTACTCCGAGGAAGCCGCGAAAGAGATAGAAGACCGAGAGTTTGAGGCAGGTGAGTATGCACCCGGGGGCGGTTGGGAAGTGCTGGTCGCCCGGAAGGAGGATTGAACCAATGAACCCAAATAAGATTGTCAAAGGTAAGCGTCCAGAGTTTTATGAAACGCCGGGCATTGATCTATTGATGCATATGGTGATGACTCTCGCTCAGGAGCACTGCGCAATGCGCGACCGACTCGACACAATTGAACGACTGGGCAACGAAGGCCAGCCCGTGACTTCCAGCAATATTGAGGCTTATCTACCTGATCAGACCACGCTCGAAGACCGAGAAAAGCGACGTCAGAAGTTTCTTGAGAATCTGTTCAGTGTACTCACACAAAATGCCGCACAACTTTCAACCAATGACACAAAAGAACGTTTCGACGCGCTGATCGATGAGTTAGCCACGGAGAGTTAGTCCGAGTAGTCGACAGAAAAAATCTCTTTGCTGGTCTTGCGGATAATGTCTGCCACGCCCTGCGCCGCCTTTGAATGCCAAGCTGTCTTGGAGATTAACAAATAGACATTGAAGGACATGTTCTTCGCGTCGATCGTACGAATCTCAACATCGCCATGTGTTAACTCCCGACTCACCGCAGACTTTGCCAAGATCGCGGCACCTGCGCCACGAACGACAAGGTCTTTCATCGCCGGTAGCGCGTCGATCTCAAACGCCGGGGAAAACTCAAAGCCATGCTCTCTAAATGCATCCGTCATACGGTTGCGAATACCTTTTCGAAGGAACGGCGCAACGATCGGCATCTCGGCCAGATCTTTTATTCGCGCAGGCTCCGGGCAGTCCGACCCCGGTGGCACAACGAGACAAAGTTCTTCACGCGCAATGCGCTCACAGAAGCCATTTACTGTCTTCGGCTCTGTAAACACCACGGCCATATCGAGACGATCGTCAGAGAGCCATTCGCCAAGACTCGCACTCAGGCCCTCGCTGATCTGCGGACCGACATTACTGTACTTTTCACGCATCGCTTTTAAGAGTGGCGAAGCTAGCGCCAAAGTACAGGTCGGCGTCATTCCCAATCGAACCAAACCGGCCGGATTGTTGTTCCACGATTGTAAATTTCGTTTCGTCTCAGCACTGTGTTCAAGGATCGATGTCGCGCGGTCAACTAGATATCGACCTTGCTCGGTCAGTTCAACACCACGGCCGGTGCGAATCAGAAGGACTGCGCCGAGCTCCTCCTCAAGTAGCCGCATGTGGCGACTGAGCGCCGACTGCGCAAGAGGAATTCGCGCAGCCGCTTTGGTGAAGCTTCCAGTAGTCGCCACCACAACAAAGTAGCGAAGTTGTCTGAGATCCATAGAAAGGCTCGGCTACTGACTCATCGTTGTCTATTGTACTCGCCGTCACCTTGGATGTGTATTTTACGACGTATACGGTTACTGCAACCGCTATTGCGTTTCAGCAATGCGTCAATGCAGTGGCTTTGGTTGGGATCCTGCGTGCTCGCTGTTGGACAAGCCGCGCAGCAGCATATTGACGATCGCAGCATCATCGTACTCAAAATCAATCTCACCAAAGCGTGCGACCACTAAGCTTGCGGATGGCACAGCATAGACACGCTGTCCGCCGAATCCATCGAGGAACCAAACGTCGTCGGCGAGAAATGGCTCCGAATGTATAGCACCGAGCGCACTGTTGGGCCCATAAGATCGACGCGGTTGCCACTGATCACCAAGCCCCAGCCATAGATGCAAACCGTAGGCGGGATTGATAGCGCTCGGAGTGGTTAGGTTGTCGATTGACTCGTTGGATAGGACGCGAGTCTTGTTCGCCGTAACACCACGGTTCACAAGCATCACACCGACGTTCAGCCAGTCCGCTAGACCCGCTTCCAGGCCCGAGTGAAAGCGAGGTACGCCGTCCTGCTCAAGACTGTCACGCCACAATTTCGCATCTCGATTCCCCATCGGACGCCACAAGCGTTTGCCAAGATAACTTGCATAGTGCAAACCGTGTGCTTGCAGCGCCTGTGACAGCGCTATACCCAGCACCAGAGAATTGACGTTGTTGTACTGGAACTCAGTGCCCGGCGACTTCACTAATGGATACGAGAGGGCCGCATCACGCATCCGACCAGAGAAGTTAATCATCTGCGCCTGTCGCGTCTGAACACCATAGTGTGCCAAGCCACTCGTATGCGTCAGCAAATCGCGCAAAGTGATGTTTCCGCGTTCGTCGTTGCGCCATTTCGACAAGTATTGACCAACTGGCGTATCGAGCGAGTCTACATAGCCATCCTCAATGGCTGCCAGCAAAACCAATGACAATACTGTCTTATGCATCGAATAAGCAGCAAATGGCGTGTTGGCAGAAATGCCATCGTCAAAGTTCTCAGCGACAACGTCGCCGTCATACCACACCATAATTCCCCGCCCTTGGCGCGCCTTCGAGTAGCGAAGTGCACGGTTGAGCGCCTCTTGCGCTGGGAATGATCGGCTTGGTGCCACATCCGCGATAACAGCAGCCCCCGGTACGCGCTCTTTCGGTTGACGCCAGTTCAACTGTGTAGCGCCTGGCCGGTTCGCCATTTGGGCGAGATTGCGTTCGAGTGTTTTATCACGATCCAGCTCCGGACTTCCGGCGCACGCGGTCACACCGACGGCAGCGAAATAGATCAAGATTTTGCGCTTCGACAACACTGCGACTTCCTGTATCGGAAATATACGCCATTCACTGTGCATGTTCGGTCTATCCCCTGTCCATACAATTTGAGCAAAGCGCAAATCTCGAAATTGGATCAACACAACACGCGAGCGAGGCTAGACTGTGGAGGCAAGCGCATTCTCAGGAACCTTGATGCGAACGACAGAAGTGATAGTTGTTGGAGCGGGACCCGTCGGCACGTCGGCAGCGCTGGCATTGGCCAACGCCGGTGTTGACGTCATCGTCTGTGAGGCGGGCCCAACATGCGCCAAAGATCTCCGGGCCTCAACATTCCATCCACCAACTCTCGAGATGCTTGACGAACTCAACGTTGCAGACGAGATCATTGATCGCGGACTCAAGGCGTCGAAGTACCATTTTAGAGAGCGATCCACCGGCGAGTACCTGGAATTCGATCTCGCTGAACTCTCGAATGAGCTGCGCTTTCCTTATCGCGTCCAATGTGAACAACACGTGATGGCAAGCTTGCTTGCAGATCGGTTAGCGCAACACGACAATGCTGAAGTGCTCTTTAACTGTCGAGCTCTAAGTTTCGTGCAAGATGACGACTTTGTGACGGTCGCGGTAGAGCACCCTTATAGCGTCGAGAAGATCCGAGCACGTTACGTCATCGCGGCGGACGGTGGTAACTCGATCATGCGGAAGTGGCTCGATGTGAAGTTCGACGGATTCACATACGCTGAGAAGTTTCTATGCTTATCGACGAAAGAGGAGCTATCGGATTACATCGATAATCTTGTTTACGTAAATTATGTGGCCGATGCGTCTGAGTGGCTGGTGCTATTGCGCGTGCCAAGTGTGTGGCGCATTCTCGTGCCGGCAAGTGAAGATGAAAGCGACGAAGCTTTACTATCCGACGCGTCTCGGGACAATATTTTTGAGCGACTCATCGGAAAAAGTGGTGTCAAGACGGAACATCGCACTATCTACCGAGTACATCAGCGTGTCGCACAACGCTTTAATCACCATCGGGTGTTTCTGGCAGGTGATTCGGCTCACCTAAACAACCCACTTGGTGGGTTTGGTATGAATAGCGGTATCCATGACGCTTGGAACGTTCAACAAAAGATCGTGCATTGCTTAGCACATGGGCACGACGAAAAACTGTTCGACAAGTTCGATCGTCAACGCCGGACCGTCACACATAACTTCATCCAGGCTCAGACCAAACACAATAAAGAGCTCTTGGAGCATGGCGCTGCGGAAGGCCATGCCAAACGCTTCGAGCGTATGCGAGCAACGCAAGCCGATGATAACTTGCGCCGCGAGTTTCTACTGCGCCAATCTATGGTGCAGAGCCTCGCCGACGCGGCGGCTATTCAATAGACCAAGGAGACTTAGTCGTATGACCGACGCACTGGGTTGGCGAGCCAAGTTCGGCGTACTGGGCCCCTCTACCAACACGATCGTTCAACCTGACTTTGATCAGCTTCGACCAATCGGTGTTACCAATCACTACAGCAGAATCGTCGTACAGGATGCCAGCGCAATCTCGAACGAGAGCTTCCACGCGGGTACGCTCGAGATCTCTGATAACACCTTGGCAGCCGTCCACGGCGTGCTGACATGCAAACCCGACTATCTGGTAATGGGTATGTCCGCCGTCACTTTCTACGGTGGTGCGGAAGGCGGACGCCGATGGCGTGAGAATATCGAGGCCGCTTCTGGTTTAGACTTATCCATCGGTTCTGAATCACTGGTTGCTGCATTGAAAACACTCGGCGGCATTCGCCGTGTCGCATTCCTATCGCCCTACTTCCCGGTGGCCAATGAAGCCGTGAGCAACTTCCTGAATGACTATGGTTTCGACGTTGTTCGCGATGTATGTCTGAGGTGCCAAAGTTGGACGGCGATTGCCGAAGTACAAGAAAGTACGCTACGCGACACGTTGCGGGAACTTGATGGCGATGATATCGACGCACTAATCCAAGTCGGGACTAATCTCTCAATGATGCGCCTCGCCGCCGAGGCGGAGCGCTGGCTGCAAAAGCCAGTTGTGGCCATTAATGCAGCGACTTACTGGCATGCACTGAGATCCTGCGGTATCACAGACAACGTCTCTGGATTTGGCAGATTACTTGAGGAGCATTAGCACGCATGCAATATGACTATGTCCCCATTAATGCTCGCGGAACACTGCGCTTTCCGGATAGAGCCCGAGTCGCCTTGATCTTGACCTTTAATCTGGAGACCTGGGATCTAACCAAGGACACAGAATCCCCCTATTACGCTGGCGGCCCGGCAATCCTGCCCAATACGCTACCGGGGAACATCCCGGATTTTCCCAATTACACCTGGCGTGAATATGGGCAAAGAGTCGGCATTTGGCGACTCTACGAACTCTTCGATGAATTGGGCGTTGCCGCCAGCTGCACCACTAATGCCGTCACGTTCGAGCGTCGCCAGGCGATGGTTCAGGCCTGTCTGGATCGTGGCTGGGAGTTACTCGCGCACAACTACGAGCAAGGCGAACTACTCACTGATTTCGCCCATGACCCAGAAGCGGAACGAGCGGTCATCCAGCGCACCATTGACACCTACCTAAAACACGTTGGAAGGCGCCCCAAAGGGTGGCTGTCTTCATCGCTGCGTGGCACCTTGTCAACGCCGACGATTCTTCGCGAAAACGGTTTTGAGTTCTACTGCGACATCATGAATGACGATCAACCATATATGATCGACACCGATGCCGGGCCGCTGGTTTCAGTCCCCTATTCCAATGAAATTAACGATTTCACAATCATCACCCGGCGCGGCCATACGACAGATGAGTACCGCGACATTCTGATTGAAGAGCTCGATGTGCTCTACGCGGAAGGCGCCCAAAGCGGACGCATAATGAATGTGGGCATCCATCCGCATGTCAGCGGCAGAGCCTATAGAGTCCGTGCATTGCGTGAGTTCATCCAGCACGCCAAGTCGCTGCCGCATGTCTGGTGGCCAACACGCGAAGAACTCGCTAGTTGGTATCGCAGTCACGCTCCAAACCATATCCGATAGTCCGAGCTAGTTGCTCGATACTAGCCCCTAAGAGCGACGCCCCATCAGCATTTGATGAGCGCCATTGAAACTGGTGGTGACTTTCACACCCCTTTCGATCCGATCATCTAAGCCAGATGCACATTGCATAGGGAAGATGCGACGAAGCGTTTCAAACCATAGACGAGACGAAGCCGCGATGATCCCTGCTTATGTCAGCATTAAATCCCGCGATTGGCGCACACATTACGCCGTCGATCGCTTTGTCACCAGCAAGAGGGAATCATTATGAAGACTAAAGCAGTAATCGCAGTAGCGGCGTTGGTAATCGCTGGCCCAGCGGCAGCCGGCTCAGATGGCGCCTGGTTCGAGAAGATGGATGAAAATGCGGACGGCTTTCTTAGCACAGCGGAACTGGGCGAAGAGAAAGCGAAAAAGATGAGTAAGCTGGATACCGACAACGACGGTCAAATCTCGCGCGCCGAGTACGACGAGTACAAAGCCAACAAGCGCAAGAAAAGCTGAGCGACGCAACTAACCGCTGCCGTTGCGCGGCGCAGTGTTTACAAAACAAAGTCCGCGTTGCGTGACCTCACTCAAACGCCGTATCTCCAAAAGAGGTGCGGCGTTGTTTTGTCTGTCGTTCGGTCGACCAAGTAACAGGTGACCTCCCGACAACCCGCTTAGAGCGCTACCGCGTATACACGGCCATGATCGTCGCCTTGGCCAGTGTGTTTGCATTCACCATGAAGCCCGCCAGCGCGTTGCTGACGCTATCGTCGATGTCTAGTACCGTGCCGAGCGCATAAACCGTGAATTGGTAACGATGCATTTCGCCGGGCGGGGGACAGGCACCGCCGAAACCGGTTACACCGAAATCATTCTTGAGCTCGATCGCGCCCTCTGGCACCGCTTCACCGGCATCGAGTGATGTGACATCTGCAGGGATATTGAACGCGAACCAATGCCACCAGCCGGAACCGGTCGGCGCGTCCGGATCATAAGCTGTGATTGCGAAGCTCTTGGTGCCCTCGGGCGCGCCCGACCACGCGAGGTCCGGCGCTGTGTCTCCGCCCTCACAACCAAACCCCTTGAACACCTGCGCGCTACCCAGCGCCTGACCTTCGGCGATGCTGTCGCTGGTCAGCACAAAATCTGCCGCCATCGCAAACGAAGAGACACTGCTTAGCAGTAGAGCGAAGAGACATTGTGTGTAGGTTCGCATGGAAGGACTCCCGTGGTATGTCTAACTTTGACGATAACTATTGTAGCGCAGCAACAGGCGAGCCACAGAATCGCCGCGAAGCCACTGATTTCAATGAATCTAAGCACGCCAGTTACGACGAAAACCTCAAAGTGATAGCTAGACAAGCTTCTATGTCTACTTTTTGACCAACCATGAATCGCGGATATTGCATTGAAAAAACACTAGACACGCCCATATTATGGAGGTGTCCGCAGCCGCAGCGGGCACGATCGCTAGCCACAACACGAGCGATCCCATCGCGCTACCTGCCTTCGCCGCTGTAAGACAGCGAGTCGGCAAACGCCGCGTTGGGTTGTATCAACGACATCACAGTAACGGGACTACTCGCAGGCCGCTAGCCCGCGCGTACGACGCCGTGACGGAACAAGGAAAGCATCATGTCAGTAGCACTAGCCACTATGCCGGACATCGCAGCAACCGAGCACCTGCACCCCCAGGGCAAGCTCGACTGGGTTGGAATGAGTAACGTCGAGGTGCCGCTGCGCATCGCCGACGGCGAGAACCAACACAACGTCACTGCAAAAGCGCAGATCTATGTGAATCTCGACGACCCACAAGCGAAGGGCATTCACATGTCGCGTTTGTACTTGCTACTGGATCGCATGGCCGGCAAAGAAGCGCTCACACCGGAGTCACTCGCGGACTTGCTCGGCGAAATTCTGGGCTCACATTCCGACTTGAGCACGCGTGCCTTTCTGCAGTTCGATTTCGAACACCTGCTGCGACGCCCCGCATTGCTGTCCGAAAACGCGGGTTGGAACAGCTACCCGGTCAAGCTGAAGGGCAGCCTGATCGATGGCGAACTGCATCTGGAGCTCGGCGTTACCGTTCGGTACTCATCGACCTGCCCTTGCTCGGCAGCGCTCGCACGCCAGCTCATTCAGGAGCAATTCGCGAAAGACTTCGCCGGCAAAGCGACGGTATCGGCGGCAGATGTCAAAGCGTGGCTTGGCACGGAAGAAGGCATCAACGCGACGCCGCATTCACAGCGTAGTGAAGTGCATATCCTCGCGCGCATGGAGCCCGGCACGCGCGAATTCCCGATCCTAGAGCTGATCAACCAGATCGAAGATACTTTGCAAACGCCCGTGCAGACCGCCGTGAAGCGTGAAGACGAACAAGAGTTCGCACGTCGCAACGCGGCTAACCTGATGTTCTGCGAAGACGCTGGTCGGCGTGTGCAGACGGCACTCAATAACGACAGCCGCTTCACCGATTTCTGGGTGCGAGTGGAGCACATGGAGAGCTTGCACCCGCACGATGCGGTGAGCGTGCTGACCAAAGGTGTAGAGGGCGGCTACCTGCCGATCCCGTAGCGATCCAATTCGCCAACAATAGTGAATCCGGGCACCGATTTGCGGTCGCCCGGATTTTTTTTGCGCGCTACACTAGTGGGCCGCCTTGCACTGGAGTGCGCGCATGCTCGCTGCCCGCTTTTTTACCGTTCTATTCTTACTGAGCGCCGTCGACGCCGCGATTGCTGACGATACGCGACTACTCCGTTACCCCGATATTCACCGCGACCAAGTCGTGTTTGTTTACGGCGGCGATATTTATGTCGCCGACATCGCAGGTAGCACGGCGCGACGTCTGACGTCGCACGACGGGTTGGAGCTCTACCCGAAATTCTCACCCGACGGCTCAATGGTCGCGTATTCCGCTGAATACAACGGTACGCGTCAGGTGTATGTCATCCCGACCGCCGGCGGTCGTCCGAAGCAGCTGACCTGGTATAACGATGTGGGCCGGATGCCACCCCGCGGCGGGACCGACTATCGTGTGCTGGATTGGACACGCGACGGAAAATACGTCCTGGTTCGAGCGAATCGCCTGCCTTGGTGGGAGAGGTTAGGGCGCTACTAAAAAGTGCACGTCGATGGTGGCGACGAAACCGCATTGCAGGTGCCTGAGGGCGGCGGCGGTATGTTGTCGCCGGATGGTCAGACACTGGTCTACACGCCCATCGACCGCGAGTTCAGGACGTGGAAGCGGTATCGCGGCGGCAGAGCGCAGGACATCTGGACGTATGACTTGGTCAATAACGTCTCCACACAGCTGACGCGCGACCCGGCCACTGACAATCAACCGGTATGGGTGGGTGACGATATCTACTTCGCGTCGGATCGTGATTACACACTCAATTTGTACCGTTACGCCGAGAGCGGCTCTGTGGCCGTCACCAATCACGATTTTGATGTGCTGTGGCCAAGCGCCGGACCAGAAGCCATCGTCTACGAAAACGGTGGTTGGTTGTACCGCTATGCGCCCGGCAAGGGCGAGTCCACGCGACTGTCCATTAGCATCAACGAAGATAAGCCAGGCACACTGAGCAAAGTCGTTGACGCGTCCGACTTCGTCGACTTTGTGTCGTTGTCGCCAGCTGGCAAGCGCGTGCTGTTCACGGCACGCGGTGAACTGTTCAGCGTACCGGCCAAAGACGGCCCAACGCGTAACTTGTCGCGTACACCGATGTCACGGGAGGTCGCGGCAAGCTGGTCGCCGGATGGCAAGCAGATCGCTTTTTTGTCGGACGCGAGCGGCGAATACGAGATCTGGGTGCGTCCTGTTGGCGGGGGCGAGGCCCGCCAGGTCACCGACGATGGGAACATCTGGCGTTTTGCACCCGTCTGGTCGCCTGACTCGAAACAACTCATCTTTGGTGACAAGAACCAACGCTTGAATCTGGTTGACGTTAAAAGCGGTCGCGTGCGCGAGCTCGATGCGTCCAACCACAACGACATCACCGACTACAACTGGTCACCGGACAGCCGATTCGTCACCTATGTGAAAAACAACGATCTCGGTATTGGCAGTGTCTGGATCGCAGCTGTGAACGGCGACGATCCGCAGCAGGTCACCTCTGCGATGACCGACGAGCGCAATCCCGTGTTCGATCCAAAGGGTCGTTATCTGTATTTCTTGTCGTCCCGCGATCAGGATCTCTCTTTCAGCTCGATCGAGTTCAACTACATGGTGACCAACTCAACGCGCGTCTACGCTGCCCAGTTGACGCCCGATGCACCCGCCTTGTTCCTGCCGAAAAGTGACGAAGTCGCAGATGGCGACGCAGATGATGACAAAGACGAAAAAGAAGGCAAAGGTCCAGAACGGATTCGTATCGATTTCACTGATATGGATAGTCGAATCGTTGCGCTGCAGGATAGCGGCGGCAACTACGGCGACCTAGCAGCGACCGGGAAGGGGCCCGTGTATGTCGAGGTCACGGACACCGGCTCAAATATCGTCTTGTTCGATCTGGTCAAAGAAGAAGCGAGCGTCGTGCTGGAGAGCGCTAGTCTGGTTGATATCTCCGTTGATGGGAAACAGCTGTTGTTCTCCGCAGGCGGCAAGTTCGGTATTGCGAAGCTAGCGCCCAAGCAGGATGCCAAGAAAGGGCATCTGGATCTCGGCGACATGCAGCTCATTATCGACCCGACCGTCGAGTGGCAGCAAATGTATGTTGATGCGTGGCGCATTCTTCGCGACTGGTTCTACGACCCGAACATGCATGGACAAGATTGGGAGGCGATACGCGCCAAGTACGCGCCGCTGGTTGAACATGTCGCCCACCGCGCCGACCTGGACTACATCTTCGGCGAGATTGCCGGCGAAATGAATGCGGGACATATTTATGTGAATAGCGGCGATCAGCCGTTCGTCGAGCGTCACTCCGGTGGCCTGTTAGGCGCAGAGGTCGTACGTGAAGGCGATGCTTATCGCATCACCAAGATACTGGACGGTGAGTCGTGGCATTCCGAATTTTACTCGCCGCTAGCTGCGCCCGGCGTCAACGTTGCCGAAGGCGATTACATTCTGGCGATTAATGGCGTGCCGACTGGCAGCGCGCAAAACTTTTATCAATTGCTCGAGAATACCGGCGGCGATGTGGTAACACTGGCTGTCAATGACCGACCAACCACGCGAGGTCAACGAGAGGTGATGGTTAAAACAGTCACTTCTGAGACATCGCTGCGCTACCTCGACTGGGTCAATGATCGTGCGCGACGCGTCGAAACGCTATCGGACGGACGCATTGGCTATGTCCATTTGCCCAATACCGCAGTGGCTGGCAATCGTGAGCTATTCAAGCGTTTCTTACCGCAGATGAATAAAGAGGCACTGATCATCGACGCACGCTATAACGGCGGCGGGTTCATTCCCGACCGTATGATCGAGATCGTGTCGCGTCGGCCGCTGAACTATTGGAAGCGACGGGGACTCGAGCCTCAGGCAACGCCCGCTTTTTCCCACACGGGTCCCAAAGCCACGCTAATCAACGGTTATTCTTCATCCGGTGGCGACGCGTTCCCGTACTATTTCAAAAAGCTCGGACTTGGCCCATTAATCGGCACAAGGACCTGGGGTGGTTTGATTGGTATTTCAGGCAACCCTTCACTGGTCGACGGCGGGAGCATTCTCGCCTCCACGTTCCGCTTTATGGATACTAACAACGAATGGGCGGTCGAAAACGAAGGCGTCGCGCCTGATATCGAGGTTGTCGATCGACCAGAGTTAGTCGCTGCCGGCCAGGATCCAACATTAGAAGCAGCAGTGCAGCACCTGCTCAAGGAGCTTGATAACAACCCGATTCCGACAGTAGAGGCACCACCCGCGCCAACCAATTTTTGAAATGGCGCACGATCGGACAAAGTAATCATAGGAGGTTAACAGCCATGATGATGGACCAATTCCGGTCAACTATGAGCAGTGGCGTCACTGCATTACCGTCGAGTGCGGTCTTGAGCTGAGCCCTGCAATTATCGAACAGCGACTCAAGGTCTGGAAAGATGAGCAAGCGCAAGAGACGCGCCGCTTTCGGCAACTGTACGGCGACCAGTATCTTGCCGCAGTCGTCAGCTGGTTTGAGCGGGCACAAAAAGAAGCCAGCTAGAGTCAAAACCGACCTCAGATCTCCAATTCCGATGGGTATTGACTTATTTGCACAAATACGCAAATATAATCCCGGTGGATGCGAGTGAAGTGAATGAGTTAGCGGCTCTGCTCAAGGCGCTGGGCGAGTACAACCGGCTTTCGCTGGTGTACGAGCTTTGCAGCTGTGAAGAGCCACAGAATGCCATGTGCTTATGCGACTGCTGCAGCGTTGACGCCTCTGTTGTGTCACGCCACCTGAAGATCCTCGAACAGGAGGGTGTTGTCCAAATGAGAAAGGACGGGCGGGAGCGCAAGTATTCGCTCAATCGTCATGCCGTTGCGGCGCGTTTACGAACACTCGCAGACCAGATCGAGGGTTAGTCAATAAAGGTAACGAACATGTCCGAGAAAAAATGCGACTGCGAATGCGTCGATAAGAAGTGTTGCGAGGAGAAGTCCTGCGCATGCTGTAAAGATAGCTGCTGCTGTTAACAAAAAAGCCCGTTGAGCGGGCTTTTTCTTTGGGACACTCTTTAGCACTGTGTTCAACGATTCAACATAGCGATCTCGCCGTATTGGGTTTCGACGGTGCCCTCTTCACGCAGGCGGTCCAGCGCCTGACAAATCCGCGCGCGGGATACGCCTAGCGAAAAAGCGAGATCCTGCTGGCGCATCGGCAGAGCGCCATCACTGAACCCACCTAACCGCTGTACCCGAGATAGCAACCGCACGATCTGCTGCTCGACGGAGCGATGCCTGAGGTCATCGCTGAAATCGAGCGCCTCGTAGAGACGCTGGGTAACGGTTGCTGTCACAGCACGCGCGAATCGCGGCTCACGCTTGTAGATGCGATCGAACTGCCGCTGAGTCAGCGACAAGATCTCGGTGTCGCCGAATGCGGCAGCATGATAGGCGCGCGGACGATCAGCAAATAACGTTGCCTCTCCGAAACAATGACCATTTCCGAGAATTGCTGTGAGGTAGTAGTCGCCGGATTCGGTGTAAAGGCCGAAGCAAACACGACCTTTGAGCACGATGGACAGACCCACCGAGAACAATCGCAGAGTGTAGAAGACATAAACATACTCAAAAAGACGACAAAAAAACAGAAAAAAAA
>ERZ1740062.703-NODE-703-length-15935-cov-7.018010_pt1 | contig 15935 bp, 18 predicted proteins | sample MGYA00581741_ERZ1740062 | MGnify/ENA primary metagenome ERZ1740062 (study PRJEB43018, sample SAMN04849747) | marine metagenome | isolation source: floating plastic debris | place: Pacific Ocean | collected 2008-09-01 | study: EMG produced TPA metagenomics assembly...
ATCCGGCAGCTTATTCGCCGCGCACTGAATTGTTCTATGTCCCGACGAACTACGTCTGCAGGGACTACGAGCCGTTCCGCGTCAGCTACACGGCCGGTCAGCCCTATGTCGGGGCGACGCTGGCCATGTACCCGGCGATGAACAGCCATGGCGGCATGGGTAACTTCATTGCCTGGGACAACATCAAGGGCGAGATCGTCTGGTCGCTGCCCGAGAAGTTCTCGGTCTGGTCGGGTGCCCTGGCAACTGCTGGCGACGTCGTGTTCTACGGAACGCTGGAAGGCTTCCTGAAGGCAGTTGACGCCGAGACGGGTCAGGAACTCTACAAGTTCAAGACACCGTCGGGCATCATCGGCAATGTCATGACCTACAGCCATGGCGGCAAGCAGTACGTTGGCATCCTCTCGGGTGTTGGCGGCTGGGCCGGCATCGGTCTGGCGGCTGGTCTGACGAACCCGAATGACGGTCTGGGTGCCGTGGGCGGCTATGCGGCTCTCAGCAACTACACCGCTTTGGGTGGCCAGTTGACGGTCTTTGCGCTGCCCGACTAATCCTTAGGGAACGCTTATGAAATTGTCCGGCGCGGGTGTTGTTCCCGCGCCGGATTTCGTTCTAGCGTGAAGCTACAAAAAATAGACAAACACCCGGGGAGGTGATGATGAATTTGTGTCGAGTCCTGCTGCTCGCCATCGGATCGCTGTGTCTGGCGGTGACCGCGTCCGCCGACAACATTTCCGCCAGCTATGACGAAGACGGCAAGTACTTCACCGCCGACGACGTGCCAACCTTCAAGGTCGATGCCGATGGAACAGTCGACTGGTACACGTTCTCGGGTTTCCGCCGGTATCATGCAGAATGTCATGTCTGCCACGGACCCGACGGCGAGGGATCGACCTATGCCCCGGCGCTGAAGACGTCCGCCATGGACATGGGCTACTACGAATTCGTCGAGGTGGTCGTGAACGGGCGCAAGGTCGTGGGGGCTGCCGCCAACTCCGTAATGCCCGCCTTTGGAGATAACCCGAACGTCATGTGCTACCTGGACGACATTTACGTCTATCTGAAAGCACATGGCAGCGACACGATTGGCCGTGGCCGCCCCGGCAAGAAGCATCCGAAGCCCGCATCCTTCAAGGAGGCGGAAGATGCCTGCATGGGCGGGTAAACGGGGTCTCGCAACCGTTCTTGGCCTTGCGCTGCTGGCGACGGCACCGCAGGCCCCCGCGCAAACATCGGATCTGGTCTCGCAAACGCGTCTGCGTGTCTGTGCGGACCCGGCCAATATGCCGTTCTCGAACAAGGAAGGCGAAGGGTTCGAGAACAAAATTGCAGAACTTCTAGCCGCCAAGCTGGAGCGGCCACTTGAATACACATGGTTCCCCCAGGCCCTCGGTTTCGTGCGCCGGACGCTGGGTGCAAACCGGTGCGATCTGATCATCGGCTTTGCACAGGGGCACGAACTGGTCCTGAACTCGAACCACTACTACACGTCGTCCTATGTGGTCGTGACCAAGCCTGACAGCCCGCTGGCCGCGGTCGACCGGATCACCGATCCGGCACTGCAGGGCAAGCGGATCGGAGTCATGGCCGGGGCGCCGCCCGCGACCCACATGGCTCGAAACGGGCTGATCGGAAAGGCCAAGGGCTATCGCCTGATGGTCGACCGCCGGGTCGAGTCGCCTGCCGAGCAGGCAATCTCGGATCTGCAATCCGGCGAGACCGACGCCGCTATCCTGTGGGGACCGATCGGCGGATACTTCGCCAAACAGCAAGGACTGACGGCCACGCCTCTTTTGCTGGAAGAAGGCGCGCCAAGGCTGTTTTACCGGATCACGCTGGGGGTCCGTCAGGGCGAATTGAAGTGGAAACGCGAACTGAACAAGCTGATCCGGCGCAACCAGACCGAGATCGACGCGATCCTGACTGAGTATGGCGTGCCGTTGATCGATGAGCAGGGCAAGACCGTGAAAGCCGCGCGGTGACGCGTCGGGCCGTGCTTGCGGTGGTTCTGCTGGCCTTGGCAGGCGCACCGCACGCACAAGCCGGACCGGAACCTGACAGCTACCGGATGGATCACTATCGCGCGCCCGTGCCCGGATCGCTGTCCGGTGCAACGGTGGTCGACGATGCCGAAGCGCACCGGCTTTGGCGTGAAGGCAAGACGGCCTTCATAGATGTCTTGCCACGACCGCCAAAGCCAGAGGGACTGCCCGCGGGCACGATCTGGAGGGAAAAGCCCCGCAATTCGATCCCTGGCGCGATCTGGCTGCCCAATGTCGGCTATGGCGCCATCCATGCCGACACCGAGACCTATTTCAAGGCCGGGCTCGCCCACGCAACACAAGGCAACATGGATCACCCGGTCCTGTTCTTCTGCCTTGCCGAGTGCTGGATGTCCTGGAACGCCGCCAAGCGTGCCCTGGAGTACGGCCACACCGACGTTTACTGGTACCCTGAAGGGACCGACGGCTGGGAGTTCGAGGACTGGCCTGTTAAGAAAGTCAAACGGTTCGAACTCACCGACTAGGCGAAACTGTCTGGGATCGTACCTGATCAAGGGCAGCTCTTGGCAACGCTACCACCGATTTCATGTCCAGGTCTCCAGCCCGTGGCTCCACTCGAAACTGCTGGAACTCGCGCTGCCGTTAGACAGCTGACCTGAGCGCAAACCTACGGAGGTGGCCGCCGGAAAGTGAAACTCGGCTCCCGCCTCGCGCGGGCTTCAATGTGACGCCCTCGAGGTATCGGCGTTCGTTGCTAGCCTGGTCCAGCACCTCGTACGGAGACCTCGATGCCGCCTTCCGACTTATTGATTCCGTTCCTAGCTGCCACGGTGATTTTCGCGTTCACTCCCGGCCCTGGGATGCTTTACATGGCCGTCCAGACCATGGCGCACGGAACGCGTGCCGGATTGCTCAGTTCCGTTGCTTTCCACCTCGCGTCTTACCTTCATATCGCCAGCGCTGCCTTCGGCGTGACCGTATTGCTGAACACTGCGCCGAGCTTACTGGTACTCCTGAAGGTCGTTGGCGGAGGCTACTTGATCTGGATGGGTTTGCGGTTGTGGATGCAGAAAGCCGCTGATGGATTTGCAAGTGCAGCCCCCAGGCACAGGTCTTCAGGGCGCGCTTTTCAAGACAGCCTTGTTGTCGAAATTCTGAACCCGAAATCGGCGTTGTTCTACTTCGCGTTCCTTCCACAATTCACATCACCCGAGTCGGCCTTTCCAGTCTGGGTTCAGATCCTGGTGCTCGGCATGATTGCGAACGTTGCTTTCAGCCTCACGGACACCGTGTGTATCGCCTTTGCTCGCATCGTAGCCGTGCGCGCGGCGGCGCGCGCTGCAACGTGGGCACGACGACTTGGAGGCGCCATTCTCATTTCAATGGGTGCGCGCATAGTCGCGAACGCCAGATAGCGAAGCCAACGTCCAACACCAGTTTGTGGACGGCAAGTTTATCCGCACAACAGCACTTTCGGTATTCAAGACTTCACAGACCTGGCGACTTCCAGAGCGCCAGCATTCCAGCGTGACCGAAGATACCGGTACCGCTTTGTCCGTTCTGCCGCCACTTTGATAAGTTTAAGACACTTGTCTCAGCGACGTGCGCCAGTTTCACACACCGTCGGCAGACCACACGCCACATCCGCAAAAAGCCAGCGCCAAGTTTGGCGATGATCTGACGCCCGGACATGGATACGCTCATCCCACAAGAAGACAGGGAGAGAACTCAATGCCAATGTTCCATGATGGCAATCGGACGCTACAGGACCGGTACGGCGGGAGGGCGGTAGCCGACAAGATCGTCGAGATGGTCGAATCCGACGCGTTCAACGACGACTTCAAGGCGTTCATCGAAAGCGTCCCGTTCTTCTTCCTGGCGACATCGGCACACGGCGTCACGGACTGCTCGTTCAAGGGTGGCGCGCCGGGCTTCGTGCGCGTCACCAGCCCGAACACGCTGGTCTTCCCGGACTATGACGGCAATCGGATGTACAAGTCGCTGGGCAACATCCTGGAAAACCCTAGCGTCGGCTTGCTTTTCATGAAGTTCGGCGCCGAGGAGGGCCAGGGCGCGCTATTCCTGCGCATCCGGGTCAACGGACAGGCACAAGTCCATGACGACCACCCTGCCCTTTCGACCTATCCTGGTGCGCAGCGCATTGTTGAGGTAACGGCCGAGCACATCTATCCGAACTGTCCGCGCTACGTGCCAGAGATGCGCGAGATCACACCCTCGCGTCACATCCCAGCGGACGGCACCGATCAGCCAACACCGGAATGGAAGAAGATCCCGCCCATCGCGGAGATCTTGTAAGCCGGGTGGTGGGGCGACGACATCGGAATGCTCCCTGCCCGCCCGGTCAGCCGCCCGGCAGGCTGAAGTTTTCCTCGAACACCGCACCGTCGGTGTCGGTCATCTTTACGCCGACGCCTACGCTATCGGCAGGAATATCGAAACGCACCGCCGGGTTCTCGCTGAACGAGATCGAGCCCGTCATCGTGAAAGCGGGCTTGCCGTCGGTCTCGACTTCAACCGTTTCGACATATCGCATCGGGATGAACAGCAACGTGATCTGATCCATCTGCATGCCGGAATGGCTGGGGTGATCGATGTCCAGTTGTACCGCGCGGCCGTCGCCGAAAGGACTGCTCTGCAAGGGCGCCGCCTTACCCAGACCCGCGACGATGGTACTGCTGTCCGTAGGCAGCAGCTTGAAGTTCATGGTCCCGAGGCTCGCCAGCGCCTCGATCGGATCGGTCCCGGGCGGGGCCGAGCAAGCCCCGACGCCCGAGGTCTTCAGGAACGCCTCCTGCATGTAGAACTTGCCACCATCGGTTTCTGCAACAACGCGGACCATGCTGGGCCCGTTGATCCGCATGGTGGTCGAGAATGCGAACTCCCGCTGCGGTTCGGCAAGCTCGAAAACCGCCGAAACCGGCATCGGGTTCTCGTCGATGATCAATGACACGGTCCGGATGAACTCGCCGAATGGTGCGGTGATCCGTGCCCCGACATCTGTGCGCGGATCGGCATATGTCCGGTAAGGCGCGTGCAACGTCACGATATCGGGACTGACAACCGGGACGTCATCACCAAAGATCGCTGGCCGCAACTCGTCCCAGGTTTCATCTGCATGAGCCTGCACCGCAATCAACACGGCAGCCAGGGCTGCAACGACGCGTCCGATCTTCATGCGAAGGCTCCTGCTTTTCTTTTGTCTATTCTGCGCAGTTCGCCGTCATTTGTACATGACCTTGAGTGACGCCATCGAGCTGCAACAGGCAGTCCTTGCCACCGGCGCTGAAGTTTACCTTATGATAAATGCCCAGCATCTGCGTTGCCGTGCCGTTGATGGCTACGCGGACGGTCCCCTCTTCGGCATTCATGCCAGAGACGAACACCCGAGCCGCGCCATCCAGGAGCACTTTGGTTTCCCCCACACGCGTCCCTTCGATCGCAGGTTCGGCTGCGGGATCCGGTTTGACAGCATCCTCCCCTGATGCTGGTGCAACCGTTGCGGCAGCGGTGGCGACCGCCGCCATTGACCCAAGCGAGCCCTGCAGTTCGGCCATGCCACCAGCCAGAGCAGCCTCGATCTGCGCGGTCTGGTCTGCGCCGCTTGTCGAGACGACCTCGACGAGTTCAGCGGACACCGCACTGATCCGGTCGCCAAGTGCTGCCACGGCGGCATCAAGTTTCTCGGCACCGGCACTTTGCACGGCCGCCTGGTTCTCCTGCAGTTCTGTGACCTGCGCACCCAGTGCTGCAATCGTTTCGGTCATCCGCGCCATCTGATCGGCGTTCGCCTGTTCTGCGGACTTGGCGCTCGCGCTCACCTTGGCGCCGATCGAGTCAACCAGCTTGTCTTCGTCGACCCCTCCCATAAGGAAGCCGATTACGAGGCCAACGATCCCCGCTCCGCTGCCTACAAACAGCATGTTTTCCGACATCTGACGCACTCCCCTATCGTCCGCTTCCGCAAGAATCGCGGTCCACCTTGTAAATACTAGCGCTGGTTCTCAACAGTTTGAAGTTGCACGTTCAGGTGCGCCAACCACGGGATGGTAAGATCACGGATCCGTGCCTCAGATCAAATCATGCCACGCAGCTGTATTGAGGCGAAGGCGGTTGAAAGGGCTCAGGCAACGCGTGCGTTGGATGCCACAATGCAATCGTAAGAGCTGACGGTGCCACAGTCGACCTCGCCCACGTCGCCCTGATGATGTGCTTGTCTTGCTGTGCATTGGGCTTTCTCGGGATGCCTTGGGCCACATGCGTTTTCCGGTGAAGTCATGCGGGCAAATATGCTCTTTGGTTGCAAAAGAGCATGTAAAGGCAGTTTATCATTGCTTGCCCTAAAACACGTCTTTAGCCCTTTAGAACAGCGGAGTTTATTACGAAAACAGATCGACGGAGGGGGGCGAACGTGAGTAAGATTATTCGGACAATTGGTGCAGCCACATTCGCGTTAGGCATCACATTGATCGGCAAGCCAGCCGATGCGGTCGTCACAGTCACAGCGATTGAAGCTGGTGGAGATGTGGTTTTCAATGCGACGGGAACCTACGACGTAACTGGACTGTCGTTTCTTACAAGCGCCAATTTCGACGGAAGAGTTCTTCCGTCTGAAGCCGTCCTCTTCATGGGTGAGATCAGCTCCGGCAGCGAAATGGACTTTTACCAAGGGTTGACGGCATCGCCGACAGACTTTGGATCAGGTGCGCTGACAGGCACCAACAACTCCTCCGGAGATACGTTCTCGGGAGATGGGTTCGGCTTCACTTTTGTACTTTTTAGTGGGTTGCCCGTAATCGGTATTCCCAGCGGTGCACTCCAGACTGGGTCGATCACCTCTCAGTTAGTTTTCGCCAACTCAACTTTTGCAAGCCTCGGACTGACTGAAGGAACTTACGATTGGACCTGGTCAACGGACTCTGCGAGACTTACCATCGGCGGCACAACAGCGGTCCCGCTGCCCGCCGCTGTTTGGCTGTTGTTGTCTGCGACTGGAGGGCTGTTCGGCGTGGGTTGGCTTGGCCGGCGTCGTACGAACGCATAGCTACCTGATACTTCGTTCATCGTCGACTTTGCGCCCGATGGTTGCGAACGGTGGAAATGCGGAGTTTCAACAAAACGGAGCTTAACAGCAGCCTCGCCTGGCATGAATGTCGCTTTGGCGCCCGCCGCTTTGAACTTTCTCCAACACCGTTAAACCGCAGTGTGCGGGACAAAGCTACCGGTCACTGACCACTCACAACAAAAGCATCGGACATGCAGAGTGGGCGCATGTCGCTATTGGGGCGCCTTTGTGCCCGGCGGTTTGGGCTCAGCGATGCCAGAATACAAAAAAGCACTGGTTGTGCAGCCAGCGACCACGGTCATTCTTTGAAGATGTTGTTCTTCAGGATGTAGCGCATGCCGCGCAGCCAGCTCTTGTCGTTGTTACCGCGGATATCGACCGAGATCCCCCGCACGTGCTGGCCTTCGGCAGCGTCACGGACCACCAGGTTCATTGCGAGGATCAGGTTCGACACCTTCTGCACTTCGCCGACCATGGAGTAGTCCGCCTCGAGCTTCCGGGCCATGATCACGTCGCAGAAATTGCAGTCGGCGACGCTGGCCACGCGGTTCATCTCGGTTTCAACCGTGTCGAGTGGCAACAGGGTGAAGCCGCGTTCGGTGAACTGGTCGCGGACATAGTCCTTAAGCATCGCGAGACGGGCGGTTTCGTCCTCGCGGATGCCGTTGTAAGCACCCTCGGTCGACGTATCGATGAACGAGATCCCGAAAAACGCGATCTTTGCGCCCGGGCTCAAACCGTCCGCCTGCACTGCGCCAGCCCAGACAACGGCGATCAGAATGGCCATTAGCTGTCCCATGTCAGGAATGTTTGCGCGCGTGACACAGCCTTGCAACCCATCAAAGCCCGTTGGCCCGCATTATTAATCTCTTATGCGCATTTCCTGCCGCCTGATCTGTTGACCTACCCGCCCGTTCCAACAAACTTCGCGTCAATCGTGCGGAGAACGCGCGCGAAAACGGGAGGAAACCATGCTCAGAGCCCTGCCCCTGGCAGTTGCTGCCCTGTTTCTGGCAGCACCCGCCGCAGCCTTTACGGTGTATGTCACCAACGAGAAGGGCAACACCGTAACCATCATCGACTCCGAGACATGGGAGGTCACCGGAACGATCGAGGGCGGGCAACGTCCGCGCGGCATCACGATCTCGCCGGACGGCAAGCATCTCTATGTCTGCGCGTCGGATGACGATACGGTTCGGGTCTTCGACACGGCGACGCTGGAGCAGTTGCACACCCTGCCCTCGGGTCCGGATCCGGAACTGTTCGTCCTGCATCCCTCGGGCAATCCGCTCTACATCGCGAACGAGGACGACAACATCGTCACCGTCGTGGACGTCGAGACGAAATCCGTTCTGGCCGAGATCCCGGTCGGTGTGGAACCGGAAGGCATGGGCATCAGCCCGGACGGCAAGGTGGTGGTGAACACCTCCGAGACGACGAACATGGCGCATTTCATCGACACCGAGACCTTCGAAATCTTCCACAACACCCTGGTCGACACGCGGCCGCGCTTCGCGGAATTCACGGCGGACAACTCGAAACTCTACGTCTCGGCCGAGATCGGCGGAACCGTGGCCGTGATCAACCCAGCCGACGGTGCGATCATGAAGAAGATCAACTTCGAGCTCGCCGGCATCCCACCGGAAGCTTTGCAGCCGGTCGGTGTGCGGGCGACCAAGGACGGAAAGAAGGTCTATGTCGCACTTGGACCGGCGAACCGCGTTGCGGTGATCGATGGAGAGACCGACGAGGTCGAGGAGTACCTTCTGGTCGGCCAGAGGGTCTGGCAGATGGCGTTCACGCCGGACGAGAAGTACCTCCTGACAACCAATGGAAACTCCAACGATATCTCGGTGATCGATGTCGCCGACCAGAAAGTGATCAAGTCCATAACCGTCGGCGAACAACCTTGGGGTGTGGTGGTATCCCCAAACTAAGCCTTTGAATTCACGGGAGGAAATCATGAAGAAACTTTTCGCAGCAGCCAGCCTTGCTGTCGCCTTTGCACTGCCTGCGCAGGCGGCACCGCTCTGCACCGATCTGGGCTTCGCCGGGCTCTTCGCCAAGTGTAACCAGGCCGAACTGCCGGAACTGACCATCGCATCAGGCAAGCCACTGTCCGAAGGCCCGTGGTCGCTGCAATCTGGGGCCTATTACGAGGTCGAGATCGTTGCCGACGGCAGCCAGGAGCTGACTTTGGTGGGGCCTGAGTTCTTCCGCGCAGTCTATATCGACGAGATCGTCATCAACGATCTGGAAGTCCGCCCGCTGGGACTGGACAGTCTGGAATTCGATGACGAAGGCACGGTGGAGTTGGGCTTCATCGCGATCCGTCCCGGGCAGTACGAACTGCGCATCAAGGGTGCCCGCGGCGACAGCCAGAAGGTGCAGATCACCATTCAGTAGGCGCACCGTTCACGGCGCCTGCACCTCGACCCGGACTGTCTGCGCCGTTGGCCAGGCATAACGCGCGGCCTCGAGCATCTGGCGTGGGAAACGGGTCTCGATCTGCTGGGCGATAAAGGGCGACGGTGCTGTGAAAACGGCCTCGTTGCCCTGCTGCCGCGCGACGACCTCGGAGAACCAGTTACCAAACACGGTGGGTTCGGCCTCGTTCAACGCCCTGGCCCAGAGCGCAAGCCCCCTGCCCTTCTCTGCATCGGTCTGGGGAAAACTGACAACATTACCTGCCGACGGTTCAGGCTCTGGCGTACCCTGCATACGTGCCGTGAAGTCTGGACCGGCATGGACCCAGTGTCCCTGGGTCAATCGCTCGAGCGCGTGACGGCACAGACGATACGCCGCCACCCTGCCCCGCACTCCGGCCCGGACCTGGACCAAAAGACCTGTTTCACGCAGCCGCCTGAGTTCGCGTTTGACCGTCGGCTCGGAGCATTGCCACAACCGCATGAGTTCGACTCGCCCTATGGACAACTCATCACGCCGCCAATCGTATCGTGCAGTTGCAACCGCGATGAGCCGCAGGATCGAGGTTTGCATCGTTGCCCCCTGCCCCAGCGCGAAGACACTGAGCGCTGTGAGCAAGTCGTACTTCCAGACCGCCGCGTGCGGTCCAGTCAGCCGCTTGGATGCTGGCAATCCAACGCGTTGCGGCGCTGAATGTATGTTAGGTTCAGCCATGGCTGCCTGTCATTCTGTCTCAAGGTCATTGCCTTGGGTCTGCTCGTTTATCTGTGATGACGGGGCTCGGTTGCTCCGAATCTCCCAATCATCACGCCTATTTCCAGAGATTGAGCCAAAAAGCGATGAGTATGTCAAGGGAAGCGCTGTTGCGTGCGTACGCTCCATCCAAATCTCTTCAAAAATAACAAAAGAAACTCGGTTTAAGGAGAAGGGGGTCATACTGAGTGACCCCTTATCTGGTCATATCTGATCCCCAATACTCAGCGTCCCGTGAAATCTGACCCGCTAAATGTAGCATGGCGAGTCCGAAGCGGGAACAGCCTGCCCTGCCCGTGTCAGACCCTTTCCGACTCACCGATTCGCTCATGGGGTGTTGCAAAAACTCTTTTTCCCAGGATCTGCGGAAATAGGGATTTCAAAATACCGAAAAACACGTATTCTGAGAAACAGCAGGAATAGCGATGTCAGATCGCAGCACCAGAGAGCAGTCATGGACAATCACGAAACCTTCCTCATGTTGAAGGATCGCAGCGCGCGTCAGCAACAGGCGATCCGGCGACAGACCTACGCGCCCGACGAAGAGAAGCCGCTGCGCCGGTTCTCCTCTTGGGAGATCGCCGATTTCATGTTTCGCATGAACGTCAACACGCTGCGCGGCAAGCTGAAGGATCCGGCTTATCCGCAGGGGATCATCGAGGGCGATGGCGGTCGACAGCGGTGGTACTCGCTCGAGGAAATCAATGACCTCCGCGTTCGCTTGAAGACACATCGCAAGACGCTGATGCCGTTCCGTCCGGAAGGCCAGCGGGCGGTCCGTATCGGTATCGCCAATTTCAAGGGCGGCGCTGGCAAGTCGACCATTGCTATTCACTTCGCCCATGCGGCGGCTCTGGAAGGTTACCGGGTGCTCGTCGTCGACTTCGACCCGCAGGCAACCATGTCGCATTCGTTTGGGCTGACCGATGTGAACGAGGAGGCAACGGTCTGGGGTATCCTCGCGCGGGATCTCTATCGGGAAACCAAGCGTCTGAGGGCCGAAGCCCTGCCCGGCGAGGAAGGCCGGTACCCCGAGCTAGGTGCCCTGCCCGAGGCGATCCAGCGTCTGGGCGTCAAGCGGCATCTGGACTTTGTCGAGGTCACCAACTGGCCGACCATCGATATTATTCCATCCTGCGCCAACGCGGCTTTCGTCGAGTTTGCCTCGGCCTCTTATCGCGCGGTGAACCGGTACTGGACATTCTTTGGCGCCGTCAGCCGGTATCTGGATGCCCTGCCCCGCGACGCGTACGATCTGATCATCTTCGATTGCCCGCCGGCCATCGGCTATCAATCGATGAACGCCGTCTTCGCATCGGACATCCTGTACATCCCGTCCGGCCCGGCATGGTGGGAATACGACTCGACCACAAGTTTCATCGGCCAGTTGGGCGAAGCGCTGGAAGAGATCGCCGATGGGTATTCCGGTCTGGGCGCAGAAGCGGGTGTGCGTCTGCCGAAAGAGTTCGCGGCGATCCGGTTCCTGTTGACCAAGTACGAGGATCATAACCAACTGCACCGCGCGATGCTGGAAGGTTTCCGGAACGTCTTTGGCGACAGGCTGGCGCCCAATCCGGTGCGCCTGACCACGGCGGTCGAGCAATCGGGCCGCTTCCTGAAGTCGGTCTACGAAATGGACTACCGTGACATGACCCGAGACACCTGGAAGGTTGCGCGCGCCTCTTTCGATGTCGCGTTCCATGACATGCTCAAACTGGTGCATCAGGTCTGGCCAAAGCTGGAACAAGACAACGCCAGGGGCGTGAAGCGGGCGGGAGCGGTCTGATGGCGGGCAAGGACAAATTCCGGCTGGTTGCTGATCTCGCACCCTTGGAGTCTGACAAACTGGCGCCGGACCCCGAACCGCGCCGCCGCCGCAGTCCGATGGCGGAAGCCGTGGCCGAGACAGCGGAGTCGCTGGACGAGCGTCAATCCGAACGCACGCGCCTGATGGAGAAAATGAAGGCCGATGTCGCGGCGTTCAACCAGGCTCGCGCCGATGACCGGATCGATCTGATGGTCGACGTCACCGAGATCCGGACGACCGCGTTAGAGCGTGATCGGTTCGATCTCGACCAGGACCTCAACGACGATGAAATGCAGGAGTTGAAGGCCTCGCTTGCGAAGCGCGGGCTGCAGCAGTCGATCAAGCTCTTCCAGGATGAAAACGGGCATTATCAACTGGAAAGCGGCTGGCGGCGCCTGACGGCCTATCGCCAATTGCTGGCCGAGACGGGCGATGAACGTTTCCGGCACATCCGCGCCAAGGTCGCACCCGCGCTCGAAGATATCGACGCTGCCTATGGCCGGATGGTCGATGAGAATATGGTGCGAAAAGGCGTCAGCCATGGTGAGCTGGCGATTCTGGCGGTGCGCTATGCACGTGCGAAAGGCACGGGCGCAGATAGCGTCGAAGCTGCGGTCGACCGGCTGTTTGCATCAGCGGCGCGTGCGAAACGGTATCACTTGCGCCAGATCGCCGATTTGATGGATCGGGTGCAGGACGTACTCGGAGATCCCAGTGCGATCCCGCGCGACACGGCCTTGAAGGTGGCTGACCGAGTCCGCGAGGATGTGACCGAACTGGCGCGGTTGCGCGAGATGCTGGCGCACTCGGGTAGGGGGGCCGATGCTGTGGCCGGGGTCTTCCATGCGTTCCTCGCGGCGCCTGTCGGGAAAGGCGCCAGGCCGGGGCCTGACCTCTCGGGCCGCAAGATCGAGTTTCGTGCGGGCGGCTTCAAGTGCACCGTGAAGGGGCGGGAGATCCGCCTGTTGTCGCCGGGCGACCTGAATGATCTGGACGAGGGCGTTCTGCAGCGCGCTCTGGATGCGTTTCGGGCCGAACTGGAAGGCGACTGACGGCGTATACGGCCGTATACGCTTCGCCGTACGGGTCCCGGTATACGGCCGTATACGCCAGACTTGCGTCGCGGCGGCATCCCGCTTAGATATACAAATCCTAATGTATATCCGGGAGAAGTCATGCAAGTCTCGAAATGGGGAAACTCTCTGGCGATCCGATTGCCCGCAGCCGTGGTCGAAGCCCTGGGCTTGCGTGAGGGTGACGACGTTGAAGTGCATGTCGCCAACGACCGGACCTTCGGGCTAAAGAAGACGCCTGGCCGCGCGGAACTTCTGGCGCGTATACGGCCGTATCGCGGGCGTCTGCCGCGGGATTTCAAGTTCGACCGCGAGGACGCGCATGACCGCGCCGGCTGATGCGGATGCGTTCTTCGACACCAATGTTCTTCTCTACCTTTTGTCCGGGGACACAGCCAAGGCCGAGCGGGCCGAGACCCTGCTGACCGGTGGCGGGCTGATCAGCGTGCAGGTTCTGAACGAATTCGCCAGTGTCGCACGGCGCAAAGCGGGGCTCGACTGGGCCGAGATCGCCGATCTGACCGGCACCTTCCGCCAGACCCTGAAGGTTCTGCCCTTGACCGAGGCGATGCATACCCGCGGTCTCGTCTTGGCCGGTGAGGTCGGATTTTCTTTCTATGATTGCCTGATCGTGGCCGCGGCCGAGACCGCTGGGGCAGGGGTGCTCTGGTCCGAAGACATGCAGGACGGGCGCAGGATCGGACAGCTGACCATCCGGAACCCGTTCGCACGCGGCGCGGACGGTTAATCCTCACACCCTTCCCAACCCCGCGCTTTCGGATAGTATGACGCGATTGACGCTTCGACGATCCTGAAAGAGCACCCATGACCAGCACCGCCGCCGCCGCAATCTCGGGCCTGTCCGACTGGATTTCCGGGCGGCTGATCGGGCGCGGCGTCCTGGTCGAGCGGATGATGATCGCGCTTCTGACCGGCGGGCATGTTCTGGTTGAAGGTGTTCCCGGGCTGGCCAAGACGCGCGCCGTGCGCCTGCTGGCGGATGGGCTCGAGGCAAGCTTCGCGCGGGTTCAGTGCACGCCGGATCTGATGCCGTCGGACCTGACGGGCACACCGGTGTTCCGTCCGGATCGGGGTGAGTTCGAGTTTGTCGCAGGCCCTGTCTTTCACAATCTGGTGCTGGTGGATGAGATCAACCGCGCCCCGCCAAAGGTTCAATCGGCATTGCTTGAGGCAATGGCCGAGGGACAGGTAACCTCGGGCGGGGAAACCCACGCGTTGCCCGACCCGTTCATGGTGATCGCCACACAGAACCCGATTGAGCACGAGGGCACGTTTCCGCTGCCAGAGGCGCAACTCGACCGGTTTCTGTTCCATGTGGTCGTCGATCAGCCCGGGCCGGCGGACGAGCGGCGTATTCTGGATCTGGTGGATGCCGAAGCCGAGGGCGTCGCCGAAGCGGCCGAGCGTCTTTCGGGGATCGATCTGTCCGCCGCGCGGCGCGCGGTACAGGCGGTCCATGCAGCACCAGCGCTCAAGGAGTTCATTGTACAGCTTGTCACCGCGACCCGCGACGCTGGCGAGATGCCCGAGATCGCCCACGCGGTTTCGCCCCGTGGGTCGCTGGCTCTGCTCGCTGGCGCTCGGGCCAGGGCCTGGCTGGACGGCCGGGATTTCGCAACGCCTGAGGATGTGGCGGCCCTGGCGCCGGATGCGCTGGCGCACCGCATGGTGCTGACCTGGCGGGCGGAGGCGGATGGCATCACCGCGCGCAACCTGGTGGCACGGCTTTTGACCCGGGTTGAGCCGCTTTAGCGCATGGTGGATCTGGATCCAGACGCGCTGTTGCGGCTTCGGGCTTTGGTGCGGGCCAGACGCTCGAACCGTGCCGTAACGGCACTTCCGGGCGCACTGGCGACGCGGGCGCGGGGCAGGGGGTTAGAGACTGCGGATCTGCGGTCTTTCGCCCATGGGGACGATCCGCGCCACATCGACCGTAACGCCACCGCGCGCACCGGTGTGCCACATGTGCGAAGCTTTCATGCCGAACGGGATCGAACGACCCTGCTGATTGCCGATTTCCGGCCTTCGATGTTGTGGGGAACTCGGCGCACGCTGCGTTCGGTCGCGGCGGCAGAAGCGCTGTGTCTGGCCGGTTGGCAGACGGTGGCAGAAGGCGGACGCGTCGGGCTGATTGCCTTATCGTACGCAGAGCCGGTATTTCAGACTGCTTCGGGCCGGGATCGGGGCATGGTGGCGGTGATCGGAGCGCTGGCGCACGCGCATGCTGCTGCTCTTGCTCACGCAGACGCACCTGACCCCGCGTTGTCGGACGCACTGGCGCATGCCCGCCGGATCGCGCCGCGCGGAGCCGAGGTTCTGGTGGCGACGGCCATGGACAATCTCGGCGACGGCTTCGAAGATCAGGCCGAAGAACTGCGCCGCCGGACACGCCTGTCCGTGCTCCGGGTTGCTGACAGCTTCGAGACCGATCCGCCACGGGGGCTGTTCAGATATGCCACCGCTGGTGGTGACACCGGTGCCGCCTCAGCGACCCTTGGATCCGTGGACGATCCGCTGGGGCTCGTCGCGGCGACCTATCACGCGGGTATGAACCCGGACGCACAACCGCGCCATGGCTGAGGACGCCGAGATCCTTCAGGGCCTCTACGGGCTGCGTCTGGAGGCGCCTGGTCTGTCCGAGCTGTTGATTGCCGTGGGACTGGGCTTGGCCCTGGTGGCGCTTGGTGTCGCTCTGGCGGGTGTGTTCCGCCGTAACATGCGTCTCGTGCCAGTCGCAGACAGGGTTGCGGCGACCCGCGCGTTGCCTC
>ERZ1740062.704-NODE-704-length-15916-cov-7.058824_pt1 | contig 15916 bp, 11 predicted proteins | sample MGYA00581741_ERZ1740062 | MGnify/ENA primary metagenome ERZ1740062 (study PRJEB43018, sample SAMN04849747) | marine metagenome | isolation source: floating plastic debris | place: Pacific Ocean | collected 2008-09-01 | study: EMG produced TPA metagenomics assembly...
GAATTCCGGTTCACATGAACCTTCCAAGCGGACCACTTCAATGGGGGCACTCCAGTTTGGGCTGACAGTGCCTATCGATCCAAAGCCAATGAGGTGTTCATGGCGCGCCGCGGGTTTGTCAGCCACGTTCATCACCGTAAGCCTGCAGGCAGGCCAATGCCCAAGCACATGCGCCGCGGCAACAATACCAAGTCCAAGCACCGCGCCCCGGTCGAGCATGTCTTCGCTGTCCAGAAGCACATGATGGGCTTAGCAGTGCGGGCCATCGGAATCGCTCGTGCCAAGACCAAGATCGGCATGGTCAACATCGCCTATAACATTCGCCGCTTGGTCCAACTCGGAGGCACCGTCGCCGCCTGATCAAAGGACGAGCCCTCCCGAAACTCTGCGAAACCGCCTAAACGGCGGTGCAAAGCACCATGGTCAGACGCTCGACGCGGTTAGGAAATCAACGCCGCCCACGTATCGCTGAAAATTGTGTCTATCAGCAGGATTGATAGAGCCCCTCACCTGGCTCACCGAAACTCCCGGAACGGTCGTCTTACGGCAGGTCTACGTCTTCTCTTCGTCCGTCCAGTTCCGACGCTGCGCCATCATTCGCTCGAATCGTGTCCACTTAGCGTTAGTGGACACTACCGCTTTCACTATCGCGAAGGTTCGGGATCAAGAGTCTCCAGAAAAGAGCGATATGACCGGACGCCTACCTGCTATCTGGCGCTAGCGCTCCTTTGCCAGCCGAGTTCGCGCATGTTTCAACTAGACTGCCCGATATGTCATTAAGCCCCAATTCGACTTCGACCGCACCTTTCTCGACGGCTGCCCGCGACATCCCATAGACTGTGGAGGAGACTTCATCTTGCCCAATCGTGAATGCCCCACTTTTCCTAAGTTCAAGGAGTCCTGCAGCTCCATCATTCCCCATGCCCGTCAAAACTACGCCGATAGCTGTTCCCTTCGACCGAGCGGCGACTGACCGGAATAAGACATCAACTGATGGGCGATGCCGACTTACAAGGGGGCCGTCGCGAATTTCGATCCGATAGGTATGGGGTCCTCCTACGAGGCACATATGCTTGTTCCCGGGAGCAATGACCGCCACCCCCGATCGCAGCTCCATCTCATTTTCGCCTTCCACGACGTGAATTGCACACTCCGAATCTAACCGCTTCGCAAACGCTGCAGTAAAGTGCTCCGGCATATGTTGGACAATGACAACGGGAGGAAGATTGTTTGGCAGAGATTTAAGAATTACTTTCAGTGCATCGGTGCCGCCCGTTGACGCACCTATGGCAATCACGGTTACCTTGGATTGGTGGGATGACAGATTTGATGGTGGCTTTCTTCTCCGGTCAGGAAATTTTCTTATAGCTTGTTTGTTTGGAATTGATCTGGATTCTCCAAGACGCACATTTGAGGCGGCCAGAACCACGTCTTGTATTTTGATTTTTGACTCTTCCAAATAAATCTTTGTCGAAATAACTGGTTTCTTTATGATTTCGACAGCACCAGCTTCTAGTGCTTCCAAAGAAGCTCTTGAGCCTTTCCCGACCAAAGATGAACAAATTACAACTGGTATCGGTTTCTGTGCCATCAATTTTTTGAGAAAGGTTATACCATCCATCCGTGGCATCTCAATATCAAGAAGTATGACGTCCGGCACTTCACTCTTGATGAATCTTGCCGCTTCAAATGGGTTTTCAGCAAGCCCTGAAACGCAGAGATTAGGATGCTCCGAAACGATGGCAGATAGTGTTTCCCGCACTACAAGCGAGTCATCGACGATGAGAACGCGCTTCACCTAATGCCTCCCGAGCCCTTCTTGCGGTATATCGTTGGAGCCACTAATTCCAAGCCTAAATCGTCTAAAGACGCAGTTTCGCTATGTCCTAGCATAAGAACACCGTTCCCACGTAATTTACTTAAAACAGATCGTAGTATCTGACGTTTGAGCTTTTCATCAAAATATATCAGTACATTTCGTAAGAATATAATGTTGTAATCATTTGATACATCCATAGACTGATTGCTTAAGTTTACTCGCTTCCATGACGCCCTCTGCCTGATATTATCATTTATCCTATATCGAAGTTCTGACTTTTTTGATTTTAGAAGGCACCACGACTTTGTGTCATCGGCGATTGCAGATACCGAGTTAGCATCGTAAACGCCATTTGCGGCGGCGCTGAGAACTTTGGTTGAAATATCGGTACCAAGCCCTTGATAATCGAAGTCTCTTTGATTTTCTCTGCGATACTTTTCGATTGAAATAAGAGCGGAATATAGCTCCTGACCACTAGAGCAGGCGACGCTCCAGACCTTTAGCGTCGCTTTCCGTTTTTGTTCCAAGAATTCAGGAACGCCAGTATTTTCTATCCAATCAAAGTGATGCCGCTCTCGAAAAAAACTGGTTGTATTAGTGGTCAGTTTATTTATGAAATCTTTCATTTCAGTACTATCAGTCTCAATAGAATTTAGAAAACGACAGTATTCATTAAAATTTGAGATGCCATTTTTTTTCAGTTCTGGGGCGAGCCGATTTTCAAGAAACTCTCCGCTATCGTCGTTTATTATCAAGCCTGATTCACGGTATGCAATATCACATAGCCGTGTAGCAGAGCTTTTATCGATTTTTGCGATTTCTTTCATAAGTTACAATCTCATTTCGCCACAGTCAAAATCAATTTGTAGCAAGGATTTGATATCGAGCAAGAATATCAGAAAATCATCATGTCTAGCGAGTCCTAGCATGTCGCCCTCATAGTCATTACTCGCGATCAAATCAGAGGGTTTTTCGATCTGATCGGAAAAAATTTGAGTCACATCACGTACTCGGTCGGCAATAATACCTACGGGTTGTGGATCGTTCTGATTTGAAACTTCAAAGACAATTATTCTATTGTCTTTTTCGTCAGACGAGTCGTGCATACCAAGTTGGGAGCGGATATCGATGATTGGAATGCTTTCACCCCTTATATCGACTATTCCTTCAATCCTACTCGAAGCGTTAGGAATTCGCTTTATTTCAACCTTGTCTAGAATCTCGCGAACGTTTGATACTTCTACACCGAGCGTTTGGCCGGACAGATCAAATGTCACGAACGTCTTCGCATCAGCGACCAGTCTCTGCTGCGCTCTACCACGATCGTCTTCGCGGCGGTCATCCGGTGCGTTTGCATTTTCCGTGTTCAACACTGCATTTCTCCGCGATCGACGAGATGGGCCCAGCGCCTCATCGTGTATTTCAGTTCATGGGAGCTTCTGAGATGTTTAGAGAGCGGTCGCCGGCTGAAAAATTGTTTCGGTGTCGAGAAAGATAATCATTCCGTCGGCTGCCTGGATGATCCCGTGAATGAAGGCGGAGGGCCACTTCAGTCCAAGTGCAGGCGCGGGATGAATTTGTGCCGGTTCTACTTCGAGAACCTCGTGCACACTGTCAGCGACGATTGCGAAGGTCGTCCGTTCATCATACGAACCGGCTTCGATCACGACAAACCGGGTGTCCGGTGTCTGCGCAGACGCTTCCATCCCAAGACGATATTGAACATTCAGCACGGGAACGACGGCGCCGCGAACATTGATCAATCCGGGTGCGAAGGGATCGGCGTTTGGAACGTGCGTCATCTCCAATGGATCAATGACTTCTTGGACGTGCTTGACCGAGATAGCGAACCTTTCACCGTTTAGATCAAATGTCAGCGCCATAAAGCTATCCGCTGCGACGCCAACAGACGATGCGCCGTCAGCTACGTTCCGTGGCTGCATTTCGACGACCTGGTCCATCACGCTGCCTCCCTGAACTGGTTCGAGAAGCTCTTGATCAACGCTGATGGATCTACAATTAGAGCAACGGAACCATCGCCGAGGATCGTACAGCCGGCCAGACCTTCGACGTTTCGGTGATAGTCGCTTAAGGACTTGATGACCGTCTGGTGCTGTCCGATTACGTCGTCGACCATAAGGCCGATCCGTTTTCCTTCAGCATTCACGATAACGACGCGGTTGAGCGCATCGGCCCGCCGTTCAAACCCGAAAATCTCGCTCAGGTTCAGATAGGGCACGAGTTCGTTACGAATATTGATGATCGAGCGGTGCCGGTCGTTTTGTGTTTCCTCATCACTCAACTCCACGCACTCCTCGACGCTTGCGAGCGGCAGAACAAAATCGCCTTGCCCAATTCTGACGAGCAATCCGTCAATGATCGCAAGAGTGAGCGGCAAACGCAGAGTTACTGAGGTTCCATGCCCGGTCTCGGATTTAACCTCGACGGCTCCCCGGAGATCCTCAATGAAGTTACGCACGGCATCCATGCCGACACCGCGGCCGGAGACGCTCGAGATCGTTGCGGCGGTAGAAAATCCCGGTGCGAAGATCAACTGGTGAATTGCTTCGTCGGAGTACTCGGCGTCTGGTTCGATCAAGCCGCGCTCTAACGCACGCTTGCGGATGATGTCTGTCTTGAGGCCGCCACCGTCGTCCCGAACTTCAATGTGCACTTCGCCACCGCTTTGACGCGCGATCATGCTAACCGTCGCCTGCGCTGATTTCCCAGCGGCGATGCGCGTCTCGCTGTCTTCAATTCCGTGATCCACGGCGTTCCGAATGATGTGAACAAGCGGATCGGAGAGCCGATCGATGATGTTCTTGTCGAGTTCGGTTTCGCCGCCTTCGGTCGTGAGGCTGACATCCTTTCCAAGCTCGGTCGCGAGGTCACGTACGACGCGACGGAACTTTCCGAACACTCCGGCGATAGGAAGCATCCGAATAGACAGAGTCGCGTCACGCATCCCAGTTACGAGGCGTTCGATTTCTTCTGTCGCACTCCCGAGCGCTCCGTCTCCCAGCCGTTCGGCGATCCCGTTCAAACGGGCCTGTGCGATGACCAGTTCGCCGAGTTGATCCATCAACTCGTCAAGCCGGTGCGCTTGCACACGAACGGATTCAACCTTGGAAACGGGTTCCGGCCGACGCTCGCCTCCGGGCTTGGTATCTTTTGGCGCCGACGGTGCGGCCGCTTCGACGCTGGCCGGTGCGTCCGCAGGTTCCGCCGCCTCCGCTGCCTTTGGGACATCGGATGTGGCCGGTGCACTTTGAGCGGCGTCCGGTTCCGGAGGTGCGACCGCCTTTTCCTCGACGCGGATATCGCCGTCATCAAAGAACAGAAAGATATCGTCGATCTTTTCGCGACCCGCATCTGACTTCAACGTGAGTTCCCAGGCCAGGTAACACGCGCTTGGGTCCATCTCCTCCAGCGGAGGGACCATGTCGGTGACGACCCGCGACGTACACTCGCCCAGCATGGCAAGTTCCGACGCGATCAGGTCGGGCCGCATTCCGTTGCGCAATGCGGACTCTTCCGGTTTGAAGTAGATCGTATACTCGACCATCGGCGCAGCACTGGCGGCGTCACCGGCATCCCCTTCTGCAACCGGCACCGCAGGCGTGTCGCCCGTGCCGGACAGGACGGCAATGCGTTGCAAGAGCGTGCTGTGCAACTCGGACTGGACGAGTTGAGAAATGATGTCCTCTTCCTGACCGGCGTCGAGCAGTGCCGCTATGTGGTCCCGCGACCCGAGCGAGATATCGATCAGTTCCTGCGTGACCTGCGCATCACCGGACCGGACGAGTTCGTACGCATTCTCGAGATGATGGACAAATTTCGCGAGTTCGGAGAACCCGAACATCTCGCCCGAACCCTTGATCGTGTGCAACGCTCTGAAGACCACGTCAATTTTGGGACGGTCTGTCGGAGCGGCCTCCAGCTCAAGAAGATTCTCTTCGAGATTTTCCAGCAGGTCAGTGGCTTCCTGACGAAAAGTGTCTGCAGGATTCATCATGCGCTACGCCTCGCTCGAACTTTCCCGGGCATCAAGCATGAGCAGCGCCGGGGGGTGGATGGTGAATAGCCCCGATCTCGTAAAGGACGGTTTAATGAGCGCGACCGAAGCAACACTTTCCGGCGTTGATTGATCGGGACGAGCCGCTAGTGTGCGGGCCGAAGAGGACGGACAGTGGCATCACTCAGAAATGCTTGGCTTGCGGTTTTGGTTGGAACGGCGATGGGTGCTTGTTCCTCGACGTCCGATACCGACATTCTGACTTTTGAGCGATCCAGCACGGCACTGGACTATGAGATTGAGCTTTCCGGCCTGCCGAACGAGGCGATGACGGCCAAGGCCGAGGAGACGTTGGCCCTGTTCCGCAGGCAGGAGGACGGTGCGGACAGTCTGGCGTTCCTCAAACGCAGGGCTACCGGAGACGCCGCGTTGTTGAAACGTTTGCTCAGGTCCGAGGGCTATTATGCCGGCGAGGTCGAGATCGACGTCGCAGACGCCACCGAGAACGATGATGGCGAAGCGTTGCCTGCTCGGGTCACATTGGTCGTCGCGCCGGGCGATGCGTTCACATTGACCAGGCATGACTTTGTTCTGTCTGCCGGAATGGCAGAGGTCCCGGAAGCAGCGACGCTTGGCTCTCCCGTCGGGGCGCCCGCGGCCGCAACAGCGATTGTCGGAGCAGAGCGCGCGGCAGTCGAAGCACTGAAGCAGACAGGCTACCCCTATGCTGAAAGCGGCAAGCGACGCGCCGTGGCGGATCTCGAAGAGGCGACGCTGGAGGTTGACACACCGCTCCGCAGTGGTCCGTCCACCGTGTTCGGCGAAATCGGCTTTGACGGCCTGCAAGACGTGCGCGCGCGGTACCTGCTGACCTACCTGCCGTGGGAGCCGGGAGATGTTCTGGACATGCGAAAGCTCAGGACGTTTCAACGCGAAATCCTTGCCACTGATCTGTTCGAAGCCATCACCGTGACGATCCCCGAGGAGCCGGGTCTTGAAGAAGGCCCCGTTGCCCTGCCGGTTACGGTGACCGCCGAGGAACGCCCATTTCGTACAGTGTCGTTGGGCGGGCGGTTTTCGACGGACAATGGGCCCTCGATCTCCGCCGGTTTCGAGCATCGCAATCTATACGGAGAGAACGAGACAATCCGCATCGATGCCGACATAGGATTGGAGCTGCAGGAGCTGGCGTTCGGCTACCGCGAACCGCAATACCTGCGATCTGGGCAGGATCTTCTGGCCGGGCTGGTTCTGAAACGGGAAGAAGACGATGCGTTCGATGAGCTCTCCGCCACCGGCACGGTGGGATTGCAGCGGCGGCTCGACGAAAACTGGGTTGTCGGCGCAGGTCTGCTGGGCGAGGCCAGCCTGATCACCGATCAAGGAGAGGAAACGACGGCCTTTCTCGCCGGTGTGCCGGTCTTCGCCGAGTACGATGATAGCGACGATCTGTTGAACCCGACCGAGGGCGTTCGGTTTCGCGCCGAGGCAACGCCGTTCGCAGGCATCTTTGACGACGCGTTCGCCGGGTTCCTGAAGATCGATACGACGGCTTCGGCATATCTCGATCTGTTCGGTGACAAGGATCACGTCCTGGCGGGACGCGGGCGCTTCGGGACGATCTTGACAGACGAATTGGACACCGTGCCGCAAACGCGACGGCTCTACTCCGGCGGCGGAGGCTCGGTCCGGGGTTACGCACAGCGGTTCGTCGGGGAGCTCGACGAAAACAACGATCCGATCGGCGGGCTGTCGGCGGTTGAGCTGGGCACCGAACTGCGCAGCCGGGTCTATGGCGACCTCGGCGGCGTTCTCTTTGTCGATGCTGGCAGCGTCAGCGAGGAGAGCTTTCCTGCGTTCGACAATGGCGTTCAGGTCGCGGCGGGCTTTGGATTCCGCTATTATTCTCCGGCGGGCCCGATCCGGCTGGACGTCGCCTTTCCGCTGAACGGACGCGACGCGGACGACGCCTTTCAGTTCTATTTCTCGATCGGGCAGGCTTTCTGATGCGCAAACTCATCCTCATTGCTTGTGTCGTGCTCGCCCTGGCCGCGATGCCCGCCCAGGCCTTGCTCTCGCTGCTCGGCATCAAGAACTCGATGGTTGAATTCCTGCTGGACCAGATCTCGGTCGAGGGCGAATTGGTGATCACCGCGGAAGAGGTCATCGATCCCGAAGACGGTGTCACGGCCATTCGCGGTCTCAAGGTCGAAGATGGTCAGGGCGTCTGGCTCACCGTCGACAGCTTGAATTTCGCGTGGAACTCGTCGCGATTGCTGCGGGGGGAGGTAGAGTTCTCGAACCTCGAGGCCGTCGGCATCCGCGTGATCAGGCCGCCGGTCATGCCTGAAAGCGAGCCCGAACCGGTTGAGACCGACGAACCCGCATCGCTGATCCCAAAGATCGCCTGGCCCCGGTCACCGCTGACACTGCGCATCGAACGGATGGCACTGACCGATGTCGCGATTGCGGAAACCGTTCTGGGTCACGCAATTTCCTTCAACGCCGTCGGTGCGGCACAGGATGAGGGCGACATCCAATCCGCACGGCTGGATCTGGACAGAACCGATGCAATCACCGGGACGATCCGCTTCGACTATGCCCGGAACTTCTCGGACAACACGTTGCGGCTGAACATCGATGCGGCCGAGGAAGCGGGCGGCCTGATCGCCGATCTCGGCGGATTGCCGATGGATGCGCCCTCCGCTTTGAAACTGCAGGCCGATGGCCCTCCGCAGGACTGGCGCGCGACGCTGGATCTCTCGGTGGCGGGCCTATTGCGCTCTCACGGGACGGCGCGGATCGCCTATGACGGACCGCTTTCCGTCGATACGGCTCTGGCGCTTTATCCGGGCGCGCAGCTTGATCCCGATCTCGCGGCCCTGATCGGAGACCGCGCGGACCTGCGCGCCGTTGCGACCGAGGGCGAGGACGGGACCGTCGCGATCGAACAAGGCAGCCTGACCTCGCCGCATGTCGAGATGTCCGCATCCGGAACCTACGGTCGGACCACCGGCGCCGCTGATCTGGCGGTGAAGCTGCAGGCTGGTCCCGGCCTGGCTCAACCTTTCGACGGCGTGGACTTCGCGGGGGCAGGTTTCGATGGCACCGTGGTCGGGGTTCCAGGGGATCTGAGCGCGGATGGCCTGTTGACGCTGGACGGTCTTACCACGGCGCCCGTGGACGTCGCCAACGCGAACCTGACAACAGCCTATCGCCAGACTGAAACCGACGGTCAAGCCGTGCACGAGGTCACGATCGCCGGGCAGACCACGGGGCTTCGTCTGGACAAGATCGCAGCCGATGTCATCGGCACGGCCGAGACTGAACTGGCCGCGTCCATCGCTGGCAATCAGGTTCTGTTGGAAACCCTCTGGCTTGACAGCGGTGTCCTGAGTGTCTCGGCCTCGGGCGAGGTCGATATCGAAACCCAGGACGCTGAACTGTTGTTTGGTGTTTCCACACCGAATTTGGCGCCGGTTGCACGCGCCTATGGGACCGAGGCTGGTGGTGTCGTTCAGATGCGCGGCGAGGTCCAGCGCGTCGACGCGGTGACACAAGTCACTTTGGATGCCGCGATCGAGGATCTGGCGCATGAACTCGCCGATGCGAAGGCGTTGACGGTCACCGCAGGCGTTCGGCAGTCCGAGGATGAGATTAGTTTCAACATCAACGGTGACGGAGAGGCGCTGCGCCTGGACCGGATCACACCGGATCTGTTGCCGGAGGTCGAGATTACCTCGACCGGCGTCCTGATCGAAGACCAGTTGACGCTCGACGCCCTGCGTCTGAGCTCTCCGCTGCTCGAGGCCTCGCTTCAGGGCGGTCTCGATATCGCAACAGGCAGAGGCGATCTGCGGTACCGCGCGACCACGCCGGACGTGAGCCGGGTTAGCGAACTCTACGACGTTCCCCTTGGCGGGGTCGTCGCCGCGCAAGGCGACGTCATGCTTCCGGAACGCGACGCCAACAGCGCGCCCCGACTGGACGGCAGTGTCACCGTCTCGTCGCTTGCCTGGGACGGGCAAAGCTACGGAGATCTGACGCTCGGCCATGACGTGCTTGCCTCGCCATCGCCGTCGGGAACGATTGATCTGAGAAACACCAAAGGTCCCTATGCGCCCGCGCGCGTCCAGACCGGCTTTGCCTTCGAAGATCCCAGCCTCAGCCTGACGGGTCTGGACCTGTCGGCGATCGGGGTCACGGCGAAGGCGCGCGATCGGATCGAGATCCGGACCGACGGCCCATCCGTCGACGGGACGATCAACATCTCCGCCAGCGATCTGACGCGCTTGCGGGCCTTCACCGGCAGCGGAATTGGCGGAGCGTTGAACGGGACAGTCGCGCTTTCGAACTCTGGGGGTCGTCAGGATGCCCGGGTGGACCTGAAGGTTCGCGGCCTGGCAGCCCAGGACACAAAGGTCGGAACGGCCGCTCTGAAAGGAAGTGCCCGCGATCTGCTTGGCAAACCGAACCTCAATCTGACCCTGAATGCGGGAGCTGTCTCGGCGGGGGCAGCGCAGGTCAGCGAAGCGAACCTGACGGCAAAGGGCCCGCTCTCCGCACTCGATCTGATCGCCTCGGCCAAGGGCGCCGTCGATGATCGCGTAATATCCCTCAGCTCGACGGTTCGCGCGAACTTCTCCGACCCGAACATCCGTGCGCGGGTCAGCACGTTCGAAGCCCTGCTGGACGAAGAGCGTTTCGCGCTGACCCAGCCGATGCAGGTGGCACTCTCCGGATCGACAGTCGCTCTCCGCGATATCGATCTTTCAATGCCCGATGGCGCAATCCTGCGCGGCGCGCTGACCAGTTATGGCGGGCCGGTCGCCGCAGACATCAGACTGACCGCGCCGAAGCTCGGATTTCTGAAGCGGCTTGCGGACGTGCCGCTCGCCTCCGGCAGCCTTGACGTGCAGGCCGCGTTCGACACCCGGCGTGGGCGCGAAAGCGGGGCCGGGCAGTTCTCGGCGCAAAACCTGGTCTTCGATGGGGTCGAGATTGAAGGCGGCCTGACCGCGCAGGGCGGTTTCGATCTGGCGCCGGGCAAAGCGGGCTTGAACGCCGAGATCACGGGACCGTTCGGGCAACCACTGCGCATGACAGCGTCCGTACCCGTGGTCGGCGGCGGACCTGTCCCTACACTCGCGAAGCGCGGCGCAGTCGAGGCAAAGATCGATTGGACTGGCAAGATCGATGACCTCTGGGCACTGGTTCCTGCTCCCGGGCATGTGTTGTCCGGCGAGACCGTGATTGACCTCGGTGTCTCCGGCGACATCTCGGATCCAAAGATCAGCGGTGGCATCCGTGTCCGCGATGGCGGTTATCAGAATCTCGATCTGGGCACGATCCTTACGGACTTGAAGATTGACACAGATCTGTTGCCCGATGGTGGCCTCGGGCTGAAGGTTTCGGCTTCGGATGGCGCCAAGGGCACGGTTCTGACCGAGGGGCGCGTCGGCCTCGACCAAACCGGTCTCGAGATCAACACCACGATCGACAGTGCAATCCTGATGCGGCGCGAGGACATCACGGCCCGGACAAATGGAACGGTGTCGATTAAGGGACCGATGACCGGCCTCAACGTCACCGGTGATATCGTGATCCAGGAAGCCGAGGTTCGTCTGGTCAACAGCAACCCGCCGTCGATCGTCGAGCTGGAGGAGGTTCTGATCAAGGGCCAGCCGGAGCCGGAAGAGGAAGATGACAGCAGCTCCGTCACACTGAACCTCGACATCTCCTCGCCGGGACGAATGTTCGTGCGCGGACGTGGGCTGGATAGCGAATGGAAAATGGCACTGGCCGTGCGCGGTGACGCGGCCAAGCCTCGAATCAGCGGCAGCATCGACAAGATCCGCGGCACGCTCGACCTGATCGGCAAGGCGTTTGATCTGGAGCGCGGGAGGATCTTCTTCGATGGCGGCGCCAAGATCGATCCGATCATCGACGTCATGCTGACGCGTGAGACGCGCGACCTGACGGGCCGTGTGGTTGTGGACGGCTCGGCCAGCGATCCGCAGCTCAGTTTCCGGTCGACGCCCTCGCTGCCCGAGGACGAGGTTCTGCCCCGCACGCTGTTCGGCAAGTCCAGTCAGGCGCTGACGGGATCACAGGCAATTTCACTGGGTCTCGGCCTGGCGACGCTGATGGACGGGTCGGGCGGCACTCTGGATTCGGTGCGCGGTGCCGTCGGGCTCGACTCGCTTCGGATCGATCAGGACGAGGATGGCAACACCTCTGTTGCAGCGGGCAAGGAGGTCGCCGAGGGCGTCTGGGTTGGCACCAAACAGCCATTGGGCGAGGGCGGGACTTCCGTCGTCGTCGAGGTCGAGGTTTTCGAGGACATTCTTCTCGACACCGAAGTGGAAGGTGGTGGCGATGCCAGTGTCGGGGTCGAATGGAAGACGGATTTCTAGGCAGGGTCCAGGCAATAACGACTTGACCTTAACATCAAGCGAGTTCTGCTGTTTGCGCACGTGAACATCGACTTGTACAAGTTTTATCCACGTCGTTATCGACCTTGGCCAAGGTGGATATTCACCTTGCGTATCAGCTTCCGGCAACCAGCGGTGCTGTCATCCGTTGCAGACAGGCAATCACAGACAAAGCCGTCACTTTCCCGGTTCGCGGGTTCTCTGCCGAGGGGATGTTGCGGATGCCCATCGTGATCTCGCCAGAGTCCGAGACGACCCGCACTGTCTGCATGTTGCGGTCGATTGTCGGGTCGGCCCAGACCTCGACCGTGGTGCGGTCCGGCCCGATCCCGGCCAGTGACAGTGCCGCGGCCACGTTGACATTTGCCGGAAATCCGATCGCGGCCTGACGGGCGGATCCAGCGAAAACCTGTTTTGGTTCAGCAAGTTGATCCACAGAGATTCCATTCTCGACCAGATGTGGAGCGCCTGCGAGCCCTGCCGGCGGCTTGCGCGTCTCCAGCGTGACCGACTGAATCTCGCCAACCGCCATGGCTCGGACTGCGTCGAGGCCGAGGATCGCACCAGTCGGCACGATGATCCGCCCCGAATGAGTTTGGGCGAGATCAATCAGGTCAGGATGCTCTAGCAATTGGCCGCATGAGAGCGGCATGAAGATCCGCCCTGCCTTCAGGACGGCGTCCGCAAGTGGTCGGAACACCGGTTTCGGTGCGCACTCGATCACGATTTCGGCGTGATCTGCCAGCGCCGTTGCCTTGATGACAGAGGGCGGATCCGCGAATTGCGCGACTCGCTCCTTGGCTCGGGCGAGGTCCCCGGCAGATACGGCCGCAAGTTTCATGTCTGCAATCTCACCGGTATCCAGAGCGGTGGCGACTCGCATGCCAATCGCACCAAGTCCGGCGATGCCAACAGTAAGCATTTGATTCTCCTCAGTAGTTTCCGCTCAGTAGCACACGGGCTGCAAGGTAAATGCCGATCACGAACAGAGCGATGAAGAAGAGTTTGCGATAGAAACCCTCGGAAATTCGGTGTCGGATCTTCTGTCCAAGCCAGATGCCGATGCCGACCGGTATCAACCCAATTGTCGACAGGATCACATGATCCAAGGACACGAGGCCATGCCCCGTCATCGAGATGGCCAGCGTCGACGAGATCGTGATGAAAGTCAGACCCAGCGCCTGTACGAACATGTCCCGTTTGAAGCCGAGCGTCTCCAGATAGAGCAATCCGGGCACGATGAAGGTGCCGGTCATGCCGAACATGATCCCGCCAAGCCCTCCTGCCACAGGCGACATCCAGACCTCGTGGCGTCCGGGGCCGGAAAGACGTGCGCGGGTGAGCGACCAAACCGAGTAACTACAAAGAAGTGCTGCAAGCACCAGGATCATCACGTCAGAGCGTGTGGCGGCCAACACACCGACACCGATCCAGATGAAAATCACCGCCGCCAGAAGAAAGCTCCACATCCTGCGGAACAGCGGGATGATCCAAGAACCGCTGGTGGCTTGCCAGATGTTCGAGATGACCCCGGGTATCAGGAATACGGCCAGCGCATCCCGGATCGGCATCACGAGCACCAGAGATGTCAGCACAATCTGCGGCAGCCCCATGCCAATGGCGCCCTTGACGAAGCCACCCAACAGAAATGTCGCGATCACCAGCGCGATTGTGGCTGGGTCTAGCATGACAGGGCCCGATGGCAGGTTGGGGACCGCAGGGACATGATATCTCCGGACGAATTGCGCCGAACGCCGGGCGCCGATAGACAGCGCGCTTGACGTGGCGCGCAGGGTCGACAGTTAGAGCGCGGGACACGGTCCGGCAACCGAGCAGCGATAGGGAGAATGGCACATGCGTGATCTTGAGAAACCGGGGAGGTCTCCTGCGCATGGCATGCATGCGATGGCAGCGACCAGCCATACCTTGTCGACCCAGACTGCCATCGACATCTTGCGTTCGGGGGGGAATGCCCTGGACGCGGCCATTGCGGCCTGTGCGGTGCAGTGCGTCGTCGAGCCGGGATCGACCGGGATCGGCGGTGATAATTTCTGTTTGTATTCCAAGGACGGATCGCCTGAGATCATTGCCTTCAACGGATCCGGCAAGGCACCGACTGGTGCGACCTGCGACCACTATGCCGGCTTGGGAATGACCGAACTGCCGCGTCAGTCGCCACATTCCTGCGTGGTCCCGGGTGCGATCGATGCCTGGTCTCGCCTGAACGCGGATCATGGAAAGCTTCCGCTGAAGGATCTCCTCGCGCCAGCGATTAGCTATGCGAATGACGGGTACCCGGTCAGTTCCCGTGTTCACTCGGACTGGACGAATGCGGTTCCTCTGATGTCGGCCGAGCCGAACATGGCAAAGACGTTCCTGGTGGATGGAGGCGCCCCGAAAGTTGGTGCCGTCCATCGCCAGCCTGAACTGGCGCGCACGATGCAGGCCGTCGCAGACGGCGGTCGTGATGCGTTCTACACGGGCGAGATCGCCGTCGACATGGTCGACTATCTCCGCGGCCGTGGTGGCCTCCATACGATGGAGGATTTCGCAACGGTACACGGGAACTATGTGACACCAATCTCGAGCGATTTCCGGGGCCACACGGTCTGGCAATGCCCTCCAAACGGCCAAGGCGTGATCGCACTTTTGATGCTCAACATCATGTCCGAGATCGATACGTTCGGCGATCCGCTGTCCCCTGATCGCATTCATGCGGAGATCGAGGCCTGCCGGTTGGCCTATACCGCACGCAACATGTACGTCGCCGATCCGGACTATGCAGACGTGGATGTCGAGACGTTGCTGAGTGCTGCCTATGCGGACAAGCTGCGCGGAGCGATCAACATGTCGAAAGCACGCGATCCGCTGCCAGATCCGGATCTCGTTCGACACGAGGATACTGTCTACATCTCGGTTGTTGATGCCGAGGGGAATGCGTGTTCCTTCATCAACACGCTGTTCCATGGTTGGGGTGCCGGGCTGATGTCGCCGAACACAGGCGTCGTCTTTACCAACCGGGCGCAGGGCTTCAGCCTGGATCCGGCAAGCCCGAACAGAATCGAACCAGGCAAGCGCCCGCTCCACACGATCATTCCCGGAATGGTGACAAAGGACGGCCGGACGGTAATGAGCTACGGTGTGATGGGCGGAGAGTACCAGAGCATGGGTCACATGCAGTTCCTGACGGGCATGTTTGACTACGGCCTTGATGTTCAGGAAGCGCAGGACCGTCCGCGCTGGATGGCCGATCCTTTCACCGGAGAAGTCGAGATCGAGGGCACCGTACCCGAAGCCGTCCGATCAAATCTTGCGTTACGCGGCCATCGGATTGTCTCACCGCAAAAGCCCATCGGTGGGAGTCAGGCAGTCTGGATCGATCTGGATACTGGTGTGCGGACAGGTGGATCCGACCCGCGTAAGGATGGCTGTGCGATTGGGTATTGAGCTGATTAATCGGCTTAGATCATCGCGCGTCCTAATGCGCCCGTTGGGCGCATCAGAACTTCCGACATGGCCCGCCACCACCCCCACCACCGCCCAAGCGCCACGCGGCAAAGCGGGGGGGGGGGGGGGGGGGGGGCGGGGTGGGTGGGGGGGGGAGCGAGGGGCAGGCGCGCCACACGGGGGGCAAAATAACCGTAACGG
>ERZ1740062.705-NODE-705-length-15915-cov-11.129130_pt1 | contig 15915 bp, 13 predicted proteins | sample MGYA00581741_ERZ1740062 | MGnify/ENA primary metagenome ERZ1740062 (study PRJEB43018, sample SAMN04849747) | marine metagenome | isolation source: floating plastic debris | place: Pacific Ocean | collected 2008-09-01 | study: EMG produced TPA metagenomics...
GTCCTGCTGTATCACGAAGACAATTTCGCCCAGCTGCCGCAACTGACCATGGTCTGGCCAACGGTCGAACAATATCACCCGGACAGCTACGCGTTGAATGTGCTGACCGAATTGCTGACCGACGGCAAGGAAGCGCCCTTGAACGAAGTGCTGATCGACGAAGCGAAAGTCGCAGCATCTGTCGGCGGGTTTAATTATGACAGCGAACTGGCCGGCGAGTTGATCCTTCAGGTCAGCGCGTTTAGCGGCACCGACCTCGATGCTGTGGCGGCGGCCTTGCAAGACGGGTTCGCGCGATTCGAGACCGAGCCGATCAGCGACGAGGCCCTGCAGCGGATCAAGATCCGGCAGGAAGTCAATTTCTATGCCGGCCTGAACAGTGTGCTCGGCAAGGGCGCACAGCTGGCGCAATACAGCATGTTCGCTGGCAATCCCGGCTATATCGATGAAGATCTGGCGCGCTTGCAGGCCGTGACTGCTGAAGATGTCCGGCGGGTTTATGAGACCTATCTCAAGGACCAGCCCTATGTCGCCACCAGTTTCGTCCCGAAAGGGGCGCCAGAGCTTGCAATTGAAGGGTCGAGCGTGGCTGAAGTGGTCATCGAACCGATTGTTCAAGGCGCCGAGGACGACGTCGATCCAACCGCCAGCGCAAGCTATGAGAAAACCCCGTCACTGATCGATCGGAGCGTGGAACCGCCTTATGGCGCGACCCCGGCTCTGGCGACCCCTGATGTCTGGCAAACAGAGACCGAGAACGGGATCAGTGTTTACGGGATCTCGGACAGCGAGTTGCCACTGGTGCAATTCTCGATGGTGGTTGAAGGCGGACACTTGCTGGATACGCCAGAGACTGCCGGCACGGCAAACCTGCTGGCTGAAATTCTGACCAAGGGGACGGCCACCAAGACCCCGGCAGAGTTCGACAATGCGCTGGCGCTGCTCGGGGCGGAAGTGGACGTTTTCGTCACCACGGAGACTTTCGAGATCAGTGGCGAGACGCTGGCGCGCAATCTCGATGCGACCATGGCCCTCATCACCGAAGCGCTGCTCGAGCCACGCTGGGATGAAACCGAATTTGATCTGGCAGTATCGCGGACGCGCGATGCCATTCAAGCTGGCCGGCAACAGCCCAATACGATCGCTGGGCGCGCCTTCAACTGGGTGACCTACGGACCTGGCAGCATGCGTTCGATGAGCACTTTGGGCAGCGAGCGTAATCTCGAAACCATCACCATCGAGGATTTGCAGGCCTGGAAACAGAATTATCTGACACCGCAACTGAGCAGTCTGCGCATTGTCGGGAATGTGGACGAAGCGGACGTCCTGGCGGCTTTGGACGAGCTGACGGAGCAATGGCAACCGGTCGACGTCACCTTGCCGGCGCCGGAGCAAGCGGTCACGCCGACCGGCTCAAAAGTGTATTTCTATGACGTGCCCGGCGCGTCGCAATCTGTCTTCCGATTTGGCTATCCGGCCTTGAAGCGGACGGACGAACAATATGATGTCACCGGTGTGATGAATTACCGATTGGGGGGCGGCGGCTTCGCCTCGCGCCTGACGCAGGAGCTGCGCGAAGGCAAGGGTTATACTTACGGCATCGGCTCCAGCTTTAGCGGCACCGATCAAGTCGGTACGTTCGGCATTTTCAGCGGCGTGCGCTCGAACGTGACACTGGAAGCGGCAAGCCTGGTGCGTGATATCATGCGTGACTATGCCGCCACCTACACGCAGAATGATCTGGACGTGACGCAGAGCTTTTTCACCAAAAGTCAGGCGCGCCGATTTGAATCGCTCGGCGCCAAACTCAACGTGCTGTCTGACATTGCGGACTATGACCTGCCATACGATTATGTCGCCCAGCAGATCGAGAAAGTCGAAGCGCTGACGGTCGAGGATATGCAGGCGCTCGCGGCCGACAATATTCGGCCAGATGCGATGAATTACATCATTGTCGGCGATGCCGAAACGCAATTGCCACGTCTTGCAGATCTCGGTTTTGGTGAACCTGTCTTGATCAATGAAGAGATAGACGGTCTCACGGAATAGGGGGATCAGGCGCGGGCGACCAGGTCCGCGCCTTTTGCGGCGATCATGATGGTCGGTGTGTTCGTATTGCCGGACGTGATGGTCGGCATGATCGACGCATCAATGACGCGCAGGCCGCGGATACCTCTGACTTGAAGCCGGTCATTCACAACGGCCATAGGGTCGCTGTCGACGCCCATTTTGGCGGTCCCGACCGGATGGAAGATCGTGGTACCTATGTCGCCAGCGGCTTGCGCCAGATCAGCATCCTCGACCGAACTGCCGGGCAGATATTCATGCGCCGCGAAGGCTGACAGGGCGGATTGCTGCATCAGCTTGCGGGTCACACGGATCGCGTCTGCCGCAACGCGCCGGTCTTCCTCAGTGTCGAGATAATTTGGATCAATGATTGGCGGCGCATCTATGGCCGGCCCGCTGATCCGCAAGCTGCCGCGCGAGGTCGGTCGCAAATTACACGCGGCGACCGTGACCGCGGGAAAGCGATGCAGCGGCTCGCCGAACTTGTCGAGCGAAAGCGGTTGGACATGAAACTGGATATTGGCGCGCGAATGGTCGCTGGAAGAACGCGTAAAGATGCCCAGTTGCGACGGCGCCATGGTCAGAGGGCCGCGCCGGCGGAAAAGATAATCCAGTCCCATCCCGGCTTTGCCGAACAGCGAATAATAGGTCTGGTTCAAGGTGACGGTGTTGGACACTTTGTAGATGGCACGCTGTTGCAAATGGTCCTGCAAGTTGGCGCCAACGCCGTCGAGCGCGTGGATCGATTCGACACCCGCCGCTTTCAGCGTGGCGGCCGGTCCAATGCCAGAGCGTTGCAGGATTTGCGGACTGCCAATCGATCCCGCGCTGAGAATGGTTTCGGCTTCGGCTTTGACTGAGTATCGCTGTCCATTTTTTTCGAAAATCAGGCCGGTCGCGCGCTTTCCATCCAGCGTAATCGTGTCGATCATCGCCCCGGTTTCAACCCGAAGATTAGGGCGCTTGGCCACCGGCTTCAGAAAACCGCGTGCGGCGGACCAGCGCCGCCCGGCTTTCTGATTGACGTGGAAATAGCCCGCGCCTTCATTGTCACCGGTATTGAAATCCGCAGTCGCGGGCACCCCCATTTCAACCGCTGCCGCATGGATCGCGTCAAGGATTTGCCAGCGAACGCGCGGCGGTTCGACACGCCAATTGCCGCCCGTGCCGTGCGCTGCACTTTCGCCGAGAAAATGGTCCTCGAGATCGCGAAACACCGGCAAGACATCTTGCCAGCCCCAGCCATCAAGCCCCAGGGCCCGCCAGCCATCATAATCAGCCGCCTGGCCGCGCATTGTGATCATCGCATTGATGGCGGACGACCCACCCAGAACCTTGCCGCGCGGATAATTGAGGGCGCGCCCATTCAATCCGGCTTGCGGAATGGTTTCGAACATCCAGTCCGAGCGTGGATTGCCGATGGCGAACAGATAGCCGACCGGGATGTGAAACCAGATCCAGTTATCGCGTCCGCCCGCTTCGAGCAGCAGCACTTTCTTTGAAGGATCGGCCGACAGCCGATTGGCGATCACGCATCCCGCCGACCCGGCCCCGGCAATGACATAGTCATAAGTACCAGGGAAAGCGGTCGGCGTCTTTGTCATCAGCCGGGCTGGACGTCGATGAAGCGCCCGCCATCTGCCGCGAGACGCTTCAAGGTATCGCACGGCGCGAACCGATCATCATCGGCGCCAAGCTTTTCCATGGTGGCCAGCACGGCTTCAGCGCCCATCATGTCGCCATATAGCATCGGTCCGCCTTTATCGGCGGGCCAGCCATAGCCGTTCAGCCAGACAATATCGATGTCGGAGGCGCGTTGCGCCTTTTTCTCTTCGAGGATTTTCAGGCCTTCATTGATCATTGGATAGATGCAGGTGGCGATGATCTCATCCTGACCCGGCGCTTGTCCGGCTTCGACACCGGTAATGTCGGCAATGATCTTGGCCGTCACGTCAGACGGGATCGGGCGGCGATTCTCGTCATAGTCGTAATAGCCGGCGCCGGTCTTCTGACCGCGGCGGTCGAGTTCGCACAGCGCGTCACGGATCGGATTGGCGGTGGTCGCGCCTTTCTTCCAGCCAATGTCGAGCCCGGCCAGGTCGGACATCTGATACGGGCCCATGCGGAATCCGAATGCGTTCAGCGCCGCATCCACATCCCAGGGCATGGCGCCTTGATTGACCAGTTTCTGAGCTTGTGCCTGACGCGCGAACAGGATGCGGTTGCCGACAAATCCCGGACAGACGCCGACCAGGGTGGCGATCTTGTTGATCGTCCTGGCGAGATCCATGCTGGTGGCGATGACATCATCCGCAGTGTGATCGGCACGGACGATTTCGAGCAGTTTCATGACATTGGCGGGCGAGAAGAAATGCAGGCCTATCACGTCCTGTGGGCGGCTGGTAACGCTGGCAATTTCGTCAATATCGAGGGCGGACGTATTGGTGGCCAGGATGGCCCCCGGTTTGGCGATGCGGTCGAGATCGGTGAAGATCTGCTTTTTCAGATCCATATCCTCAAACACCGCCTCGATGATCAGATCGCAATCGGCGAAATCTTCCATGGTCAGCGTGCCATTGAGACGCGCCATCCGTTCATCGACTTCCTCGACCGGGAAACGGCCTTTATCGGCGCTGCGTTGATAATGCCCGCGGACGACGCCAAGGCCACGATCCAGCGCTTCCTGCTGACGTTCGAGAATGGTGACCGGGATGCCGGCCGTGGCAAAATTCATTGAAATGCCGCCGCCCATGGTTCCCGCCCCGATGACGCCAACTTTTTCAATCGCGCGGCGCGGCGTGTCGGCGGGCACGTCGGGAACGACCCAGGCATCGCGGCCCGCCTGGGCGATATAGTCGGAGACTTCTTGCGGGGTCATTGAGATAGCAGGCATGGCGTCGGTTCTTCATTTCAAATTGATGGGATGGCCGCATTCTAGGCCAAGACAAGGATAAAATAAAAGCGCCGGATCGACCTGCCGTCGCGGCGCTTTGTGGATTGTAGCGGGAATTGAGGCTCAGGGTTCGCCAGCGCTGCCCATGGATTTGTTCGTCCATAACAGGAATCCGTCTTCGCGGAATCTGTGCCAGGTGGAATAGCGCCACTTATCGGGATGACTGACCAGACCATGCTTGACCGGATTGCCATGCAGATAGCCAATATGACGCTCCAGATCGACCAGATCCCGAATCTTGTAATCCCAGTATCTTTGTTGCCACAGGGCGGCGCTGCGCTGTTTTTCCGGCAAGACCCCATTGTCGAGTATGCGCTTGGTAAAGCCCGACTGAAGATAAGAGATCCGGCGGTCATAATCGAGATCGTCTTCCGGCAAGGTCCAGATCAGATGCATATGATTGGGCAGGATCACGACAGCGATGGCTTCAAATGGGTACAGCCCCTCTACATCTCGCGAGCTCTCGGCCAGGAGATTGGCATGCTTGGTGAGCAACGTACTGTTCCTGTCCGCCAGGTTCAGCGTGAAAAACCAGGTCCGGCCTGGATGGAATTGAGACTCGTGCACGCGCATGTTCACCATACAAGCAAAGCCCGGGCCGCTTTCGCAAGTTGCGAATTTTTCATTTAAATACAGGGCTTAGACGAGTGATGTCGGGTCAATCACACCAGGTCGGCTTCACCGTTTCGGTCAACCAGGGTTTGGACAGGCCATCCTTAGCCAATAACCAGCCAATATGCGTGCCATCGAGATAGACATGTGCCCGCGTGCGTCCGAACCGGTCGGTCCCTTCTGGTTTGAATGTGAGGGTCTGGCCCTGTTCAAACAGGACTCTGGCCCGGGCTTCCACTTTTTGACCGAGCGCGTCCTCGGCAGCGCAACCGGCGCTGTTTCCGGTTTCGGGACTGTCCCAGCCAATCAGACGCAGCCGGATCCGCTCGACCCCGCGATCCCCGAGTCGCTGCAATTCGAACGTGTCACCATCGACCGCCACCACATCACGAACCGGGGCGGTGACGCATTGCGCTTTGGCCTGTTCACACAGATTGGCGGGTTTTTCAGGAAGATTGCCGGCGCCGCAGGCTGACAGGGTCAGGGCGGTGAAAAAGAGAGTGAAGCGCATGCCTGAACTGTGTCGGTCGCCTGCTGAAGGGTCAAGTCTCGAAACGCCCTGCCAATGATGCAGCAGGGCGTTCCATTTTACGTATCAGAGGCGATCGCTAACGGCTGTAAGAGCATCCTTTAGCGCGGCAATGCGTGGATCGCTGGACGCATTGAGGTCAGCGGCCAGCTCATTCAGATCCATCGCCGTGGCGCGGTCACCGCGATCAGCAGCGAGCGAGCCGGAAGCCGTTTCGAGCGCGAAGGTGAGCGCTGCGATCTGTTCGGCGGGCAGGGCGGAACTGCGTTTGAGTTGATCGACATAGGCCATCGCAACGGCGGGATGTCCGGTCGGCCAGGTCACTGCGAATTGCTGTTGTGGATTGAACAGCTCGCCCTGGTCGGCCACGGATGCGGCAGCGATTTCATGCGCACTCATGGCATCGCTCGCTTCGAGTTCAAACACATCAAGTCCGCGCTGGATCTCGGTGCCGTAAATCCGGCCATCATACCAATAGGTGGACCAGTATCCGCCCAGGACCAAACGTTCTTCATGGATTGGGCCGCGGTCGAAATAAGCAATCTCCTGCGGGTTGGCGCTGTCCGTGAAATCGATCAGCGACATGCCGCCCTGATACCAGGCCTGGACGAAAATATCGCGGCCGGGCACCGGCACGATCGAGCCATTATGCGCGACACAATTTTCCTGTTCGGTCTGCGGTGCCGGGAGTTTGAAATAGCTGCGAAACTCCAGCTTGCCGTCGACAATGTCGTAAATCGCATTGGCGCCCCAATCCATCGGGTCTGATGCCCGGCAGCGCGGCCGGCTGCCGCCGCCCCACTCGTCCGTGAACAGAACTTTGGTGCCGTCATTATTGAAGGTCGCGGAATGCCAGTAAGCAAATTTCTGATCCAGCACGGCGTCAATCCGGACCGGCTTGTACGGATCTGAGATATCAAAGATCACGCCATTGCCGGAACAGGCGCCGGCGGCGATGTTGCGCTCCGGGAAGACGGTGATGTCATGGCAATGATCGGTGCGGCTCGACCGCTGCGTTTCCTCGCCATGGTCGCCGCCTTGCCAGAGGCCGGCAATCTGTCCGGACTCGGTGTCCATGAAGACCGTCGGGCTGTCGACAATGCGGGATTGCGACGGGTCGGCGACCGGGATCTCGATCACATCAATCCGGAACAGGGCGGTCCGATCATCGCCCGGCACCTCTCCGACGCAGCCGTCCAGTTCATCGCCCTCGCGAATGGAAGCGGTGCCGGAATTGTAGACGATAATCTTGCCATTCGCATCCGGGCCCGACACGACGGAATGCGTATGCGATCCACGGCAGGTTTGGACCTGACCAACCTGGCGCGGCTGGCGCGGGTCAGATATGTCGAAAATGCGTAGGCCGCGGAAGCGCTCTTCGCTGACATCGTCTGCGATGCCTTGCCGGCCGCAATCGACGCGTCCACGCGTCTGCTCGACGGACATGATCAAAAGGTCGCCGACGACGGAAACATCGCCTTGTCCACCGGGACAGACGACGGAACTGATCAGCGTTGGCTCAGCTTCCTCGGTCAGCGTGTAAATGTTGAAGCCGTGATAATTGCCGACAATCAGCATGTCGCCCGAGAACGCCATATCCGTGTTTGAGAAGCTCAGGAGCGGGGAGCGTTCGCCCCATTCGGTTTCCTCATTCGACTGATCATCGCCGCGTTGCGGATCCGCGGGCGCGGCTTCGGCCATGTCCATGTGCCCTTCATGACCTTCATGGCCGGAAAGATCCATTTCAGCCATGTCGGCATCTGCCGTCTCAGCCTCGGTCTTGGGCGGAATAACGGGCGGCAAGCCCGATGGGTTGTTCGGATCGAAGAACCCGGGCGGCTTTGGCAGGGTCGCGACCATTTTCAGATTGGAGATCGCTTCGCCGGCATCTCTGAAGCCTGCATTCAATCCGCCGCGCGGGTCCTTGGAAAGCCCGGCCAGAAGGTCATTCATCCGCTCGATCTCGGCGGTTTGATCGTTCACAATATCATTAACAAATTCAAACAGGACAGGATCGTAGGCCGAGCCCGGCTGTTCCAGCAGGTCCGTAACCATGGTCACCGCGCCATCATGATGGGTGACCATCAGGGTCAGGAACAATTCGTCGAACGCCGCGCCCTGTGATGCTGCCAATTGACTCATCTGCTCCGGCGTCGCCATGCCCATCATTTCATGTGACATATGCGTGGCATGATGCTGGCGCGCGGTTGGGGCGGCTTCCCCGCGGGCGGCGAGCCAATCCTGCATGAAGGTGATCTCGTCTGCTTGCGAAGCATCAATCCGTCCGGAAATATCGATAATGGACTGATTATTGGTGCGTTCGGCGACAAGCGCAGCCATTTCGACGGCCTGCTGGTGGTGCGGAATCATGTCCTGCATGAAGCGAACATCATCGAGCGAGTAACTTGTATCGGCAATCGTGGCGGCTTCATCGGCGCTCAGCGTCCTGGTCGGTTCACCTGGCGCGCCTGGCTGGATGATGGCGACATCCTCTGCTGTCGCGGTGGCGATACAGCCGCTCAAGGCCAGGGCGAAGATGCTGACCGCGCTGCTGGTCATTAGTCGATTGCACGATTTTGGTTTGCTCATCCCGAACTCACTCTTTGGTTAACAATTTTGTTAACTGATATGGCACACGGGACGAAACGGGCAAACACAAATACTGGTGATGAGTGGTCGGCTTCATTGCACACAAAAACCCCAGCCGGATCTCGACTGGGGTGTCAGACTTTACGCGCGCTGGTCCGCGTCGCGATTTTCAGATTTGAGGACTGTTACTCCAGGGTATCAATGATAGCTTTTGGGCGCGACACCGAGCGCAAGATCATCATGGATTGCGCCGTCATCGTGAATTTCATGGTCACGTCATCCGGCACTTCCGCGTTACGCACCGCGCAACTGCCGCCAGTTCCAGATCGATTGACCCGGCAGTCGGTTTCGTCGCTTTCAATTCCGAAATGGGTCTGCATCGCTCCGACTTCGGCGCCGACATCGATGCCGGGCTTGTTCAGGGACTGGCTGATAAAGGCGAGGCTGCCATCCGAGCGTCCAATCGAAATGGAGGACATTCCGTTCGGTCCGCCATAGCTGCCGCGGACGAATTCAATCGATCCGTGATGCCAATCCTCATAGCGGGTGATGTCGCCCGCCTGATAGCCCTCTGCGAGCAGGGCGTTGAACGCGTCTTCGGGCAGGGTGGACAGGCTGATGCCTTCGATTTCGGCGGATTCGAACGTCGATGAGTCCCGGATCAGCGGAGCGGCGGACGCTGTCTCGACAAGCGAGATCGTCAATCCGGCAAGGGCGAGTGTGGCTGCAAGGTGTCGCATATTCAATCTCCATCGCTGATCTCGGGGGAAAGCCCAGTTTGATTATTAACCACAAGTTGGGCAAGTTTTTGTCGGTTTATGGCCGATCATTGTGCAATGCGGGATATATCCACCACCAGGGATAGCCGGTTTCGCCCAGAACGAATTCAGCGATCTCCGGAAATATGATTTCGGCCCGCACACTATTGGCCAACATGACCAGACAGCGCCGTTCGGTTTCCTGACAAATGACCAGGTTTCCGGTCCAGTCATTGTGCCCGCCTTTGGCGAAATTCCGGCCGGTTGGACCTTGCCAGGTCATCAGACCGAGGCCCGCGGCGAGCTCAATCGGCTCGGCACGGTCGGTTTGGGTATCGCGCATGGGCAGGGTTGGAAATTTCTGAAGGGTCCGGATCGGGAATTGTGGCCTGACCCATTCAGTCCGTAGCTCCGGCGACAATCCTTCGCCGCTCAACAGACCACGCCACAACCTGGCCTGGTCGGCAATAGTCGTATCCATCGATCCGGACGCACTGACAAAGGACCGTTCATCATGCGGTTCGAATGATCCATCCATCGCATAGCCATCGGCCAGATTGTCTGCGAAATCCTCGCGCCATTGCAAGCTGGTATTCGGCATATCGAGCGGATCGAACAGGCGTTTGCGCATCTCCTGTTTGACATCGAGGCCCAGCCCCTCTTCGAGCACAGCCTGCAGGATGTTTATGCCTTCTCCTGAATAAGCGTAGGACGCTCCCGGCTTGAAGTGAAAGGTCAGGTTCTGATCCGGCTCGAAATAGCGAAGATTGTTGAGACCGGTCCGGTGGCTGAGGATGATCCGCGGGGTCAGCGCGCGCCATTCAGGGTCATCCTGGAGCGACTGCCACCATGGATATTCGGGCAGGGGTTTGGGCAGATAACGATCGATCGTGCGGTCAAGATCGAGCCGACCTTCGTCGACCAGCTGCAAGACCATATATCCGAACGCCGCCTTGGTCAGCGATGCGCCATACATGATCGTATCGTTCTCCAATGGCAGGCCGCGCTCGACATTGCGGGCGCCATAAGCCCGGACGTGGAGGATCTCGTCACCTTCTATCACCGCGACGGCGAGTCCCTTGACGTCGTCGCGGGTCATCAGGGTTTCGATCCTGGCATCGAGACTGGGCGAGGATGGCAAGCTGTGGCGATGCCGTGGGGTTTGGCAGGCGAAAAGCGCGGCACAGGAAAACAGGGTGCAGGTGGTCGTGATCCAATTTGGCAATTGAATATCCTCCGGTTTGAATTGTTGGAACTGGGATTAAGTGGAACGCCAGCGATAGCTTGCGAAGAAGCAACCCAGGGCGCCGAAAATCAGCATGAAGGCTGGCGCAATCATCCATCGCAACGGCGATCGGATCCTCACCATATCCGCTGCATAGAATTGCCAACTCCGGGTGCCGTCCGAGACGGCTTCGGTGAAGGTCACACCGCGATTTTCGTTCAGACTCAAAAACTGTTCATCCAGCCGAGCCATCATCTCTTGTTGGCGCTGCCGCAATTCTTGAGCATTCTCGCGATTGTCGAAGGGCCCATCATAGACAATGTCGAAAACGTCGAGACCTTCGCCTTCGAGAATGACGCCGACGGACCGATACTTGTATTCAAATCGATCCGAGTCTTCTGCGATCAGGTTCAAACCGAGCGCCGCCCCTCCGAGCATTAGACAGACAATGCCCGCAATCAGCCAGGTCTTGACGCGTTGTTCGAAATCCTTGGTGCGCTTCATGATGGCGGAGCGCACATCACCAATTTCCCGCAACTGGTCGAGTTCACCCGGGAATAGACGTTTGTTCAGATCATCGACATCAATCTTGTACGCGGCCTTGATCGACGCGAACACCTCTTCGGACGGGAAGGACTTTCCCGATTCCAGTTTTGAAAGATAGGATTGTTCAATCCCGATCTGCTGCGCCGCTTCTGGTTGCGTCCATTGCAGATCGCGCCGCTGGTCCCGAATGTAATCGCCAAACCGCATAGGCCTTGTTTCCTTATTCCGCGGGCCTGTTCAAGGCCGAATGTGACGCAATGAATGGTCTGGAATATCGGGAATACCAGATGAATATTCGGGAATATCGGGCGGTTCGTGATTGATTGTCAGAAATATCGGCCGGGTGACCAAAAAAGGAAAACCCCAGCCGGGTCTCGGCTGGGGTCCGTGAGCCGGATGGCTCTTGAATCCTTGGCTGCGTTCAACATGTAGCAGCCTCAAGACTGTGTTATTGGGGACTCAGAGGTTGCTCCATGAAACCCTTAACACAAACGGATCCAATCACCGTTCCTGGTTTCTCACTCGACATTGGATCACCTCCTTTCAGCTGTTGAACGACTATGTCCGGACTGAATCATTTGCTCCGGACAATTCGAATTAAGCATGAGTCATGCCTAATGAAAGATGAACGTAAGGGAAGCGACATAAAAAATTGATCTGCGCCCAAGAAAACACCCACCGCGCGGACGCGATGGGTGTTCTTTAGGCGCGAGAAGGACGCGCCCGGGGGGATCAGTCTGCCAGGGCGCCGATGACCAGGCCAATAATGGCCCCGGTGGCAATCGAGGCGAGGATGGCGTCGCCGCTATCATAGTCATGCACCCAGTGATAACCGTGCGGCGGATCATACAGGCCCCAATAGTCATAATCTCCGATAATGATCGTATTGGTATGGTAGCCATAGTGACCGCCGATCCGATAGCGTGGGATATAGCGACTGTCATAGACGAAGCTGAAGGTTGGCCGCGAATAATAATAGAATGGACGGTGGCCACCCCAGTAGAACGCACGCGGCGAATAGTGCCGGAAATTGTGCCGACGATAATGATGGCGATAATGATAGCCATTATTGTGACGGCGATAATACCGGTTGAAATTGCGGTGATGGCGATAATGCCGATCGTGCCGGTTATTATAATGGCGGTTGCTATAATTCCGATTGTTGTAATGCCGGTTATTATAGTGCCGATCGCCGGCCCGGTTGCGGTGATTGTGATAGCGATCGTGCTGACGCGAGCGAACATCCCGCCGCGCTTGTGAGTAACCGCGATCATAGGAATTGCGACGGATCTGGCGATTCTCGCGCCGATCTTCCGCCCGCCGTTCGGCTCTGCGATCCTGTCTTTGTTCAAACTGACGATTGTCACGACGCTCAGCGCGGCGGTCCTGCCTTTGCTCGAACTGTCTGTTGTCGCGTCGCTCGACGCGGCGTTCGCGTCTTTGCTCGAACTGGCGATCATCGCGCCGTTCCGTGTGTCTTTCCCGGCGCTGCTCAAATTGACGATTGTCCCGGCGCTCGGTGCGACGTTCCTGTCGGCGTTCGCCGCGACGATCGCTGGTATCACGTCGGAACTCGCGGCCTGTCATACTGCGTTCGCCGCGCACACGGTTATCATTGGTGCGCACATTGCTGCGGCCGTCGCGGCGTTCAATGCGGGCCTGGCGGTTGCGCTCGGCCCGGGCATTGTCGCGTCTGTTTTCAACGCGATCTTGCGATGAGAATTGCGGCCGTCGCTCGCGATCATTGCGATCGGCATAAGCCACCGGGGCCAGCGTGCCTGCGGTCAGGGCGATTGCCGCCACCGTAGATGTCAGTCTTGAGAGGATGGACATGTGTCGCCTCCCTTTCTCTCTTCAGGCGCCCCCTAGGCACCCACAATTTCGGCTGTTCGTGACAAGCCTTGTCTACAACACTAGGACTGCTGCCTGAATTGACCCTGAACGGAGCTTTCATGTCCAATCGCGATCACGTCTTTGTGACCGAGGCCATACAGATCCCGGAATGGGAGCTGACGGAGCGATTCATCCGTGCCTCCGGTCCAGGTGGCCAGAATGTCAACAAGGTCTCGACGGCAGTCCAATTGCGCTGGAATGTGCTGTCCAGCTCCATTCCGGCGCCGGTCAAGGCGCGCTTTCGGCGTCGTTATGGTGCCCGTCTGACCCAGGATGGAGATCTCATTCTGGAGTCCAGGGACCATCGCAGCCAGGGGCTGAACCGGGAGGCCGCGCGCAAGCGCCTGGCCGAAATGGTGCGCAGCGTGGCTGAGCCGCCGCGCAAACGCATCAGGACAAAGCCGACGCGCGCCTCCGTTCGCCGCCGCCTGGATGCCAAGAAGCAACGCGGCAGTGTCAAAGCGCTACGCGGGAAAATCCGGGACGATGATTAGACCACCGCCTCTGGATCCGGAAGCCTAGGCCGCATCCGCCGCGCGAAACGGCAGGACATCGGTGACGATATAGGTCAGCGGCGTCACCCCGTGCGACGCGATGGTGACATATTCGCCGGGATGAAACGCGTGGTCACCGAGGCGGAAGCCGCCCTCATCAGGGCCTTCATGGTCTTCGTCATAGCGAATGCGCCAATGGCTGCCATTGTGGCTGAGCCAGCCATCTGCAACTTCATCCGGGTCGGGGTGAAAGCGTTTCACTTCGCAGAGTTTCTTATGCTCACGCCAGCTGTGCAGATCGATTTTGCCATCCGGGCCAAGCGGGGCGATCATGATATAGCCTTGTCGATCATCACCGTCCGGGGCATTTGCGTTTCTCGCCAAGCGCAAGACAATTTGTTTCAACGCCATCTGTATTCTCCACGCTGTTAAAGGGGCATGGAAAATGTAGAAGCGAAGCCGACACGCCTGTATCGGGAAGACTACGTAGCGACCGGATCAGGGGCGATTGATGGTGCCGGCCCGATAAGCGACAATGCAATCTACGGCGTCGCGTTTCACATGGCTGTCTGTCTGCAGGATGGAGCGACCTTCGCCGGTGAAGCGGTTATCATCACACGTATTGTCATTCGCGTATTCGCCGGAATTGTCGCCGAAATCGAGATAAAGCGTCAGCTCGCCCGCTTCATAAAGGGTTCGACAATCTGTGGCGTCGCGCAGCACATGATTGCGCTGATACGTCCAGTCATCGCCATCCGATTCGAACCGGGCATCATCGCATGCCCCATCATTGGCATAGTCGCCCGCGTCCTCGCCAAAGTCGATATCGGCGGCGGCGATCTGCGCGGGTTCCGATGGTTCTTCAGCAGCGGCCGTCTGTTCCGCCTGAATCTGTTCGGAAATGGCGAGTGCGTTCAACACATTGGTGCGAATATTGCCGATCGTCTGCCCGTCATCGAGGATCAGATAGCGGGTCAGATACAGGCTGCCATCTGTCTCTGTCGCTTTGATCGCAGACCAGCGCCGATTGATATCATTCGCCTGTTCGGCGGTAAAAGCGCCTTCGAAAATGATAAAGATTTCCAGGCCGAGGCAATCCGGTCCCCCCTGGCAGGCCTTGCCCTGCATGGCATAGACGAGTTCTGTGCTGCTGCCATCTTGCTGGTAATAGGCGAGAACGCCGACGGAATCGTCGAGATTTCGGCGGACCGTATGATCAAGCGACTCAGAAACAAATTGAATGTCCGCCTGGTTCAGTGAGGTCACCAGATGATTATCGCGACTCGTGTCTTCGGCTGTTGCGCTTAGCGCCAATCCCAAGGCCAATGCGCTGATTGTAAATAGTTTCATGTCGATCCCCATCTTCATGTTCTGTGATTTCTCACGCCAAGAAATCTGTTCCAGCCTGACCCTGATCTAACAAAATGGCAATGTTCGGGCAGCCATTGAGCAGATGAATGTCACCCGAATACGCTACTCACGCTCGGTTGCAGGGGCCTGTGTATTCCTGCAGCCATGATAAATCGTATCATGAAACCTCGAGCAGCCGCGCTTGCCCTTGCGGCGCCTCTGCTCTTCGCCGCACCAGCGCTGGCCGACCATGGCAAACCTGGCAAACGCGTGACCGGCAGCATTTCGGTACAGACCGGCAATGGCGCCTTGCATTTCGGTTATACCAATCGCGGCCACGGCACGATCGGCTATTCGAGTCACCGCCACCATGGCTACAATGGACATCAGTCGAACCGGCAGGCGAAGCGCCAGGCCATTCGGGCCTGCCGCCGCGCCATACGCAGAGAAGCTGACTATCTCGGCTTCCGGGATGTCGACTTCGACGATGGTCGCTATGCCGAACAGATCGGACCGCGGGGATTCCGCGTGACCTTTAACGAGGTCGAGTTTGAAACCCGCCGGCGTGACATTGAGCGTCCGGTTACCTGTATCGTCCGACGCGGCGATCAGGTTCGCCAGATCCATGGCATCCCGCAGCGCGGACAACGTGGCCATAATCGCGGCCACTACGGCTATTAGAAACAAATAGCTTTAACTTTCAGAATGAAAGGTCAGACGGGCTTCCCCTTGGGGAGGCCCGTTTTGCATAGGCGACAGACTTGCCCTCGCGCGTCGGCGCGATACAACCCAGCCACAAGTCCTGCGGATGAGTGGAGGTTGGAGCCTATGCAAGATGTGATCGAAGCCCTTGAGGCGCGGCGTGAAAAAGCGCGACTGGGGGGCGGCAAGGCCCGGAT
>ERZ1740062.706-NODE-706-length-15908-cov-4.637608_pt1 | contig 15908 bp, 13 predicted proteins | sample MGYA00581741_ERZ1740062 | MGnify/ENA primary metagenome ERZ1740062 (study PRJEB43018, sample SAMN04849747) | marine metagenome | isolation source: floating plastic debris | place: Pacific Ocean | collected 2008-09-01 | study: EMG produced TPA metagenomics assembly...
AATAGACCAATAAGTATGTTTTTCTTCAGATAGCAAAAATCCGCGACTTAAAACATCTAAAGCAATACTGCGGTCGATTCCATATTCTAAAACATCAGGATGGTAGGATTGTTGCAAAATTTCAGCGTAAACTCTAGTATTCCGAAATAGAAAACGTACTTGCTGGTTTTTGAGTACTTTTAACAAACTACTACTAGATAGTAATTCAGCTTGATTTTTGAGCAAAAAATCATACATTTGCTCAAACCCTTGCAATATTTCTGCTAGATAATTTTCTGCAGATATTTTGACTCCGTTTAAAACAGGAGAATTCAAATCTTCTATTTTCAATATTTCATAATCAATTTGCATACTATCGGTATTAATATGCTTTAAGGTCAATGTCGTTAAATCATAATCTTCTTCAGTATTTCCCAAACCACTAATATCGAGCTTTATTGAATCCTTAGGATTTAATCCCCACTGGGGTAGTAAATATGTTTGAAAAACTGATTCTCTTAATTCTTTTTGAGCAATTGAAAAAGCATCTTTTTGAGTTATCTGTTTAGAACTAATTTGACTGTGTAATAAGGCTTCTAAATCTACAAGAACTGGGTTTTCCCCTTGTGCAATTAAATTTTCATAATGAAAATCTTGACCTTCTAAAACATGAACTAAGCAGATCAGCATTCCAGAACGCTGAAAAAACCTTTTAATCTCTAATTCATCCTTACAAGGTAATGCTGAGACATATTCAGACCAACCATGAGTTGTATAGTTTAGTATTTTTAAGCTGGGTAAAGATAATAATTCTGCCTGTTCGTTAAACCAATCAATAATTTGATAAAAAGTAGCTTCTAAACCTAAGTCTCTAGGCTTATAGACTACTTTTAATTCTGTATCAAAAGTAATAATAATTACCGAACTTCCGCAGTTATGGGAATCAGATAAATTACATTTACAGCCGATAATTTGTTGTAGGGGCTGCTCGGGACTAAAGTTATCTTCTATTGCTTGCCAGTCATTACTCAAGCGACTTAAAAAATCTCCTGTTGTTGCCACCCAAAAGTCAATTGTTGTAGCTAACAAACGACCTAAAACGCTATATTGACTGAATAATTCCCATAAACTTGTTGACAAAAGTTTATTCAGCCATGAATCGTATTTTCGACGACTAAGATCCAACGAAAATCTCAAACTTAGTAAATCTTTTAAACGATTTTCACCGACCCGAAAGTTGTCGAACTCTTTCATTAAAGTAGCAGTACCGATATGGGAAAGTTTAGATAATAATCCTCTTAATAAATCAACTTGAGCTTGTGAACTTAATTTTTGCCATTGATTAGAATAAGTAGCTAATATTTTTTCTTTTGCTACTTTTATAAATGGAAGATAAAATTCTTCAAAGGGGATTGGCTCCCCGAAAATAAAATATTTATCCCTGTCACTTTCTTGTTCCGATTGAGAGGTTTTTTCAGCCGTTTCTATGATTTTTTCTAAAGTAATTGCCCAAGCAGGTAATTCTGTTATTAAAGGGAAATAATCAGCAAGAACAAAAGTTAATTTTTCCCGTTCTAACCCAGCCCATTTTAGTCTTCTATTAAATTTTTCTTTATTACCTTTAGCAACAGTTTTAGTCCACTTTTCCCAACGCTCCTTGCTACCACTAAAATTTAGTTTATCTTTCTGGTAACTACCATTACCGTGCAGAGCAATTCTTTCTTGTAAATTACTTGCTTTGACAACAATATTGAATAACTTCTCTTTGATAGTCTCTTTGGATATTAGCTGCATGACAAAATTTTGGTTTAATTACTATAATTACTTCGATTCTTCATCACCTAATAAATAGCTAATAGCTTAACTATTTGACATTACGAAATTTCTTGTCGGCTTTTGCTGTTTTAAATAAGGTGGTAAAGCAAAATTAGCAATATATTCTGTATGATTGCTACAGCGATAGCGGAGATGAGATTTCATTTCTGGTAGAGTCGCAATATCACTGATTTCTGATTTGGAATTAACCGATAATGCTAAAGCTCCTAAAGCAGTAGTTATCATTCTATGACTATCTACATACAAAGAAATATCATGATTTTCACCGCATACAGAACGAATTTGTGATTGTTGTAATCTATTTGCTTGGGAACCATTAATACTTCCTAATAGAGTTAAGAGCAAATCAGATTCAACTTTACGTTCGCTTTTTAAAGTAGAATAAAAAGGTATTGCTATAGGTAATTTTCCATCTACTTTGATGAATTCTAATAATTTTAACTGCGATGCTTGTAATGTTCTACCTTGAAAACCCAGTGTTGCCATAATCAATATAGCTAAGGATGTAGAAAAAGCACGATCAAAAGTTCCAAAAGAAAAGTCTTTATTTCTACTAGCTAATACCTCAGTTAATAGCTGTTGACGTAAATCAACAGCCGAATCATCTTCAGCTATTGCTAATGCTAAAAAATAATCTACTAGGTAAGGATTAGCAAAATATAAACCACTACGATTCGACATCCCTGCTCTTAAAAACTCTACTGAAGTCTTTTCTGATAAACCCGCTCTTTTTCTTAAAGTTCTAATTAAACAGGTAGTGCTGTAATCTGTCTGACACCAATGCTCGCAACTGTCATCTATTTTCATTTTATTGGTTTGTCGAGACTCGTGCCAAAGTTGGGGATAATACCCTCCTTTACCATCGTTGAATTGTTCCAATGCTTCGATAGATTCAGTAATCTCTAAACCTTGTAAAATAAGAGCAGAATCGGTTGCTGTAATTAAACGGTTAGTATGAAAAGCCCAAAGTTGTTCCTGAGATTTATCTACAAGATACTGTTGTAATTTATTGCAACTATCAGATAAATTAGCAACTTGTAAGGCTTTGAGAACAAAACCTAAAGGAACCAAATCCCCATAAGCAAAAGGTTGTTCTGGAGCAGGAGGAAAACAAGTCATAGCCATAACCTGCTCGCAAGCTTCTGTTGTCAATTGCGTTAATGCTTGATAGGTACGTTGTTTACCCCATTGAATTCTTTTAGCTGCTGCTTGATGTAAACCCGATTCCAAAAAGCTATCTATATTACCGTGTTGGAGAAAGAAGAGATTACAGTTACCAGTCCGACTAAAGTGAGACAAAATACCTGCATGAATATGAGTTGGTAAGCGATTTTCAAATCTTGCTAAATAATAATCCTCTTTTTGCTCTCCTCCTTTAAAAGTTACTCCTACTGCTCGCAATAATTCATAATGTTTTTGAGTAGGTTCGCAATCAAAAATAGCCTGAGCTTTACCACAACCATTTTCCAGCTTGAGATGGAGTAACACCGGAGCATAAGGAGCTTGTTCTCCCAAACCCAGACAATCTGCACTATCAACATCAAATAACTCTAATTGCTTATTGTAGCGATTCGCTAAAGAGTTATCTGGTTCGGAAGCAACTATAGTTTCAGTAGTAACCCCATCTACTAATAGAGAACCATCATTGGGAGCTAAATATCTACCCTGACTGCTTAAAACAACATGACTGTATTGTTCTAATGCTGTATTCTCTGGTAAGAAATACATTGCTCTAGTAACTTCATCTCCAGCGATTGGACGCACTGCTGGGAGATTAAACAGTACCATCCATTCTAAATTAGCAGGCAGCAATTGTAAGATTTTAGATATTAGCATTATTTTGCTCCCTCTCTTATAGCATTAAATTCTGCAATATTAATTCGGTTGTGGCTTACATAAAGATACGATTTAGCTTCCAAAACTTCTTGATTTTGGTAAGTTAATTTTATATGATGTAATCCTTTGAAAAAGACGGATTCGTATTTATTTCCCAATAATTGATTAAGTTTTAATGTACCCACAGATAAAGGTTGAGAGAAATCACGTTCTCTTACATAACCAGGATAATTTAAAAGTTTATCCTGCTTTTCTGGAGTACAAAGTCCTTTAGTTACTAAATAATCTAAAAATAAATTCCATTTAGGTTCTAGGGATGGTTGTTTTGCTAAATAGCATTCTAATCCGATTTTGGGATATATATTTTCTCCCACATCAATATCGAGGTCGATACGGTCTACTACAGTTTCTAGTTCTTTAAGCAATTGAGCTAAATTATCGCTACAACCAAGCCAATTCATACTTTTCAAAAAAGGAATAATCGCTTGCGTTTGAATATTTCTGATACAAAGTCTGACTGCATAAACTTTACGAGCCAACATCAAACCAATCTGAAAAATGTAAGCATCTTGGGGTAAATTATCGAAGCATTGTAATACTTTCTCTTTGACTTTTTCTGGTAATTGACGATTCAATAATAATGGTAAAGCTGTTTCTGTTACCCATTGATATGGATGAGAAACATCTATTGCAATCTGCACGTTTTTCTGTTGATTTTCTGGTGGTAATAGCGCGAAGAAGATACTAGGTATTGGAGTTGTTGATATTGTTTCTTCGATATCAAATTCTAGCCAAACATTATGAACTAAATTGTATAAAGGAGAAGAAGTTTGATTCCAATGCTGACCAAAATTATTTAAATTTTTCCATTCTTCCTTCTCCATCAAGAAAGAAGGTAAATTAATACTAAAATCTTTATTCCCAATAACTTTTTTCCCCGCTCCATCGTCACTCGCACAAATCAAAAAATCTGTATAAGAAGTATTATCTCCTAAACGATATTCAAAACCAAAGAAATTAGTTAAACTTTGAGGTAATAAACTAGCAACGATTTTAATATTATGCCAATTATTAGTATTAATTACTTCTGGTGTAATTTCACTTTCTATATTATTTAGATAATCTAGCAAAGAATTTTTGGTAAATTCATTACTATTTACAGTTTCTCCAAACTGTATATTTCTATCATTTTGGAGTTGGGTTTTAATCATGTTCATTTATTTCACACTCCTAATTTACGAATAATCTATTAATTTTAGAATATGAATATTTTAAACTTGAGTAGTTAAAATCTTATAAATTGAATCTATATCTTCATTAATAATTTTATTATTTACTGCTGCATTAAGCAGTTCCATCGCACAATCTGTAAGACAAAATAAGTCCATAATGTTTTTTTAATCTACTTACTCGGTTATTTGTTCAATGAATAAATTTAGATTAAATGGTTTTGCTCCCAATGCGGGATGAATTAGTACCTGAAACTATTAACTTGCTTCAAAATATAGCTAAACCATCCGATAATGGGAGCAACTCCAATTTTTTCATCTTCAACTGGAGTTTGATTTTTAGGTCGTTACAATGAATTTGACTACCATTTTTTCTTTGCAACAGTATATGTTATTACTGGAATTATTCCTCCCGCAACTTGTTCCAAATCTGCATCGCTTAACTCATCGGATGCTTCTTGTGCTGCTTGACGTTTTTCTACTTCTGCTATAAGTTCTTCTGGAGAAAACTCATACCCTTTAGATTGACCTAATTGAGTAACTGCTTGACGCTCATTTCCTGCTTCGAGAGCTTTAGCTAATTCTGCTTGTAGAGTTTCGTCTTGTGCTACCTTGTCTAAAAACTCTTGTACTGTTGTAGTTGCCATGATATTCTTTGATTGTTGTTTTTTTTACGAGGGAAGAAAGTTGGATTTAGGATGGGGATTTAGACCCCAACCCAAATCTTGATTACATGAAGCGGGGAATTCGATTCATCTTTGATATAAGAAAGAAGTATTCCCTCTTTCCTCCTTTCTTACTTACGATAGCTAAGCCAGAATCATAGTGAAAAGAGTTAAACTACCAAGGTTTCTTATTAACAGACACACCAATGCCGACGCTAGCACCACCAGCAGTTGCTATGCCTATCACTGGAATTACTGTAGGAGTTAACCCTCCCGCAACTTCTTCCAACTCTGCATCGCCTAACTCGCCAGCTGCTTCTTTTGCTGCTGTTTGGCGCTTTTCTACTTCTGCCATCAGTTCTTCTGGAGAAAACTCATATCCCTTAGAATGAGCTAGTTCAGTGACAGCTTGACGCTCATTTCCTGCTTCGAGGGCTGTGGCTAACTCTGCTTGTAGGGCTTCGTCTTGTCCTACTTTGGTTAAAAACTCTTGTACTGACGTAATTGCCATAGGTTTCCTTGATTGTTGTTTTCTTTGAAAATCGTCTGGACGTTACTGATTTGAGGTATGAATCAAATTTTATGGATAACTGAAATCCTTATGAAGATGTTACTGTGTAACGTCTAAAAATCTGAATTCATCATAGGATTCAGAAAATCCATTGGCTGTTAACCTATAAAAAATGAGTTAACTACCATGGAACGTTTTCGGCAACTCCGTTAGAGATTGTATAACCAGCACCGGCTACTCCTGCTGCTGCACTGATAATCGGTATAAGGCCTGGAGTTGCTCCTCCTGCCACTTCTTCTAAAGCTTGATCGCTTAATTCGCCAGCTGCTTCTTGTGCTGCTGCTTGACGCTTTTCTACTTCTGCCATAAGCTCTTCTGGAGAAAACTCATATCCCTTAGACTGGGCTAGTTCAGTAACTGCTTGACGCTCATTTCCTGCTTCGAGGGCTTTGGCTAACTCTGTTTGTAGGGCTTCGTCTTGTCCTACTTTGGTTAAAAAGTCTTGTACTGATGTAATTGCCATGATTTTTTAGTTCCTTTAAAGTATTGTTTGTTTCGTTGTCTGAAACCTTGATTGAACAATAACAGTAGAATCAACAGAAAATCATACAGAAAAGTGTATGTTTTTTTTCTTCGGTAAGATTTCAGACTGCAAAAATTATGATATCTCTATAGTCTATCTATATCAGGTTAGTCAAAATCTGATTCACTCTGATTCAAATCTAGACATAATATAGCTTAAAGGTAATAATAATTTGCGGTCAAGGCTAACAAATTCAAGCCTTGACCGCAAATGAGATATAGGAATCCTATTTAAATTTCTAAAATATACTGATACTCAAAAGCTTGTATAGCAAGGCTAATCTCTAAAATAAGCCTAGCTAGACTATATGATATCCTTTACTTTACAAAAAATTTCATTTTTATCTGTATAGTTACGTAGCTTTTGCCTAAATCCTAAAAGAAATTATCGAGAATTAGGGTAGCAATCGCAAAATATTGAGATTGTGAGTAACCCTCTCCTCGTACATATTATCGGTCATTTAGCAATATCTGAAATTACCATTTTCCCATCTGACAACCACCTCCACCTCCTACGGTGGCTGCCGCTGCGGGTAAGTATCCAACAGTATGACTTTGTGGAAGTACAGCTCCCCCTGCAACTTCTTCTAAATCTTCATCACTTAACTCACCTAACTCCAAATTTTTCTCACCTTCTGCTTTACGCTTCCCTACTTCTGCCAAAAGTTCTTCTGGGGAAAACTCATATCTTTTAGACTAACCTAGTTTTATTACGGCTTCACGCTCATTTTCTGCTTCCAGAAATTGACTTAACTCTGCTTGTAGGACTTCGTCTTCTCTCATGTTGTCTTAACAACTCTTGTACTGCTGTAATAACCATGATTTTTTAGTTCCTTTGAAGTACTATTTCATTGCCTGAAACCTCGATTGCATATTAACAGTAAGGAAAACAGAAAATCATACACTTTTGTGTATGTTTTTTCTTCGGCAATATAAGTCTATGATTTGGGAACCTGTAACCGTTTTTTAAACTTTTCTACTTGTTTTGGGTCTTCAATAGCTATTATCAAAGCTGCAACAAGTTGCTCTATCATAATCCCAGGAGATTCAGCCAGTATGTCATCTAGAACAAAATTAGCTACAGGTCCAAGACAAAGCAGTAATTCTTGCCGACAATGCTCAATAAATTCCGTGTTAAAAACAGCAGCAATTTCTTGCGTTTGTCCGTTATTCAGTTTTACTGACTGACGATTTTGAGCTATTTCGATACACTGTTTAAATTTTTCAGCCCGTTTGGGGTCGGAAATTCCCGCTGCTAGGGCTTCTATAAATTCTTGTCGCTGAATATTTGGATATTGTGCCAAAATATCCTTCACCATAAAATTAGCAAAAGGACCAACTACATTATTTAGTTCATGCTGGCAATAATTGATGAAATCAGGGTTAAGTGGTTTGGATACTGTTTTTTGTAATGATGTTTCTCCAGAATAAGCATGAGAGCTAGGAAGTTTTTGATTCAGAGCTATCTCCTCAGATTGCTGTACTTCTAAGGTCGATTGTGTAGATGTTTCAGTTTTATTCTTAAGATTGTTTACTCGCTGTTCTAAGAGTTGAAATTCATCTGATTCTACAATCTCAGCAACTTGACGCTCTCTCTTAGCTTCGTCAATATTAATTTCTATTTTTTTGATTGAATGAATGGCAGTTATTTCTTCAGGAAAATTTGGTAACTCCAATTCATGTAGTACTTCACTAGCTGACTGATACCGTTGGGTTGGTTTTTCAGCTAGCATCTTATCAATTACACGAGTCAAGTTGTCGCTAATTTTGACGTAAGAATGCCATTGCCAATCAAAATTTTGGTCTAATAATAAATTTGGTGTTTTTCCTGTTAAAAGTACAACAGCACAAACAGCTAAAGCGTAAATATCGCTGCAACAATAACATACCCCTCCACGTATTTGCTCTAGAGGAGCATAGCCCACTTTACCTACTGCTGTGCCACGAAGAGCTTGTTCATTATTACTTATAGCCCACATCTGACTTATATTTTCTTTTGCCAAACCAAAATCAATCAGTATTGGTTTTGATTGGTCTTTCCGAAGCATTACATTTTCTAAAGAAATATCTCGGTGAATTAAATTATGTCTGTGGATATAGTCTAAAACTGGTAGCATATCCCACAGCCATTGAACTACTTCCGGTTCGGAGAATGCTTTACCTGTTTGAGAAAGCCGCTCTTGCAAAACTTGAGAATAATTTGTACCTTCAATGTATTCTTGTACGATAAAGAGCTTTTCTTTATCTATAAACCAAGCAATAAATTTCGGAATTTGCGGATGGTCGATGTTATATAAGATTCTTGCTTCACGCTCGAATAATTCCCGAGATTTATGAATTATTTCTTTTCCCGCGTTCGGATATACAAATTCTTTTAATACGCAGGTTTCACTGAAACGTTGGGTGTCACATGCTAGATAAGTTCGCCCAAAGCCACCTTGCCCAAGAAACCTTTGAATTAGATAGCGATTGTCGATTAAGTTTCCAGCGTTCATTTGAATTTGCTTTTATGCATTCCTTGTTCATAAATAGCATACAAAATTAACCAGAACAGCAATGCTTGAATTTTATAATCCAAATAATTGAAATCTTACTCCCAACACGCTATGCTAATATCACTAAGTATTATCTTCTTGCCTCAAATCTTACTTGCTGCCTAACAAAGTGTCGTCAAAGTCGTTATTTGTTGTCTAACTTTGTTAATCTACTAAAAGGTATCGATTAAAATTCTGCTTGACACCTTCTTACTTCTGCCAAACTCTGTTATTGTATAACTCAAGAAATCTAATATCCATACATACAGCACCTTGCAAATAGATAAGGAATATTTCCCTGCTTCCTACTTCCTGTATTTTCAAGATGTGATGTGACTTCAGTCGAATTAAATCTGCTGTAAATTAGTCAGCATAGATAAACATTTTTTAGAAATCATCCACTTATGGACTTATAGATATAGTTGCATTTGATGGTGTGATTGTTGAATACAAACAATAATTCTTTCTGTACGAGACCGTACATTATCCATATCATTCTTAAAAAATTATCAAGAGCTTACTTAAATTATGTCGAAAATAATCTCGATTCACTCATACAGAGGTGGCACGGGTAAATCTAATTTAACAGCGAATATTGCTGCAACCGTTGCTCGTAAAGGATATCGGGTTGGTATTGTAGACACTGATATTCATTCACCTGGTATCCATATTCTCTTTGGTTTAGATGAAAAACATGTAAAATACACCCTGAATAATTATCTTTGGGGTCAATGTGCTATGACGGATGCAGCTTATGATGTCACAGCAGTTCTCGGACGGGAAAGAAACCCTCGCAATTGTATTTACTTAGTTCCTTCCAGCACAAAGTTGAACGACATTTCTCGTGTTTTGCGTGAAAGGTTTGATGTTGAGTTGCTATTAGAAGGTTTTAAAGACTTAATTAAACACATCAATCTTGACTATTTATTTATAGATACGCACCCTGGTTTGAGCCAAGAAACACTGATTTCACTAACAGCTTCAGACATTGTTTTGTTAATACTTCGACCCGACCAACAAGATTTTCAGGGAACTGCTGTTACCGTAGATGTTGCTCGCAAGTTAAAAGTACCAATGTTGTTCCTTGCAGTTAATAAAGCATTAACCGATTACGACTTTAAAGATTTAAAAAATAAAGTTGAATCAACTTATAAAACCACTGTGGCAGGAATTATTCCAGAATCAAAAGATATTTTGCGGCTTGCTAGTAGTGGTATCTTTTGCCTAAACTATCCCCAACATCCAATTTCTCAAACTGTAGATGGGATTGCTAAACAAATTGTTGTACCAAAAAAATCACTTACCGCTAACTTTTTATAATTTATGCCTTACACGCGAATAGTAACTGGTAAAAAAATTACTCTATCAAAAAGTTTCAGTCTACTAATGTTGTTAGTTTTTGTTAGTGGCGTTACTTTGAGTGGCGTAGCACTATCTCATATTTTGAATTTAAACGCGCAGCATGAAGTTGCTTTAACGGCAAATGTCGTGATGGATATTCTCGATTCTAGTCGTAAGTATATGAATGATGAACTCACCCCAAAATTTCAGGAACGCATGGAGACTGATGAATTTTTCCCTGAAGTCATCCCTTCTTATAATATAAAAAGTATTGTTAACAAGGTGCGTCAAAATCATCCATCTTATGCAGAATTTAATTATAAAGAAGCAATGCTCAATCCTACTAATACTGAGGATAAAGCTAATGAATTTGAGAAACAGCTAATAGAACGTTTTAATCGCGATCGCAATCTTCAATTGCTCAAAGAGTTTATTTCTCTTCCATCTGGAACTAAAGTTTTTTATACAGCTTCTCCTATAGTTATCAAGGATTCTAATTGTCTTCAATGCCATAGTACCCCTAGTAAAGCTCCAAAAGGGATGATTAGTTTATATGGATCTAACAATGGATTTGGTTGGCAATTAAATAAAGTTTTAGGAACTCAAATAGTTTATGTTCCAACTCATATTGTTAGACAAAAAGCTTTCAAGTCGTTGTTATTAATCGTAGGAATTATCGCTCTAATTTTTCAAGTTACTCTTTTTGTAGCTCTTTTTTGGTTAAAAAGATATGTTATTCGCCCTATCAAGCAAGTTGTTAACGTTGCAGAATCTGTGAGTCAGGGTGATATGAGTGCTAAATTCGATAACATATCTAATAATGAAATTGGTACTCTTGCAGAAGTTTTTACAAGAATGAAAATAAGCTTAGAAATGGCTATTACTAGATTAGACCAATATCGTGGTAAAAATCGTCGGGGAGATAATTATTCAAATCAATAAAACCTATGGAATTATAAGTTATGAACAAGCAAGAATTACGTATTAATGTTTTAACAGAAATTGGTGCTATTAGTTCTGAAGTAACAGAGCTACTAAGTTACAACGAAAATCTTTTTGAAAGCAATAAATCGCAACTTCCGCAAACTTTTCCTCCATCACCAGAAGCTCATATAGCAGCTTGGCAACAATATGTCATTGAAGCTGAAAAAAGAGGAGCATATGAAATTTTAAAACAGGTTTTAGTACAGTTGCAATTTCCTATAATTTCCGGTATTAGTAAAACACAAGAATATCGTTCTGCAACTTTACGAGGAAAGTTTGACAATAGTAATAAAAATACTTCTGGGTTAATTTTCAACGAGCCAGAAAAATTACAAATTCAGATATACTCAACTCTTGCAGGCTCAATCCCCGTAATAATTGTTGGTAATCGTGAAGATTTTGTCAGTTTAGTACAAGCTATTACTAAGCGTAATGAACCGCAACCAATTCCCGATTCAATGGGAGCTTGTATTGTTAGTGGCTACAATAATTGGAATCGTATTTATCAATATAAAAAGCAGTGGGAAATCAAAAAAAATCATGATTCAAATTCTGACTGGTCAAGTGAATTTAAGCGTTTGATTTCACGTAAAGAATTATATCAAGATAAATTTATTATTCTTAGTACTGGTAATTATAGTAATATTCCAGGCATAGAACTAGGATTAACCGAAACAGAATGGCAGCAAATATCTGTAAAAATTCGCTTAGAACATGAATGTACTCATTATTTTACTCATCGTTTTTTCGGCTCTATGCGTAATAACTTATTAGACGAATTAATTGCTGACTACCGAGGTATTGTAGTTGCAATAGGGAAATATCGAGCCGACTGGTTTCTTCATTTTATTGGTTTAGAATCATTTCCTAATTACCGAGAAGGAGGTCGATTACAAAATTATCGAGGAGAACCTCCCCTTAGTGAAGGTGCCTTCAAAATTCTCCAAGCTTTAGTAATACGTGCTGCAAAAAATCTAGAGGATTTTGATAAACAATTTTCTCGTTGTTCAAGAACATTAACCGACCAAGTTGCCATATTATTGACTTTATCAAAACTAACATTAGAAGAATTAGCCAATGCACCAATAATTCTCAATCTAGAAAAGTAAGAATAACTCAAAGTTCACCAAAATAATACTTTAATTAAAAAGGCATATGACAGAAGTTTTACTTCAACAATTAAATGATAGCGACATTGATTGGATAAAGTCTAATGGTCGCACGCAAATACTGAATTATGGGGACATACTCATTCACCAGCAACGTCAAGTTCAATGTTTGCATATAGTTTTAGAAGGTGCTTTTAGCGCTACTATCAAACAAAATCCCGATAGTGCTTTAGCTGGAGTTTTCGCTGCTCTTGAAAATGACGACGAATTAGAGGAAGAAATTGGTATTTTTTCGACTGGTGAAGTCTTAGGTGAATTTTCTTTACTAAATTTTAGCCCCTCAGCAACTACGATTAAAGCTATAGAAAATTCCGTGGTTTTATCTATATCTAGTCGTGATTTACTGGTCAAATTACACCAAGATACTGGTTTCGCTTCTCGCTTTTACCGTGCGATCGCCATTTTAGTTTTGGACAGGTTTGAGCGCTTAATTAAGAAATTTACAAGTCGTCGCAATATCAAAATACCATCGCTCCAAGACGGGCCGATGCTGTTTGGGGAACTAAGCGATAGCGATGTTGATTGGATGATAGCACACAGTTACCTAGAAACAATATCTCCCGGTACTGTTTTAATTCGTGGGGGGAGAGCAGTAGAAAATATGTATATACTCATACAAGGCAGCGTATCAGTTTCTTTTAAGGAAGAAACCTCTACCTCCCTCAGTCGTGTCTTTTACTTATTAGAAATCTCGGATGAATTAAATTCACCAGGATATGAAATAGCTACATCTTCTGTTGGTGAGATTATTGGGGAGACTACGCTTATTGATAATCGCTTACCAAATTATACTTTTACAGCCCTGGAATTTTCTAGAGTTTTAGTGATAAACAAACAGAAATTATTTGCCAAACTTCAGCAAAATAATCACATTGGTGCGCGTTTTTATCGATTTATTTCAATCTTGATTTGTACTAGATTACAAGCTTTAATTAATCGTCTTGGCTATGGTAGAAGTTCCTACAGAGTAGGACAAAAATTGTCGCAAAATCTACAATACGATGATGAAATTGATCTGAATTTAATGGATAACCTCTTTTTAGGAGGTGCTAGATTTGACTGGATGCTCAAACGCTTAAAAGTCTTATCTTAGTTTAATTTACGAATATCTATAAGTATAAATATTACCGAATTAATTAATAGTTATGGCTCAAAATAATCAACTGTTTCGTCAAGAATCACTCGAACGTCTATCTTCTCCAGAGCAACTCGACCAAATGATGCGAGTGGTTAGTCCCAAAGCCTGGTTACCACTAACAACAATTGGATTTTTGGTTATAACTGCTTTAACTTGGAGCGTTTTTGGTCGTATACCGATTACTGTTAGCGGTAAAGCTGTACTAATTAGACCCCGAAATGTAGTGCCTTTGCAAGCAGTAAATGAAGGTCAAATATTAACATTAAATATTAAACCGGGAGATACAATCAAAAAAGGAGAAATTATTGGCAGAATTGACCAACCACAACTCAGACAACAACTAGCTCAAAATAAGTCTAAGCTGAATGAATTACTGATTCAAAATCGACAAACTAGTGAATTAGATAACCAAGGACTTGTTTTACAACGTAATAACCTAGTTAAGCAGCGAGAAGATTTGATAAACAACTTGAAAGCTACTCAAAAATTTAGACCAGTTGTACTTGATAAAAGTCTTGGATCTATCGCTCAACGACGTTTAAGTCTCCAACTAAGTTTAAAACAATCTAGAGCCTTAACATCCAAACTGGAACAGCGGCTCTAAATTCATCGTAACCTCAGAAGACAAGGAGCAATTACTGAAGATTTGTTATTGCAAATAGAGCAACAGTTAAACCAAAACCTCACTAAAATTTCTGACTTACAAGCTCAACTGAAAGAACTTGACCGTCAAGAAACTGATGCAAACTCCCAAAACTTACAAAATATCAACGCAATTCAAAAAATTAATACTCAAATTCAGCAACTTGATGTCCAAAATGCTCAATTAAAGCAACAACAACTCCAAAAAACTATTCAAAGAGAAAACCAAGTCAATGAAATTAAGCGTCAAATTGAACAATTGCGTTTAGAACTAGATAAAAAAAGCAAACTTGTCAGCAAATACAACGGTCGTGTTATAGAAGTTCCGATTATTTCCGGTCAAGCAATTGGTGCTGGTACCCGTCTTGCATCTATTGATATTGGAAACCCCAAAGCCAAACTCATGAGCGTGATGTATTTTGCTGACAAAGATGGCAAACAAGTTAAACAGGGAATGACCGTACAAGTTACACCTAGTACTGTTAAACGCGAACGCTATGGTGGAATAGTTGGTAAGGTCAAAAAAATTACTCCATTTCCAGTGACAAATCAAGACATGACCGCAGTCATAGGTAACGAAAATATAGCCTACACTATAGCTCAAAGTATTTCTAGTAGTGGTGGTTCTACGGTACAAATGGTTGCAGAGATGACAGCAAATCCAGAAAATCCGAGTGGTTTTCAATGGTCTTCTTCTGATGGACCAAACTTAAAAATATCACCGGGGACTACAGCACAAGCACGGGTCGTAATTGGAGAACTAGCCCCTATTTCTTATGTAATTCCTATTTTTCGTGAGTGGACTGGAATTCAGTAGCATTAAGCTAGTACTCGAACAAACGAAAATTGCCGGGTGGAGATAGGGAGGGGGAAGATGGGGAAGAGGGGGAAGAGGGGGTAGAAAAAAATTTTTCTTCTCGATATTGACCCCGCAAAGTTAACTTGGTGGACTACTAGGAAGAAATTGTTGGGTGTTCACAAGTAATAAGTAGTAAGAAGTATTACCTCTACCTAGAAGGTCGAGGATTCGGCGGAATGATAATTTAGTTTTTATTCGTCTTTTAAAGACGAGGCTTCACACGATGTTTGCTCCTCACGCTCTGCGTGATCGGGCTAAAATTTCTTACCCCTCCGGGGTTCGCCATTTGCACTCTGCGAGAAAGCCTCCGGCTCACATGGGGGAAACCCCCAAGACCGTAATGGCTCACTTTTTACTTTTTACTTCTTACTTTTTACTTAAGCCCGTTCGCGGAGCGTCTCCGTTAGGAGAAAGGGCTTCGGTGATTCCAGTTAACGCATTCTACAAATACCATTAAAATTTCTATGAATATTGGTAGCACTTTTAAATCTATTAAATCTTTTATTAATTTCCCATTTAAACGCAAGCCGGGTTGCGTTCGTACTCCTGCAATATTGCAAATGGTGGCAGTAGAATGTGGTGCAGCTTCCCTAGCGATTATGC
>ERZ1740062.707-NODE-707-length-15906-cov-4.285471_pt1 | contig 15906 bp, 12 predicted proteins | sample MGYA00581741_ERZ1740062 | MGnify/ENA primary metagenome ERZ1740062 (study PRJEB43018, sample SAMN04849747) | marine metagenome | isolation source: floating plastic debris | place: Pacific Ocean | collected 2008-09-01 | study: EMG produced TPA metagenomics assembly...
GCGAGTAGTTGCCTGCCCTGCAGCAAGGGGATGTCCTCGTTGATCGTGCGTTGGCTGCTGCGGCCCCGGATCAGCGGCGCGGTCTGTCGTTGATCATCCGCCCCGCTCGACAAGTTTGTGCGCAAATCGATGCCGCCAGCCGCTTTTTCGCCAGCGACGAGCCGGGTGTCTGGCCCTACGCTGTCGAGCAGTTGCACGTGACTGCACTAACGCTGGTTAGCTGCCGCGCCGGCTTTTGCGCTCGGGATATCGATCTGCGGCCTTTGCTTGCAGCTCTGTCCCGTTCCATGCAAAGCATCGAGCCATTCGAAATCGTATTTCGTGGTATCACCGCAACAAACGAGGCGATTATGGCGCAAGGTTTCGCTGACGACAGCATCGTAGCGTCTCTGCGCGGCGCTATTTCAAGCGCTTGTGACCTGGTCGGACTCGCAGCCTTAAGGAACCAGCGCTATGACCACGTGACAGCCCATTGCACGATGCAGCGCTTCAGCGGACCGTTGCTGTCGCCTGGGGAATATTGCCAAAAATTGATGCGATATCGGTCCCGACAAATAGGCCACTCGCTTGTCAGACGAATGGTGCTGGTCGAAAACGACTGGTTTCACAGGCCTGACAGTGTCTTGGAGCTGGCGGAGCTGCCGTTGGCAGGGTCTTGATATCGCGGCTTATCGCATTGCCAAATTACACATTATTGGCCAAAACAAACATTCACTGTGGTCTTGCTTGAGCGTACCTTGGACGCGTTAATTTCTACACTGTGCGAACCGCGTTGTTGCAATCGAACAACAGGTTCAACGGCTTCACAGGATGTAGCGTTTTCAGTCCCAGCCGGGACGCTAAGGGGGTAAATATGAAGAGCCTGAATTGGGTGTTGGCCAGCGCGATCGCGCTCGCTCTGCCTGCAGCAGATGCTGTGGCGCAAAGCGATGAGCCAATTGAGGAAGTAGTAGTAACGGGTATCCGTGGCAGTCTTCAGCAATCGCTGGACCTGAAACGCGATGCCATTTCTGTTGTCGACGCGGTCTCGGCCGAAGATGTCGGCAAGTTCCCTGATACCAACGTGGCCGAAGCGCTGCAGCGGATCACGGGCGTCGCGATCGACCGCGCCGGCGGCGAAGGTCAGTTCATCACCGTGCGAGGTCTGGGACCGGAATTTAACGCGGTTACGTTGAACGGTCGCCAGATCGCAACCGATAACGCGGGTCGTGAATTCTCGTTTGACGTCCTCGCGTCCGACATTATTCAGCGTGCGGAAGTCTACAAGACGTCTCAGGCAGATCTGTTGTCGGGCGGTATTGGCGCCAACGTCAACATCGTCACAGCACGTCCGTTTGATCGCCCCGGCACAAGCTTCAACGTGTCAGCGGCAGGCATTGTCGACAACCTGCGCGACGAAATCAGCCCCGATGTAACGGGCGTTGCATCATGGACCAACGACGATACGTCGCTTGGTTTCCTGTTCGGAGCGTCATATTCAGATCGTGCCAGCCAGCGTGACCGGGCATTCACCAACGGTTTCGCAGAGCGTAGCGGCGCGACGATTGTCGATGCACCAGAAGGCTCCACCGGTCTGACCGAGACCGGCTCCCTTGCGAGCGGCCGTGTGCAACAACAGGCCGTGTTCAGCCGTGACATCCAGGATCGTGAGCGTTTGACGCTGAATGGTGCTGCACAATGGGCGCCGAACGATCGCTTGACGATCTCCGTCGATGCATTGTTCTCTGAGCTGGATATTCAGTCTCTCGACACACAGTTCTCTGGGTTCTTTAGCCCGCCTTTCATCGATCCAGTTGTTGATGCCAACGGCACGGTTGTGTCCTTCAGCCGTCCTGGTCAGGATTTTGCGGCGCGTAACCCGGACATCGCTGGCGCGGTCGGTTTGTCACAGAACGACAATGTCATCACGTCGAACAACCGAATCGCTGATACCTCGCTGGTCGGCGTTAACTTCGATTGGGCGGTTAACGATGCGCTGACATTGAAGTTTGATCTGTCAACATCCGAAGCGACACGTGACGGAACGAACCCATTTGTCGTAATTGGTGCGTTGGCGCCGACATCACCGCTGATCGAGTTGCCGAACGATGATGGCATTACCACCATCACCAACTTGAGCGGCTTGACCGATCCGTCTATTCAGCGTTTGCACTTTGTGAACGTCGAGCGTATCGAAGTCGATGACGATATCTTTCAGGGTCGTTTCGACGGTGACTGGCTGGTCGCGCGAGGTCCTCTGCAGTCGATCGGTTTCGGCTTCAGCTTCGCCAAACGCGACAAGAACCAGACCACGTTTAACAACTTCTCGCCGTCACAAGGTGGCAACATCTTCTGCGCATATTGTGGTTACAACGTCGCATCTCCGACCAACATTCTCTCGCCATTCTCTTTTGATGGTTTCCTGAGTGGTGTGTCCGGCGCGGGTCAGGTGCCAGGGCAAATCTTGCAGTTCTCATTTGCTGATGCATTCGCGACTCTGAATAGTGCCGCCAACATCAACAACCCATTGCGTTTTGGTGCTACCAACACGACGTTGACGCCGGAACAGGCAGCCATCAACGCGGACTTGATTGCGCGTCGTAATGCCAGCAATTCCATCTACGGGTTCTATGATCCGGCGATCAACCCCGGCGCGAGCTTTGGAGTTGAGGAAGATACGACTGCGTTGTACATCAACACCGAGTGGGAAGGCGACTTCGATGGCACCATGCCGTGGTCTGCCCAGATTGGTTTCCGTATTGTGGAAACCTCGACGTCCTCAGCTGGTGTTGACCAACCTGTTATCGCATTCCGCGAAACGCCAGGTGATACGCAGCTGTTGGTCGAATTTGGTCCGACGACACCGTTGACCGTCGAGAACGACTACATCAACTTCTTGCCATCTCTGAACTTCCGTTTGGAGCCGACTGAAGAGAGTGTGCTGCGTTTCGGTTACTCGGAGCCGGTCACGCGTCCTACATTGACCGCGCTTGGTGTGAACAACACGTTCGGCGGTCGTTCGAATGCGCCGATTAGTGGCGGGGGTAACCCGTTCCTTGAGGCCTTCGAAGCAACCAACTACGACCTGTCCTTCGAATGGTATTTCGACGAAGTCACAGCGGTGTCGCTTGCGGCGTTCCACAAGGAGTTCGAGAACTTCCTGGAAGCACAGACTCTGCCGGTACCGCGTGAACTCATCATCCCGTCTCGCAACGGCGGGCGGACCGAAGACGAGACGTTAGTTGTTGATTTCCAGGATACGCGTCAGCGCAATGGCGAAACCGGTAGCATCACGGGCTTCGAGTTCGCGGCACAGAAAACGTTCGATAATTTGCCAGGTATCTGGAGTGGTCTCGGTGCTTCATTCAATTACACCTATGTGACCAGCAACATCGATCGTGACCCGAACTCGGGTGCGTCGGACTGCGACTACAACGGCCTTTCACCGAACTCATACAACATCAGTGGTTTCTACGAGAATGATCGCTTCTCAGCACGTCTCGCTTACAACTACCGTGATGAGTTCCTGTTCCAGTGCTTCTCTAACTTCAGTGAGCCACGGAATCGTGAAGACTTCGGCCAGTTGGATCTGTCTGCGTCGTTCTACGTAACGGATACCATCCAGGTCTTCCTCGAGGCAATCAACATCACGGAAGAGGAAACACGTGACTTCTCTCGTTTCCAAAATCGTTTCCTGACTTACGAATCAACCGGTGCTCGCTACACCATTGGTGCACGAGCATCATTCTGATCGCGTAATGCTGACGGTGGTTGCAACCGCCGTCAGCAATTCGTAAGTTAGCGTCTTAGGGCGATGCAGACGCAGTGTCTGCATCGCCTTTTTTTCGGGGGCACACATGTTTGATTCTGTTCAACTCGGGGTGTTTATAGGCATCACGGCACTCATCGGTTTCTTGACCTATCTTCACTGCCGCAAAGCAGCAGCAGGGGAAAAAAGCTCTGGTCGGGATTACTTTCTCGCTAATGGCGGCCTGAAATGGTATTTCGTGGCCGGCTCAATCACGCTGACCAATCTGTCGACCGATCAACTGGTTGGCATGAATGGCAACCAGATGCTACTGCTCGCATGGTGGGAGTTTGCGGCTGTTTGCGGGTTGTTCATTCTAGCTTTTGTTTTCCTGCCGATTTATTACCGGAATGAATGCACGACGACCACCGAATTGTTGCAGAAGAAGTACGGCGACAAGAACATTCGAGCGTTGATCTCACTCCTGTTCATTCTTGGTAACTTGTTCATTTTTCTTCCGGTCGTCCTTTACGGCGGTTCTCTGTTCATGCTTTCGATGTTCGATGTGCAGATTTCGCTGATGTATGTTGCGATGACATTCGCGGCGGTCGGTGCGGCTTACGCGATTCTCGGTGGTCTACGAAACATTTCAAAATCCGATACCTACAGCGGCGTATTGATACTGTCTCTCGCGCTATTGCTCGTATACCTGGCGCTCAAAGCGATCGACTTCGATCTGACAGGTGTTCCGGCCGAGCGTCTGACACTGATTGGCGACAATGATTCGCCTATTCCCTGGCACACCTTGTTGACCGGGATGATTTTTATTCAGATTTTCTACTGGAGCACGAACCAGACGATTACACAGCGCGCGATGGCGGCACCGTCGGTCAAGGAAGCGCGGAAAGGCGTGTTGGTGGCAGCGGCTATTCGCCTGATGATCGTGCCGATCATTGTCACTATCCCGGGCATCGTGGCGTTCAAACTCTATGGTGATATCAACGACGCGGCGTACGGTCGAATCGTCGGTGACTTGCTGCCGGTCTGGCTCTCCGGTGCTTTTGGCGCGGCAATCGCTGCTGCAGTGCTGACGACATTCAATAGTATTTTGAACGCATCGGCGGCGCTGTATGTCTGCGATATTCATGAGGCGTATTTCAAAAAGGTCCGTAACGTGCCGAAGCTAAGCGGCGTTGTGCAGATCGTTATGGTGCTTATCGGGTTGTCGATGGTGCCGGTGTACATGGCTGAAGAGAGCCTGATTAACATCCTGCAGGAGCGCTTCGGCTTCCTGTCGATGCCTATTCTGGGTTCGTTCATCGTGGCACTGGTGTTCCGTAACGTGGACGCACGCGCTGCCATTGCTGGCGTCATCGCAGGTGTCACCTTGTACGGCTATCTCACGCTGTCTCTGAAACCGTTCCACTACATTCACTGCATGTTTGTCACGCTGTTCTTCTGTATTGGGTTCTCTTTGCTCGTCAATCGACTGGTGTTTGGCCGACACGCCTCGTTTGCGACAAAGTCAGCGGATACAGTGCCGGCTAGCGGATAAGGACGTCTGATTTTTGCGGCGCCTTCGTGGATCGGAACCACGAGCGCCGGTGCGCCGCGTGTGACTAAAGCACACGGGCGACCTTGCGGGCGAAATTCCTAGTTCTCAGAGGTTCGAGAGCGATAGGTCCGTGGCGAACAGCCGACGATCTGGCTGAAGCGCTTACTGAAATGAAACTCGTCGCAGTAGGCTAGCTTCGAGGCAATTTCTTTCACCGAATATTTCGTCTGGGTCAGTAAGTCGCAGGCTTTCTGCATTTCGAGGGTGGCCCGATACCGCGCGGGTGGTATGCCATACAACTTTCTAAAGCGCTTGCGAAAGGACTCGTAGCCCATACACAGGTCCTCGGCTGCGGCCTGAGTAGAGTGTGTTCTGGCGATAGCCTGCTTGGCTTGCAGCAACCAGTCGTTTTCTTCGATGCGATCGCCACGTAGCGCGCGATGAATGTCGTGTAGCAACGACTGAACGCGGACAACCTCTGCTATGGAGCCCAGATTGGTGCTGTCTTCCTGTTCGCCGATGGCTTCCAGAAAACGGTCGCGCCAGTAGTCGATCGGGCGGAGCCGCCGAATTGGTCCGCCAACCTCGAGACACTGCTGTTGATGCCACAGGTCGAATACGGGGCCTTCGAAAATGATATAGACCTCATGCCAGTTCCGGCCCGTCCGCGGGCCGTAGCCATGGCGCATATTAGGTAGCAGCTGAATCAAGTCGCCTGATTCGATCGGCTGCTTACGGACGTTTTCGTCGGTGTAATAGCCGTCGCCGTCGAACACGTACACCAGTGAGTGCCTATTGAGAATCCGATTCGGTACCGGAACGCCGATGCCTCGCCTTGCGACGCCAGCGAGACTAATGCCCCCCAATGGCGACACGACCGGCTTGCGAATCAGGACTTTGCTGGTCTGCGGTAACATGCGGACAACGCTAGCAGAAGCTGCCAAAAGATACCAAGCCACGAACAACGTTCAGCACTGTGCGGCGCTAAAGAGTCTTCATGAACCGACGCTAACGCTCTATGGGTATCTACCGCGAATTTCGTCTTAGCCGGACGATGCTTGCTCGCAGTGACCACAGACCGCAGTCAAGCGCATCGGTGCGCGGCTTTGCCGCGCTAGCGGCGGTGTTGTTGATACTCATGGCAGCAAATGCCGCAGCCGAGTCCGTGCGCTGCGAAAAAGGAAGCGACTTTGCTAATCGCGTGCATGACCGCCAGTGGCAATTGGTTCGTCGGGCACCGGCGGGTGTGGGGCTGGAGGGGCAATTTGCCCGGATCAGCCGCTTTATCCGAATCGAAGGCCGGCTGCCGAGACAATCGAAAGGGACGGTGATGATGCGCTTGAATCTGGACGCTGCAGCATTCGGTGCGACGAACAGTATCCAGCTCAGAATTCGAGGCGATGGGGAAAGCTACCATTTCTCGATATTCACCGGGCTGACATTCAGGCAGCAGCCGATCTACTATTCCACCCGCTTTGAAACTGATGCCGATAATGGCTGGCAGGATGTTGTGATTCCGCTGGCCACCCTGAAGCCGAACGTATTCGGCCAGATAGTCAGAGCGCCACAACTCGACCGGCGTCGTATCAGAAACATTGCCGTCTCAATCTCGGGCAGTGACAAAGCGGCGTTCAGACTGGATATCGCGTCGATTTCAGCCTGCGCAGCGTGATCCGCTATGCTCGTTAGATGGATGTCTACGGAATCGACTACACGAGCACCCCGACCGCACGCAAACCTATCGTTTGCCTGCACGCCAAACTCACCGGGATGCGTCTGGTTGCGCACGCTGTTCTGAGACTTCCGACGCAGGAGGCGTTTGAACAGGCGCTGTTGACTCCCGGCCCTTGGGTCGCCGGTCTTGATTTTCCTTTTGGGCAGTCGCGCCGATTTATCGAGAACGCGTCATTGCCTGACGATTGGGCAGACTACGTCCGCTTCCTAGGTAGCAAGGATCGCCGCGTGTTTCGACGGTTGCTCGAGGACTACAAACGGGATCGCCCAGCCGGTGATAAACATCATCGCCGTCGTTGCGATCGGCTCACCCGGTCGCAAAGCCCGCAAACGCTCTATGGCACACCCGTTGGCCTGATGTTTCATGAGGGCGCACCGCGTTTGTTGAAGAGCGGTGTCGCCGTGCCATTGCACCGATGGGGTCAAGGCGATCGGATCGCGCTCGAGGCCTACCCCGGGTTCGTGGCGCGACAGCTGATTGGTCGCGACAGCTACAAGAGTGATACAAGCTCAAAGCAAAATCGTTCGCGATTGCGGGCGCGGCACAGTCTGTACGACCATTTAACAGGCCCATCTGGACGCGCGCTTTTCGGTCTTCACATAGCTGCACCCAAGGTCTTTTGTGATGATCCCACTGGCGATACTTTGGACGCGCTGATCTGTGCTGCACAGGCAGCCTGGGGTTGGCGTCGACATTCGATCAACTATGGCGCTCCCCCGGACTGGGACCCGTTGGAGGGGTGGATTAGTTCACCCGGTCTCGATAGCGGCTGACGGTTTCAACGGTGAGTATTGTTGTTTTCGCAGGTCTTGCTAGCATTACCGGTTTAGTCGCTCCGAAACCTTAATATGACTACGTTGTCGCTCGGAAAAGATCGCATTCGTTTCTTGCTATTGGAGGGTGTCCACGCCGCTGCACTCGAGGCTCTGGAAGCTGCCGGGTACAGCAATGTCGAATACCACAAGAAGGCACTGCCGCAGTCGGAGCTCGCCGAGTCGCTGGCTCAAGCCCACTTTGTAGGTATCCGCTCGCGCACACTGCTGACGGCTGACGTACTCGCCGAGGCACCCAAACTGATTGGTGTCGGTTGTTTTTGTATCGGCACCAACCAGGTCGATCTGGATGCCGCTGAAGCTCGTGGTATACCGGTGTTCAACGCACCCTTTTCGAATACACGCAGTGTTGCAGAGCTCGTGCTCGCCGAGATCATCATGCTCATGCGCGGCATACCTGCCAAGAACGCGGCAGCGCATCGCGGCGAATGGCTGAAGACTGCCGATGCATCCTACGAGGTGCGCGGAAAACGTTTGGGCATCATCGGCTACGGACATATCGGTACGCAGCTCAGTGTGCTCGCGGAAGCACTGGGCATGCAGGTGCGGTTCTATGACATCGAGCACAAGTTGCCGCTTGGCAATGCAGAGGCCAGAGATGACCTGCAAACCCTGTTGGCCGATAGCGATGCAGTGTCGCTGCATGTGCCATCGACGCCACTAACGCAACAGATGATCGGTCATCAGGAGCTTCAGCAAATGCAGTCCGGTGCCGTCCTGGTCAACGCATCGCGTGGCGACGTCGTTGATATCGATGCGCTGGATGCCGAATTGGCATCCGGGCATATCGGCGGTGCGGCACTCGATGTTTTTCCTATGGAACCCAAAGCCAACAGTGAACGCTTTGAGTCACCACTCTGTCGGCACGACAATGTGATCCTGACCCCGCACATCGGCGGCAGTACGCAGGAGGCGCAGCAGAATATTGCTGCTGAGGTAGCCAACAAACTGATTCGTTACAGTGACAATGGCACGACCGCATCCGCCGTCAACTTTCCGCAGGCGTCATTGCCGGACAATCTTGAGCACACGCGTATCTTGCACATTCATCGCAACGAGCCGGGCGTTTTGCAACGGATCAACCAGGTATTTCGGCGCGTAAGATCAATATCGCTTCGCAGTATCTGCAGACCTCGCCGACGATCGGCTATGTCGTTATGGATGTCGCTGTCGATCAACCGGATGATCTGATGAGCGAGTTGAAGTCGGTGGAGGGTACGGTTCGCGCACGTGTGTTGCACGGATCAGTATCGTGACAGCACACGCGAACGCTCTCCAGGATATTCGCGAGGTCGTGGGCGCCGCTGGCGTCGTCGATGACCCGGTTGCGCAAAGCGCCTACCTGATCGATGAGCGACGGTTGTATGAGGGGCAGGCCGGACTGATCGTCCGACCCGGGTCGGTGGATGAAGTCGCCCGCGTACTCGCAATTTGTCATGACGCCAGGCTTGGTGTCGTGCCACAAGGCGGGAATACCGGCTATTGCGGTGGCGCGCCCCCGACATCGGCAACACAGGTCGTTGTTTCTCTGTCTCGCTTGAATCGCGTTCGAGAGATCGACGCCGTGGGGCATACGATGACCGTGGATGCCGGTGTCGTGCTCGCGAATGCTCAGGCTGCCGCTGAACAAGCGGGGTTGCTCTTTCCGCTCAGTATGGGTTCAGAAGGCTCTTGCCAAATCGGCGGTAATTTGTCGACCAACGCGGGTGGTCTCGCCGTGTTGCGCTACGGCACCGCGCGAGAGCTGGTGCTGGGCTTGGAGGTCGTACTGCCAGACGGCCAGGTGATCAACGGGCTGACCGGCCTGCGCAAGGACAATACCGGCATCGATTTGAAAGCGATGTTTATGGGAGCGGAGGGTACGCTCGGCATTATCACGGGTGCCGTGGTCAAACTGTTTCCTGCTGCCCGCAGTACCGAGACTGCATGGCTCGCGGTAGACAGTACCCAAGCGGCCTGTGAGCTATTGGGACTGGCGCGCCAGATCAGTGGCGATAGTGTCTCTTCGTTCGAGTATGTCAGTCGCGCATCACTCGATCTTGTCGTTGCGCATGTCGACGGTGCAAAGTCGCCACTCGCTAACGATGCGCAGCACTTCGTCTTGATGGAGCTGACATCGGCTGCAAGTGACGACAGCCTTAGGGTACGCACCGAGGCCTTGATGGAGGCCGGTTTCGAACAAGGGCTCATCATCGATGGCGTACTGGCGGAATCGGGACCACAACGCAGTGCTTTGTGGCGCTTGCGTGAGTCGATTCCAGAAGCAGAAAAGCTGTATGGCGGCGCGGTCAAGCACGATATCTCGGTGCGCATTTCACGTATCCCTGAATACATGCAAACCGCAACCACGGCTTTTGACGATCTCGGTGCGCCGTATCATTCGGTCTACGGACACATCGGCGATGGCAATTTGCACTACAACTTGTTGCCGCCTGCTGACACATCAGAACGAACGGTATGGCAACGAACGTGGGCCAAGCGATTGTCTGCCAAAGTGCATCGTCTGGCCGCAGAGCTTGACGGTAGTTTCAGTGCCGAGCACGGGATCGGTCAGCTGAAGCGAGAGGACCTTGCTGAGTTTAAGGATCCTGTTGCATTGGCAGCCATGCGCGCCATCAAAAAAGCACTCGATCCGCACGGCATTATGAATCCGGGCAAGGTGCTTTAGCGACTCAAACAGATCTTGATTGTCGCGTTACGACCGCCATGTCTCTTGTATGGAATAGGTCTTCCCGGTTGTTCTCCTGATGTCAAAAAAAGAGACCGTCGCTGCGTTGCGCTACGCGGTGAACGAAAGTAACTCCTTGCACGCGTCGTACGTGGGCAGGCCTGATGTGGCTGCGTCCTACGAGCGTTTCATCGAGTTGCAGATGGCCTACTTTCTACCTCGCTACGATGACTTGCGTGATCGCCCGGGTTACTCTGAAGCGATCGATTTCGTCGTCAGCGATTTAACCGGTACGCGGATCGCGGGTCGTGACCGTGAACTTGAAAAAGTCGTGCCTCTGATGACACGTGTGTTGCCGGGCAAGGCACTCTCAGCACTCGCTACCGCGATGACGCTCAATGCCAGAATTCTGAAAATCAATCTCGGTATCGCAAGCATATTACGCTCGGCGATCGACAGCGGTAATTCTGTCAGTGAGCGTGACTACTGCGAAGCAAGCCGTCAGCACGCGTCCATCAGCGATTTTGATGAGCTGATTACGATGACACGGCAAGCCGGCGAAAGCCTCGCCAGAATTGTACGCCTGCCAATGATCGGCTCGTTGCTGAGGAGCATGCGCTTACCGGCCAGAATGGCAGGGGTGCTCGACCTGCACGAGTTCCTGGAACGTGGTCTTGCGACGTTTCTTGCTCTGGACGATGTGCCGCAATTTCTCGATATCATGGAGCAGCGAATGCGAGTCGTGTTTTCGCACGTGTTCGAAGCGCCCCTCGAGTCGCTCGACGCACAACCGATTTCATCAGCCTAGGCAGTCGCTGCCAGACGCGTGCCGTCGTCCGCAACCAGCGACGCGAGCACGCGCCGTGTGCCTTTGAACGGTCGCCGTCCATGCATGACCAGATAGTTATCGATCAATGCGATATCGCCGTCCTGCCACGGCAGATTGAAAGACAGCTCGTCAGCGATCGCGCTTGCGGTGTTCATGGCGCTCGACGGCATTGATGAGCCGTCGCCGAAGCCGATAGATTTCTCCGCATCAGACCAACCACGGAAGGCGGCGATCAGCTGATTGAAAAATACGCGTCGGCCGTCTTTGAGTTCGCGAATGGCGGGTAGCGTTGGTGTCGTCGCCCGCAGGCTGCCATCCTCCAGCCAGGCGTAGCTGTATCCGAGCTTGTTGAGCCGGGCCTCGGCGTCAGTACGTGTCCTGGCGTCCATCGTAGCTCGCCAGCTTCGGCCTTGCCCGTACAGCGGGTTGTCCTCGTCAGGCATTGTGTTGGTATAACGCTCACCGCGCCGTTCACAGTCGGCGACGAACTCGGGTTCGGCCTTGGTGAGCCGTTCCAGGAGAACATCCGATCGACACAACGGCGTCTCGCCATCCTGCTCTGCCGCCTTCTCGCAGCAAAAGAACAGGCGTGACGGAAACAACGGTGTCTGCGCCATTTCATGATGCAGAAAAATGGAGACATCCGGCGGCGCCTCGTTGGCGGTAAACACGAGCGGCGTTCGGTTAACACGAACTGCGTTGGACAGGGATTCCTTGTAGGTAAAGCTGTTCATGCCAAACGCTCGAATCGCGGCATCGAAATCGTTAGCGTCCTCTATCGGAAAGCCACGGAACAGGATGGCACCATGTCTGGAAAGCGCGTCAACCAGATCGTCGCGATTAGCGGTGATCCAGTCGGTGAAATCGGTGAGTGTCGCAGTTGGTGTGTCCGACGCGATAATTTTCGGGAACACCTCTTCGAACTGTTGCTGTGTATCGAGTGTAGCCGTGATGACTTGCAAGGCGGTCATGGCGAACTCCCTAGTCGTAGATAGCGTGGAAACGGTTGAACGCTTTTTCACAAAAGTTGGCAGGGTCGTTGAAGCGACGATTCTGGTTGAGCGCGGAGATCGCCTGCATGTCGTCATCGGTTAACGCGAAGTCAAACAATGCGATGTTTTCGATCAGGCGTTCGCGTCGCGTCGTCTTCGGAATAATCGCCGTGCCACGCTGAATGCCCCAACGCAAAACGATCTGTGCCGGCGTTCGCTGCAGACGCTCCGCGGCAGCAACGACGGGCGCTGCGGTCAGCACGGTGTCCTCTGCCGTCGCCATGTCGAGCGATACATATGACAGTGCGCCGAGCGGCGAAAATGCGGTCACCGCGACGTCGTAGTCGCTCGCCGTGCGGAGCAGATTGTCCTGCGTCAGAAATGGGTGGGCTTCGACTTGCAACATGGCCGGCTTGATGCGGGCGTAGGCCATCAGATCGTGAATCAGGGCACTGTTGTAATTGCAGACACCGATCTCCCGTACTAGTCCAGCGTCGACCAGCGACTCCATCGCCTCCCACGTTTCATGTAGCGGTACGTTGTCCAGTTGCATGCTCGGATTTGCGGATTCCGGATCGCGGAACCACTCGGCGGGATAGCGTTCGTCAAATGCCACAAATTGCAGTGCAATCGGAAAGTGAATGAGGTAGAGATCCAGGTAGTCGAGTCCCAAGTCTGTCAATGTGCGTTCGCAGGCGGCGCGGACATGCTCTTTACGGTGGTAGGTGTTCCATAGCTTGGAGGTGACCCAGAGATCGTCACGCGAGACGGTGCCTTGCTGCATGGCGTGACGGATGCCTTCGCCTGCTTCGCGTTCGTTGCCGTAGTCGGATGCGCTGTCGATATGCCGGTAGCCGATCTCGAGCGCCGTCGAGATGGCGTTTGCCGTATCTGGCTTGTCGATCTTCCAGATACCCAGGCCGACCGATGGCATGTCTGACTGGCCCACTTTGATTGTTGTCATTTGCTGTTGCTCCGTTATGCGCCCATGCGCGCAATATCGTTGTCGCGAAGCAACTGCTGTATATCGATGGCAGTGCCGCTGGCCACAGACGCCTGCGCGGCGCTGGCGACGATCACCGACCAGAGGCCTTCGCGTGGTGTGGCGGCGGTATTCGGATTGCCGCGTAGTCGCTCGACGAAAGCCTGATGCTCGAACCAGGTGGCGCCATGATGGCCGCTGGTCTCGACGGTATTCGTGTAACTGAGATCCGTGTGTCGCGTTGCGCCGTGCTCACCCAATTCAACAGTGATCGCCGAGCGGGCTGTCGCGCTGCGCTGAAAATCGAATGATTCGGTAGCGACGATCCGACCAAGATCGCCACACAGTGTCAGGTCTTCTTCAAAGTTCGGGCAAAACATGCATAGCGAGAAGGTCGCTTGGACACCGTTCGCGTAGTCGATAATGACACTGGCTAGATCATCGATGTCAGAGCCGTCGCCTGCGTAGTCGAAGTCTTTGTAATTGACCGCCTGTTGCGCGCTGGCATACACCCGAACCGGTGCCGCGCCGGCAAACAGGTTGATCAAATCAAAGTAGTGGCAGCACTTCTCGACCAGCGTCCCGCCACTGTAGTGTGCGAACTTGTTCCACTGCGATACCTTGTCGAGGAATGGTGGCCGGAATTCGCGCATCGCGATGCTACGAATTGTGCCGATGGTTTCGCGTTGCAAGGCTTCGTGTCGGGCTTCGACATAGGGCGCCTTGTAGCGGTACTGCAGACCGACCTGGATAAAGTTGTCGTAGTCTTCGGCGAGGTCGTGAATTTCGATAGCATCCGCGAGCGTCGTAGCCATCGGCTTCTCGAGGAATATCGCTTTGCCGCTCTTGATGGCCGTGCGTAGTACATCGATGTGGGAGTAGTTTGGTGTGCAGATGAATAGTGCGTCGACGGCAGGATCCATGCAGGCATCTTCCAGCGAGTCATAGCACTCGAGCGCGTCATCGCTGTAACGACGATACTCTTCTGCGGCGATCGTCATGCTGTGTCGTTGGGTATCAAAAATACCGTGGATCGCGATGCTGCCAATCAAGCTGGCGACGCGCATGTGTTCGAGCCCGATGGTGCCGGTACCGATCACGTTGGCGCGGTACGCCGGCGGCTCTGTGCGGTACAGGTAGCGGTCTTTGTCCGTAATGTGGCGCTGACCGCTGGCGGCTTCGAAAAAGCGCAGTCTTGGTTTTGTTGGTGTTGACATCCTGACCCCCTGTGCAGATCGCTGCACCACATCATAGTACGCCTGGCAATGCCGAAATACAAACGTTTGTATTTTGCCGTTAACACGTCTGCTAAGCTAGTTGCCTGATGCTTCAGGAGCTGGGCTTTTGGCGATAAGCGAGTCATCTCGAAAAAGGGTCACCATCAAAGACATCGCGCGAGCGGCGGGTGTTGATCCATCCACTGTGACACGAGCATTGCAAGGCAGTGAGCGGGTGCGATCTTCGACGCGCGAGCGTGTCAAAACTATCGCGGATGAAATGGGCTATGTGCCGAATATGGCGGCGCGCACGCTGGTCAAACGCAGTAGCGGTTTGATCGGTCTCGTGATTCCCGATATGACCAATCCGTTTTTCGCGGCGTTGGCACGCGGCATGGAAAATGAGGCCGCGAAGCACGACCTAAGGATCGTTATCAACGATACGCTCGGCGAGGAGGCTGCTGAGCGCGAAGCAATTCGATTGTTCCTCGAGCTGGAAGTGGATGGTCTGTTGGTGCCGATGGCGCGTTGCCCGCAGGACTACTATGAAGAATTGCAGACGCCGGTACCGGTGGTGCATATCAATCGGCCGGAAGCGCGGCATCATGTCAGCTGCGATCGCAGTCTTGGCAGCCTCGCGATCATGCAGCACCTGATCGATCTAGGGCACCGCCGTATCGGGTTCGTGCGGGGCCCGTCGCAACCCGGCGTTGAGCCCAAAATGCAGGCTTACCGACAGATGCTCGATCAACACGGCATCGACTACGAGCCCGATTGGATTTTCCGATTTGATGGCACCGTTGAAAGCAGTGCGCATACGGCAGACCGGTTATTGGCGTTGTCGCCGATGCCGACGGCCGTATTCGCCTGGAACGATGTCAGTGCGATCGGTTTGATTCACGCGCTACGAGAGCGTGGCCTGCGTGTTCCCGATGATATTTCTGTTGCGGGTCATGACAATATCCAGCTATCCGGACTCGTCACGCCGCCGCTGACAACGGTCGCCTGGCCGATGTATGAAATTGGTCAGCAGAGTGTCAGAAGTTTGCTCAGTATCGCGCGTGGGAACACGCCAAGAGAAGCTGCGATTCCGGCGCCGAAGTTAATCATCAGAGCGTCGACGGGCAGCCCGGGTTAGGGCAGCCCGCCGACGTTTGATAAAAAGATCGTTTTGAAGTTGATGCCCCAATAACGATCTGCGGCGCGCGGAATCTGGTAACGGAAACCGTCGCCAGAGAACGTGGTCGCAAATTGCTCGTCAGTGAGGTTCTTGCCGATCAGTGTGACACTCAATCGCTCATCCGCACTGTGGTAGCCGAAGCTCGCGTTGAGAATGGCGTAGTCGGGGAGCAGGAACGGTACCGCATC
>ERZ1740062.709-NODE-709-length-15877-cov-4.675705_pt1 | contig 15877 bp, 20 predicted proteins | sample MGYA00581741_ERZ1740062 | MGnify/ENA primary metagenome ERZ1740062 (study PRJEB43018, sample SAMN04849747) | marine metagenome | isolation source: floating plastic debris | place: Pacific Ocean | collected 2008-09-01 | study: EMG produced TPA metagenomics assembly...
AGCCATAATGTTAGATTTAAATTTCTATTCAAAACTTATTGAGTGTAAATCGAATTTTTATGATAATTATCAGCTTTCCTTAGGGGTCTATAAAATTGTTCTACAGACGGTTACCTTTTATCCGTTTCCAAAGTACTGCAAGCAAGTATTGAGCATCGCGTCCTGTTTTCTCGGTTTCGGTAGCCTGTATTTTACCGTTCTGCTTTTCGAGGAGATATTCAAAAGCAAAAAAAGGAGGTTGGTCTTTTCTCGGAATCAAACCAAAGCGCAGGTCGTAAAAAAACCATTGCTGGTTTTTCTCTTCTAAAATGTACCATCCTTCTGAAATGGTTATCAAACGTTGTACGTTGGGGTACCCTTCAAGTTCTTGAGAAGCACTCCGGTTTTTAGGATATTCTGTAAATTGTATTGGCGCCGTATCGAAAAAAGAATAATCGCCTATCCAATAACTTTCTTTCGTTTCCACGTTGGCATTCCATAAAATGGTATTCAGTGCAGCAGGTCTGGAGCTGATTTTGAGGTAAGGGATGTTTTGTGCTACAAGTGCTTCTTCAAACTTTCTATTGACAACGCCTTTTATGACTAAAGTCGACACTAAGTATAGGGAAGAAATGGTCAATCCTATTTGATTAATTCTCCTTCGGGTTTTGGAGGTGCGATTAAAGAAAAGTACTAGTATCAGGCAAATTAAGAAGGGTAAGGTGTACATGGGGTCAATTACGAAAATGGAATTGAACGCCAACCGAATATCAAATGGCCAAAACAATTGCGTTCCCCAAGTCGTAAAAGCATCCAAAAGTGGATGGGTAAAAAGACCCCAGAAGAAGAGTTTGGCCCAGGGTTTCCATCCTAGTTGATACCCTCGCTCAATATTATTGACCATCCACCCCAAAATAGGCGCCATCAAAACACTAAAAACAATAGAATGACTAAATCCGCGATGCAATTCTATAGAGGTAATTGTATCCGTGAAGAAATTGGCGATAACATCCAAATCGGGTATGGTCCCCGCAATACCACCGTAAAGCAGGGCTTTGTTACCTACTTTTTTACCCAATACAACTTCTCCTACCGCAGCGCCTAAAACAATTTGTGTGAGTGAGTCCAATGAAGACGTTTACTCCTCGAGCTTCACCCGCACCGCATTCATGCCGCGCTGCCCTTTTTCTAACTCAAAAACGACTTTGTCATTTTCTGCGATTTGGTCTATGAGTCCTGAAACGTGAACGAAGTGTTTTTCTTGGGTTTCGGTATCCATAATGAAACCAAAGCCTTTTGAGTTATCAAAAAACGCCACCTTTCCTTTACGAATGGGGTCGAACTCTTCTTCGACATCTTCTTTTTTGGGAATACCCAATTCAATGGAAGATGCATCTATTTCTTCTTTTTCGCCAGGTTCGGGAGGAGTATCGGTTAAATTTCCATATTGGTCAACATAAGCGAAAGGGATTCCGCCGCCGTTTTCCTTGGCTTCTGCCCTACGGGCTTGACGCTTCTTTTCCTTTTCTTCACGCTTTTTCTGCCTTTTCTTTTCTTTATCGCGTTTGTTGAATCCTTGTGGTGTACTTGCCATAACAGTTTAGAATACCCTTAAGATATTACCAATAATGAAAACAAGTCAAATTTTTTTATGAAAAATATTTCAAGATTGGAAACCCTACCTAGCAAACGTGCTTTTCATCGATATTTTTTACCCATTTACCTAAAAAAAGGCGAATAGGAGTCCGACCTTCAGGAATTCAAAAGGAAAGATTGTTTTACTATCAAACACAGGATGTTATGAAGACCGAGAAGCAAATTTTGAAAGCAGAAGCACTTGACAAAAAAATAATGGAAACGATGTTCTGGAACCACGCTTTTATTACGGCATGCATGGTAATTGCCTTGACAAGCGCCTTAACCGGATACATTTTGTTCTAAACCCATATATAATACTGTGCGGATTCTTGTCCCCAAATCAGGAAAACGCACACCCTTATCAACAAACCAATACTTAACCTACTTATGCTCGCCTACATCTCCTTTTTGGCTTTTTTCGGAATCTGTTTCTTAGTCGGATGTGTAATCATCTACTTTTTTTCAGAGGAGTCAATGGATTGAGCACAATCCGAAATTATCATGGCAGAAACAACCCTAACCCAAACCACAAACAAACCTTTTCAATTTAGTACGGACCAAGAATTGGTCAATCAAATTCGAGCGGTGCTTTTTTACAATGACATGTACAACAAAAAACATGTTTTAGAGTATCGTAAGGTGTTGGAAGAACAGAAGAAAGAAATCTCTTTTTTCTCCGTCGCCAAAAAATGGAGTGTTGAACAAAGACTCCGGGCCTTGAATTTTATTTTGGAAAAAGAGCTTCAATAAAAAAGCAGCCTCCCCCGATAGCTAACCCGGAGTGTGAATGAATCCATTAAATTGGTTTTCCGGTTACGGGGTCAAATGGCTGCGTTGTGTCAAACGCTGGATTCATTACTTTCAGTTATTTTTTGGCACCTTTTCTACAAGATGCATATTTTCCCTCAACGAAGCTACATACCACACCGTTTTTTCCTACAAAATCAACTAAAATGATGTTTTTTGTTTTAGTATATCAATTGTAGATTCTGATGATTTCTCCGCTTCCTTTTCCGTTTACACTGCGTACATATCCGTTTATTACTTTATCCATTGGAATGGGATTGTGTCCTGGGAAAAAATCTTTATACCGTTCATAGGCGTCCTCGACCATGCCCGACGAAACAACGTTCAGGCGATGCCCGTGATCAAGTTCCAAAGCAGCGGCTTTCACAAAACTGTGGATGCCACCATTAACCATGGCGGCACTCGCGGTGAGCACCACAGGGTCATCTGCCAAAATACCAGTAGATAAAGTAATGGAGCCGCCTTTTTTAAGGTATTCCAGCCCCAAACGAACAAGATTCACTTGTCCCATTAACTTGCTGCGAACCCCAACGTAATAATCTTCTTCGGATAAGTTTTGAAATGTATCCCATTTGGCCTCACCAGCAATGCAAACCATAGCGTCAACGGGGCCAATTTGTGCAAACATTTTCGCAATTCCTTGACTATCTGCAATATCCACGAGTACATCCCCTTGTGTTCTTCCAGCGATGATAACCTCATTGGAGGTATTAAAATGGGCGGAAACCTTTTTGCCAATGGTACCGTTTCCGCCCACGATTAAAATTTTCATATGATTTGTGTACTTAAAGTTTTACAGTGCCATTGGTGATGAGCTCCACAAGTTTTCTATCCGGACCCGGGTGACCGCCATCTGTGACATAGACGGGAACATTTTTGTTTTTTAACCACTCCAATTCTGATTCGCTCAGTGCTCCAATTTTAGTGTCATCGGTTGCGTACGCAACTACAAGGTTTGAAAGGTCCATATCTTGGAGTTCTTCTGTATAGCGATACCTGACCAAAACACCCTTAATCATTTGTTTTACTTTGGTAACCTTAAAATAATAGGCGCCACGAAACGGGTTTGGTCCTCGGGTGGTGTCGGCATAGAAAAGGGTTTTCCCATCTGTATCATATCTGGAGTTTACACCTCGGAGGTAATGCTTCCAACGCTCTACAGGTACATCAAACCGACCGGCACTCATCAAATATTTGTCCGCATGATTCCCCCGAGTAGTCAAATAATGTGGAATCAATATAGCCGTAAATGACGTGCCAGCGACGATAACCGTTTTGCCTCTCCGTTTCCAATAATCAACGGCGCGATGTAGGATTTCGGTAGAGTTGTCAGCCTCAAGAATGGCCATTTCTTCATTGAACTCTTCCCGCCAATGATAAATATCCTTGTTTAACATTGTGGATTGAAAGATGTGCACGCGATAATAGTTGAAAAAGTTTGGAATGGTTGACCAAACCGTTTTTCCACTGAACTCAAAATAGAGTTGGTTGTGTGGCCCACCCTCGCCTACGATGAAGACGGTATCACTTTCAATGTTCCCCTCGCCCATCCAAAGTTTTGTGGTGTCTTTTGGAAACACGGTAGGTTCATAATTCAACGGTTCCGTTTCGGATTGAACTTCGGATACGGATTCTTGGGTTGATGCCTTGGGTTCGCAAGAGGCAAACCAAATAATAAGTCCACATAGACTTAATGCTGAGATTACTGTTCGTTTTTTCATGATGATGATGATTTTTAATTTTATCTTTATATCAAGATACTTTACAAACATAGCTAAATTTATCTTAACATCAAGATATTTTTTAGTAATTTCGTTTTATCTGCATATCTGCTATGGAAAAAGACATTATTGATACCCTAATCTCAGATTGGGAAACCGAACGACCGGAGCTTGACGCTTCCGCAATGGGCATTGTTGGACGTATTTTAAGTCTTGGAAAAAACCTGGAAAAGAGTGCCAGCGCTTCTCTTTGCGGCATCGGTATTTGTTATTCAGACCTTGATGTACTTGCCACCTTGCGAAGGTCCGGAGCGCCGTATGCCCTTACCCCTACCGAACTTATGCAGTCCGTTTTGATTACCTCTGGTGCCATGACTGCTTTGCTGGACCGTTTGACCAAACTGGAGTTCATCTATCGGGTGGTTGATGAAAAAGACAAACGTGTCAAAAGAGCCATTTTAACCTCAAAAGGGATTGATATTATAGACAAAGCGATAGAGATTCGTTTCAAAGAAGCTCAAAACGCGATAAGCCCCTTAAGTTTTTTGGAACAACAACACCTCTCTTTCTTATTGAAAAAATTAATGTCTTCTCAAGAGGCTTAAACTTCATTTATCCAATCGCTTTGGACATTGCCGTAAAATCAAAACTCTGTTCCCCAATGGTGAATTGATGATTTCCTATAATTTTGAAATCATTCTTCTCATAAAACCGAATCGCCCTCTTATTACCATTCCAAACGGAAAGCCATAACTGTTTATTTTGGGTTTGTTGCGCACGTGCTATCAAAGCATCTTGAAGTCGTTTTCCAATTTTCATGGACAAAAAATCCTGTAGCACATATATTTTTTGCAATTGCGATACTTTGTCCGTCTCGAGAAATGGAGAAGGTGACCTTAGCTTCAGTTTGGCGTATCCGACTGGTTTTTCGCCAACTAGCGCAATCCAATATACATTGTTTTCTTTTTGAAGACTTTGTTCGATTTTGTTCAGATTGAAGGTGGTCTCCAAATAGGTTTTCAAATTTTCTGGGGCATCGAAAAACGTACCAAAGGCTTCTTTGAAGGTCGTTTTACCCAATTGTGCAATATTTTCAGCATCCTGTAGTGTCGCTAAGCGTATTTGTTCCATAGGTATTGGTTTTGTTTTTGTACAATCGATACGCATGCAATAGCACCGCCACGGAACATCCCATAATAATGGGAAGGGCATCGAGCAACAGTCCATAGCCCACATAAATTAGGTTAGCTATTAAGGATATTACACGCAAACGATATTCGGTCTTGGCAGACATGGAATAGAGATTCAGTACTAAGGCAAAATATCCAACCACGTCTGCAAAACCCATGATGATTCATTTTTTGATTTAAACTATACTTTTTACAGTATAAATGTATTTTGAATATCTTTACTAAACAATAACTGTTATTCTTGACAGGTTAAAATCGAAGTCATGATTGTAGATGGAAAGGCAATGGCATATGCCATAGACGGTGAGTTATTCCATTGCGGCACCAACGTTACCCTGCACTTTATAGGTGGTAAATGGAAAAGCATTATCCTTTGGTATTTGCGTAAGGGACCAAAGCGCTTCTCGGAATTGAAACGATTGATGCCCGATATCACGGAAAAAATGTTGAGCATTCAGCTTAAAGCACTACAAGAAGACCAACTCACCGAACGACAAGTTTTCGGTATCAAGCCCCCTAACCGGGTGGAATATTCCCTTTCTGATTTTGGCGAAACCTTTATTCCCGTGATTCAAAAAATTACAGAATGGGGCATTCAATACGCTGAACGAAATGGGCAATTGATTGCTACCGAAGAATAAATTGTTTTAAAAGTCAAAACGATGGTTCACCTTAACGGCAACGCCCCAATTGTTTCGGGCAAACTGCTCGTTGTAGTTATCCGTTACTACCACATATACAAAAGATAGTGGCTTGTACTCCCATTGTAGGCGACTGTTGATATTCAAATTTTCATTTTGCGAACTGTACTGTACAAAGGTGGTCCAGTTTAATCGGTTGTTGAAAAATACCTCTCCTGTAAACCGCGCCAAATGAAATGTTCGCTTCCCCAATTCCCCTAAATCCAAATCATCCAATTGATAACTCATCAAAAGATTGGCGTACGGTAATAATCGATAGTTTATGGTAGCTCCAAAAGTAGTATTCCATCCGTTATAAAACTGGCCATATTGTGCGAAAGTATTGTACACCAATTGTGTATTCCGTTCTGAATTATAGCCGAACCTAGCCCTAAAATAGCTGTAATCATCCGGTTGTAGGGGATTACCGTTATTCAGGGGGTCAAAGGAATATTTCAAGTTGACATAGTCATGGTATAAGTTCATATACACTGCGGAAAAAGAGTTGAATATCAAAGCCGTGTTATAGAAGGAAGAAGACTGTTGCAATTTCCCATCTTCGTCCCAAAACGTATCATTGGTGCCAAAAAAGTAGCGATAGGCATTAATGTTTTTTCCATTTTCTGGAAACTTCGTCAAAACTCCTTCAAAACTGGTTTGGGTATATCCCTCCCGAATGGTGACATCTGCCTCTGCATCAAAGTTGAACAACCTAGGGGTAAATCCTACTTCTGCCAAATAATTTCTTTGCACTTGACGCACGGAAGCACCCAGCGCGGTACCCCTCACGTTGTAAAAAAGTCCTGTGTTGAAAAAGAGGTTTTCTCCGGATTCCCCTGAAGTAAAACTGCTGGCCACATTGGCAACTCCCGTCCATTTACGATTCAAGGACTTGTAATTCAAATTCAAGCCCGTTACTCGGTTGTAGTCCTTTTGAAAAGCAAAACCATCCGTCGCTTGTCGATTCACCAAAAACCCTGTAGCCACAAAACGCTGCGAAAGCTGTTGCTCGCCTACCAAAACTCCATAGTTCTGTGCGGCGTTGTCTTCGTCAGCTTCCGTTTGGGCATTGAGCAATCCAATTCTTGTTTTTGGGGTCACATTACCCGATAGTTTCAATCCAAATTGCATATCGCTAGTCGCGCCAATCCGTCGCGAGTAAAATGGATTGACATCCGCTTGGCCCAAATTGGAGAACAAATCAGCGTTTTCGAGAAAGAAGTTGCGTTGTTCTGGAAAGAAAATCGAAAAACGGGTCAAATTGGTTTCTTGTTGATCCACATCAATCTGGGAAAGATCTGGATTCACCGTCGCGTGCAGTTGTAAGGAAGAACTCAGATTGTATTGTACATCCAAACTGGGAATAAAAGTAGTTTCACGGCTGTCTTCAACAACATCTTCTTGATGGTTTACGGTCATCGAAGGCGTAACGGCAAACCGTGCAGCAGTGGTTTTGGGCAGGTTGTCAATGGCAAAAGCCTGTGCAAAACGCAAATCAAAAAGCCGATAGTTTCGACTCAAGTCCGTGAAAATCGTCCAGGAGTTGTTTTTGATATCCCGAACATAGACCTGCAAGGCAATTGCATTATTGTTTTGGTTAAAGCTTAGATTCTTGAGTGGAATTGCCAACTCATATTGCTTGCGGGTTCCTTCTACTGAAGTTGCGGCCTTCCAAACCGTGTTCCAATTGGAGCTAAGGCTGAACCCATCGTTAATGCGTTCCACCAAACCATCTACCTGCGCCCCGCCCATATTCACAGCGAAATAGTAGGCACTTTGTTGCTGAAGCTGTGTATCCATGATAAAAACAAACGTTTCGCTTTCCGCAACCGTATTTCCGATATCGTCGCGCTTTAGAGAACTCAACTGAACGGTGCTGGTAGTGTCTTGATAGACGGCTGATACAAAGAGAAACTCACCGTTATGAAACAATTTGAATTCGGTTTGGTTTTTAGCCAATCCTTTATCGGTCGGGAGATAGTTGTAAAAGTTGGAATAGCCTGGCAAAGATTCCCAAATGGTTTCATCCAGCTTACCGTCCACGGAAATGGATTGCTCCAAAAACTGAATCTCCAATTTTTTTTGGGCATTAAGGAATACACTCACAAAGCAAAGGCTTGCGAAAAGAAAAGTTTTCATAAGGGTTGGATAAGGATGCGTTACTGTTTCGGTTTACGTGAAAAAATCTTGTTCACGATTTTCCATTTTCCCTCGATTTTAAGAAGATTCACATAGTCCACCACCGTGATTTCGGGATAAGTGATTTCAAGTTTTGCATGGGCTGCTTTTCCCGTAATGCTGATGTAGGCGATATGGTTGCTCCTATTTTTTTCAGGAGCCCTACCCTTTTCGGCGGCAAAAACTTCCAAAGCATTGTACACTTGGTAGCCCGATTTTGAAGAAACGTATTTCATATCCGCTTGCGGATGAAATGCTTTTTCCAAGGTTTCGTAGTCTTTTTGGGTATCTCCGGTTAAATAATTATTCAATGTGGTTTCGACCAAGGCATAATCAGATTCTTGAGCACTTAGATGTGTGGAGGCAAAAAGAGCTAGGAAAACAACGGGGAATGCAGTAAAGGATTTCATGATGTTTCTTTTAAAGTTCATCGCAAACCTAGTTTTTGGAGAAAATGCCTTTTTGAAAAGTAGACGAAGCCCTGAATATGGTCTACGGAAGCCTTTTTACGGATTCATCCACTAAAACCGGTTTTTTGTCAACGGTTTACAGTTGTCAGTCGACAATTGAACAAGGCAAAAGGAAAGGGCTTATTTTTGGAGTTTTGCATTGAGCACATGAACACCTGGTTTACTTCACGAGTTGCGCGCCACCTGCTCTTCTGGATTGGGATTTTCTCCTATTTCATTATCACGTCAAGTATGGTGTTTTTCCAGGATTACACTCATCTTATTCAGAGTACCCTGACGCTTATGGTTCCTCAAATAGTAGTAGCGTATGTATTGCTGGATGTACTCATTCCAAAGTTCCTGAACCAGAAAAAATACCTCGCATTCGGGTTGTTCACCTTCTTGTTGCTCGCGATGTTGTTTTTGGGATATATGCTTCTTCGGAAGTATTTTTTTGATGCTGTGTACTATGATGTTTACAACGATTTAGCCAAGACTTATGCCAAGCGTTCCCTTATGGAGCGTTTTTTGGATTTGAATCTTATCGTAAGTAAAATGGTGCTTTTCATCTCGCCCGCTGCACTGATTTTTGCGTACCGGATGTACAAGAACCAGAAAAACGTCATGGAGTTGCGTGAGCAAAAACGCATTGCAGAACTCAGCGCTCTAAAAAATCAGTTAAATCCTCATTTTTTGTTCAATACCCTGAACAACCTCTATGCTTTGGCGGAAGAACAATCCAGCAAAACCCCTGAAGTTATCGAGCGCTTGTCGGAAATTTTGGATTACATCCTATACCGTTGCAAAGCCGATTTTGTGTCTTTGGATAAAGAAGTTGCCATGATTGAAGACTATCTTGGCTTAGAGAAGATACGATATGGCAATCGCGTTAATATGGTTTTTGAACATTCCGTAGACAAACCAGTAAAAATTGCGCCTTTGCTTTTGCTCACTTTTATTGAAAACGCATTTAAACATGGAGTAAGTCAGGAATTAAAAGTGGCCAAAGTACATTTGACGCTCAAAGCGGATGACCAAAACATTGCTTTTGATATTACCAATACCAAACCGCCCATGGGCAGCATTGACCAGACCAAAACTGAAGGCGAGTCCCTAGGATTGGATAATGTAACCCGACAACTGGAGCTTTTGTATCCAAATGCTTATTCTTTGCATATTGAAGACAAAGAAAATCAGTATCGCGTGCAATTAAACATTCCAGCCCATGGCCTATAAATGTATCGTTGTAGATGATGAAGAATTGGCAAGACGGTTATTGACCAATCATTTGTCGCAATTGGAGAATTATGAATTGGTAGCTAGTTGCGCAAGTGCCATTGAGGCCCATCAGCTTTTGAAACAACATCAGGTGGATTTGATGTTTTTGGATATTGAAATGCCCGTGTTGAAAGGAGTTGACTTCTTTAAAAACTTGGTAAACAAGCCTAAAGTTATTTTTACCACTGCTTACCGCGATTATGCTGTTGAAGGTTTTGAATTGGACGCCGTGGATTATTTGTTGAAACCCATCAGTTTTGCACGCTTTTTCAAAAGCTTGGAAAAATTTGAAAGTCAGCAAACCCCTAGAATCACTAAAGAAATACAGAAGGAAAAGGAAGAAGATTTTATTTTTATCCGCATCGACCGCAAGCAAGTCAAAATACATTTTGATGATATCCTATACATCGAAAGCCTCAAGGATTATGTAAAAATACACACTACAGATGCACGCCACGTTGCCAAATATGGGATCACGGCTTTTCAAGAACTACTAGATTCCCGCTTTTTGCGAACCCATCGTAGCTACATTGTCAATCGAGATAAAATAACCGCTTACACGACCCTGGATATTGAAATTGGAGCCGTCGAAATTCCTATTGGAGAACATTACAAAAAGAAGGTGAAAGAAATTATTGGTGGATAGTCCTCTTACTCCACTGATTCCATTCAATTCCTGTCAACCCATGTAAGGATAGAAACTTTTTTGAGTTTTTGATTCTAGCTTGCGGTATGAAGAATAGTGTAAAACTAGTACGCCCATTGATTCTCGTGGGTTTTCTGTTATTGGCCCAAGCGTGTATGAAAGACGAGATGTCAAATGGGACCTTTGCTCCTATTTCCTCCAATCCAATAGACTTCGCTACCGGAAACTCAGGTTCGATTTTGGGCACATGGTTTTTGACTGAGACATATGCCGAAGATGGTAGTCTTCTGCCGTTGACGGAATGTGAAAAGAAAATAAACGCAACTTTTAGAGGTAATGGCAAGTGTTATCATGAGCGTTATGGATTAGTTGAAGTGGACTGCACGCTTATTGACCAGTATTCGTGTGATTTTGTTTTTGAGCAAGATATTATACCCAGCACTACAGAAGACGGAACTACAACGAAGTCAATTGTTAAGTTCGTTGGCGCAAAGCATTTGGAGGTATACAACAATTTGGGGGATAAAATCGCATTGTACAAAAAAATTTGAGTTTTTCCACTTGCCTAATCCATCTGCCAAGAAAGCTTTCGAATTTTCCATTTCAGGACGTCATCTTTGACTAGGTACATTTGATTTTTGGTTTTAAAAGGATAGGTTTCAGCACTACCAGAAGGAGTGAAGACACCCTTGGCATATCCCTCTACATGAATGCTGTCCCCCTCTCTTTTCATTTCAAGCGGGTGATGGCTGATACGTACTTTTCCATTTTTACGCTCGGCTTCCAAGTGGGCCATAAAAGCTTTCTTTCCATTTATGGGCTGGTGGTTTGGCGGATTCACCTTCAATTTTAGGTCGTCATATACAATTAGATAATCCTCTAATGGCAAATGTTGGTTGTCCAAGTGTTTTAAAACTTTGGCGATTTCAAAACTATCTTTCTCTTTTACCAATGTAGGTGGCATGCTATGGTTTATCATTTGACGAAATATTTTGATGGAATCGTTCGCCATGCGTTTGTACAATGTGAGTCCTTTTCCCTCTATAAACGACCGTTGTCCATTGTATATCCATTCAACATAGTATTCACCAAAACGAAGTGCATAATCTCCTAATGGCACTACCTGGGTTAACCGGGTCATTAGGGAATCTCTTTTGACCGAAGGATTGTAGTGGGACTCAAAATAATCATGGATGGCACCTTTTCCTTTAAAGGGTGGGTCATAATAGGTCATGTACACCGCATCATCATGATAGCTTGTCATTTGGGTGTCGAGGTCTTCGTTTAGCACGGCATTATACGCCTTTTGGCGTTGTTGTTCGATGGCTTTTTCCCATGGCGAATTTGGCAAGACCGTCTTTTTAGGTAGAGTGATAATCTGTACAAAGTCAACATTTTCCTTTTCAAAGTAAGATGAAGCACCCCAAATAAAGGCCCAGATGTAGGGCGTATCATCTTTCATTTTCCAATAGGTCGTATACTTTCCCTTGTAGTCGAATTCAGTTCCGTTTGGAGTAGTATATTGATAGGTGAAAAGGCCTAACTCCATGTAAAGGTCGCCCACTTTCTGGATTTCAAAAGGTTTCCGTTTATATGAGTTACTCTCAATATGTTCAAAAAGCGTTTTGTAATAGGCAATAATTAGGTTATTTCCACGCAAAGCGGAATGGTATTCTGGAAGAATCGTTGAATCCTCATCAAAAAAGCTAGAAAGTGCTTTTACATCTTCTGTCTGCAATGCGCTGGCGAAACCTTGACTTTGTAAAGTGATTTGAGCCATATCCTTCTCCTGTGCCTTTAATCCCAGAACAAAGAAGAGCAATAAAACAAGATTGATTTTTCCCATAATACGTGTTTCCATTTATTGGCCAGGTTGAATCATCTCATGAAGGGTACCCCAACCTGTAGGGCTTTCAGGGCAAGGAACATAAACCAAAAGGGTACGGCCACGGTACACAAAAGAGGGGTCACCATTCTTAGGAATAAGCTTCAATGCAAATTTGGCTTGCAAGAGAACCATATCTTTTTGAATATGCATTTTTTCGGTGGTTCTATCGTCCATATACTGCATATCGAATTGACTCATCGTCTGGCTCAGCCCTTCAATGACTTCTTCCCGATTGTTCACAACATTATCAAAGGCCAAGGCCTTAGTTACCTCCGGATGATGGTATTTCGCAATAGTGGCCAAATCCCCTTCCAAAAAAGCCTTTCGAACAGCAATGTTGGTTTCGTCAATGGCTTTTTCGATTTCCTGTTTCCAAGTAGTATTTTCTTTTTGACTATAAAGGACATTCCCTAAGCTGCAAAGAAAAAAGGTGATTACGAAGAAGATTTTACCTCCCTTGCTTGATACGGGTAAAAATGCCGCCATAAAAGTTTCCGGTGAGTTGGTCATTTGCGTCATATTGATAGGATTTTAATTCGTAAGTATCTTCATCTAGCCATTGATAGCTATACTTTCGGTAGGTTCCTTGAGGTTCGCTTCCTGTAAAACAGATGGTAAGAAATACATTTCCTTGTGCGTCTACAGTGCCTTCCCCCAAACCAATACGATGGGGATAAAAACTGGACTGCATCACTACTTTCTCCGTGCTTGGATTATAGGTCCAGAGGGCATGACCTCTTGCGCTTGGCGCTTCAACGCCCCATTGTAAACTACTTGGTGTATTGTTCACTGTACAAATTGTATGGTGGTTGGGAAGGTAAAGCGTGTCAATCTTGGATTCGGTTTCTCCCGAAAACCACAAATCATCTTTCAAGGTCCATTCTCCCACGTACGATTCAAACGGATTCTCCATGGGTTTTACGTAGCGAAAGTGATACGGTTTGGATTCCTGCTCTACTTCCGACAGTTTAAGAAAACGTGCATCTCCACCTTCCCATTCTACCTGATTTAACACAAACTTGAAGTAAAGTTCTAAAGGTTTTCCTGCTTCAAAAGGTACCGATACCTCATAAATTCCTGGTTCCTTGGATGGATTTAGGGGCGTGTCCAAAACCCAAGTGAGTGGCGCTACGTTACCACGAAGTCCTATTGATAGTACATTGTCTTGTGAAAAACTTGGAATCTCTTGAACATTCAGTCGAAAGGTTATCACTCGTTGTGCTGATGCTATCGCTGTGCAAAGAAATAGCATCAACAAAAGTAACTTTGAACATCGCATGGTATAGGTTTAGGTCACGAATAAAATGAGCAACCCTAACATTTGGAAATTAGTTTGACTTATACGCTTCTCCCATTGACCTACGGCGTCTTTTGAAGGATGAAAAATGAAATAAGCGTTATCGGACGTTGGTCAAGTATTCTTGGGCGTTGGTCAATCTAGTCGTATTTGAAACTCTAATGGCCGAAGTTTTGAGTATTTTAGATTTCGATGGAGTTAAGAAAAATGGGCGCCAGCATTTGGCACTTTGTTATTCGGTACAAATTATACCATTTGGTTTTTTGGTTTGGTTACCATTACTTCTGGTGGGCGGTGACTTCCGGCAGCGCCACGGACGCGATGAACAATATCTTCTTTTCAAACTACTCCATCAAGTTTGCCTCGTATGTTCTTTTGCAGGCTTTGGGGGTATATGTCAACTTGTATTATCTGATTCCGCGGTTCCTAAAACCTGGAAAATACCCGGTGTACATCACTCTATTTTTATCAACTATTCTTTTGGTCTCGTTTGGTATCACGGGGGGTTATTTCCTCAACGCGTATGTTACGAGAATCCCTTTTGAAACCCTTTTTTATGTTAAACCCGAGGAATACATCCAGCTTTGGAAAAGCGGCCCTCTCTCCTCCACGGTGGCCAGTATGACCTTGGCCATGAGTATCAAGCTTACCAAAAATTGGATTGCGGCCGAACAGCACAGAACCACAGTAGAAAAAGAAAAGTTGGAGACCGAACTCAAGTTCTTGCGTTCTCAGCTGAATCCACACTTTTTGTTCAATACCATCAACTCTATTTTTGTGTTAATCCATAAGAACCAGGATTTGGCTTCCGACTCCTTGGCAAAGTTTTCCGAATTGTTGCGGTATCAACTCTATCACTGCAACGAACCTATGATTACCTTGGCGAAGGAAGTAGAATATCTGGAAAACTTTATTGAGTTGGAAACCCTTCGGCATGATACGCAAAACTTGGACCTTCAGGTACATTTAGATAAGACCGGCATGGGTTCCTATGGGATTGCACCCTTTTTGCTCATACCTTTTGTTGAAAACGCTTTCAAACACATCTCCCATTTCAAAAACCAACGCAACTGGATAAATGTAGGATTTGAGCTCAAGGAAAATACGCTTCATTTCTCCGTTACAAACTCTAGAACGATGCTACAGGTGGCATCCGAAGCCATCAAAAATTCAGGAATTGGTTTGGCCAACGTGGAAAGACGTTTGGAACTACGCTATCCGAACAAGCATTTTTTGGAAATTAAACAAGAAGACCAAATGTATTCAGTGAAGTTGAAAGTTCAACTGGAAACCATTAACCAAATGCAAGCCAAAATCGCCTGACCATGATACGCTGCGCAATTATTGACGATGAGCCTTTGGCACGAGAGTGTTTGGTGGAGTATGTTTCAAAAATTGACTTTCTTGAATTGGCAGGCACCGGTGAAAATCCCACAAGCTTGACCAAAATAGGAGAAAGTGGTCCTATCGATTTGATTTTTTTGGATATTCAGATGCCCATACTCAACGGTATTGAGTATTTAAAAAATACACTACAACGTCCCATGGTCATTATTACAACGGCATACTCCGAATATGCTTTGGAGGGTTACGAATTGGATGTGATTGACTATTTGCTAAAGCCCATTACTTTTGGTAGATTTTTTAAAGCAATACATAAGGCTAAAATAGCTAACCAAAATATAGTCAATACAATACAAGAAGAAGAAAATTCTGAAGGAAACTGGTTTTTCGTGAAATCCAATGGCGTTTATGAAAAGATTTGGAACGACAAGATTCTTTATGTGGAATCCCTTCAAAACTATATTGTCATCCATATAGATGGTGAAAAACACATGGTTTTAATGACCTTGAAAAACATAGAGAACATCCTTGGTGAGACCTTCATCCGCATTCATAAATCGTATCTAGTGGCAAAAAACAAAATCACTTCGATTTCCGGTAATATGGTTCATATGGGTGAGACAGGCCTTCCTATAGGAAAGAGCTATAAGAAATCGTTTTTTGACCAAATCATACATTTAAATCTGTTGAAGTAATCAATTCATCGAAGAAGATACTAAATTTCAAAAGGTCAGCTCAGGGCTTTCTTCGAGGTTTATCAGTTTGCTGTACCAATTGGTCAT
>ERZ1740062.710-NODE-710-length-15848-cov-10.897233_pt1 | contig 15848 bp, 17 predicted proteins | sample MGYA00581741_ERZ1740062 | MGnify/ENA primary metagenome ERZ1740062 (study PRJEB43018, sample SAMN04849747) | marine metagenome | isolation source: floating plastic debris | place: Pacific Ocean | collected 2008-09-01 | study: EMG produced TPA metagenomics...
GAATGCTACTCACTGCTATAAGGCTAGCATGCTCTCATTGTTATCATCTGAAAGTTTTCATTAATGAGATAGAATATAATTTATTTATGATTGTATTGTTTTTGTGACTACTATGTTGTTGTTCAACATGTTGAATTTCCAAATACAGCGAGTGCCATGAGATATATATCACATAGCCATCACAGGTATTGTGTAATGCAGTGACATCACAGGCTTGTTATGTTACCGATTGGATTCATGCTTTACGATTTATGGGTTTTATAACTTAGCCAAATCTTTACTAATTGCATATAGTGTTATTTTGATTGTAGACATGCGTCTGGTGTTCAGTCAGGAGGCCTCCCGTCTGGATGATGATGACAACCATTCATTCACAGCCGGGAGTCAGGAGAGATATGACAGTAATCTAACAGCTACAACACCTGTACATACACAGAAATATGTAGATCCTTTCAACCCCAACTCTGTCATCAAACCACTGTCTGCTAATCAGAGAAGATGGGTTCACACATTCCCAATAGGTCAGTATCTGCCTGTGACGAAGCAAGGATTTAGAGAAATCCTTGGACGAAGTCGTTGCAAGAGATTATTATGTAGTACTGTTGAAATTAAATTCTGACATTTGAAATATTTAGTTTAGGTGGTTGAGCCATGAAGGAAGTTTCCTGGAAGGAGCAGAATGGATGATCATCAGTACTCAAATATTGCATGAGGGGCCATTTGTTCTGGCTTTGATTCCTTTTGTTGTTTTGATATTGTATAGATAAGAATGGTGTAGAGATTCAGCCTCACCACTTATATGTAGATGAACCTCGTATACCTCTATGTTCTCATAAACTACTCATCAGTGGAAGCACCAGACTGAAGGTATGTGAAACCCTGTATATGCATCTGTTTTATTTGACATATATGCCCACACTATCTTCTGTTGTGTTTTTCTGTTGGCTGAAATATTGCTATAAAGGACAGATGTGTTTGTTTTCATGGCAAACTACTACAACAAGAGCTGTAATTGAGTGACTTACAGCAAAATTTGAAGACAGCGGCCCATCGCTATGATAGTACTAATCGGTGCAAACAGCATTTTAGAGCATTATGTCATGTGTTTTGCATATTGTATGATGATAATTTCACGATAACTGTGTTGCAGCAGGGGGCAAATCTTAGCTCATCGATGGTAAGAATGTTGTGGTTTCAGTTTGTGATTCACTGTGTTGTTTCTAGCACCAGTTTCAGTCACAAAAGATTTCTCTCCAGGCCTTAGCACTAATAAACTGTCTTTACCAAATCATATGTGTAATATGGATAGGATTATTCATTCATAAAGATGTGGTTAAAATCATATTATGAAATAGACGTACATATCTTGTTCAGTTTGTGTGAGCTGTTCGATTTACTTATTTCTCCTTGATTGAGATATGATCTGCAGAAATAATGTATAATCGAGAATGACATTTGGCGTTTTTCCGTTTCAGTTTGCTAAGAGAGTACCTTCTGAAGCCAGGATGGGTAAGCATGTGAGTGCTACAAGCTTTGATGCAGCAATAAGAGGGGAATCTAATGGTAGTTTTGATGAAAGTTATGCCATCAGCCCTCACAGCTATAAGATTGGCTCAGCATCTGAATGTAAGTAAGGCTGGAGATGGGGTGAGAGGAGTGGTTAAGCCAGGGTATAAGATATCTAATAATTTCCCAAACAAGATGATACACTGTCGCTATCAGAATAACTACACAATGCTATGCAAGAAATTATGTACACGATGCAATGTATGGTGTTAGAGTTTGCTTCTCAGCCAAAGAAAGCACACAATTTCTACTAGTATAAAAAGAATTTTAATGCTAATATTCGTAGCTGCATGATCATTCAACAGGTGGTGCTATCATGCGTGCTAATTTTGTTATTTCGTACTGGTGCCCTTCAGCAATGCGTTGGCAATCCCATCGAATTCTACATATGATCCCTCTATTCCTGGGTGTTACTACGGATCACTACTGTAAGTCCTCGACAGGAAGCCACGTGGTTTTTCATTAAAGGTGGCTTGTCAAGTGAGCTTACAAGCCACTGCTTATGTGGTGAACATTTTGTCCAGATTTGATCACCTACAACCTGCGGCTTCTAGGCGAGGGTGTTTTCACACTGAGGGTGGCTTACCAGCTGAATTATGTTTTCTGAATAATAATTAGGTCGTTCACCTATAAGCTGTGTCGCTTGCTGCTGAGGACTTACAGTATACTATAACTATTAATTTATAAAGGAGGTAGGGCTTTTAATCTGGGTTCATTATCGTTGTAAGATATCGATTCGTTAAACTGCCTTGAGCACATTTTGGTAACACTGTCATGGTTTTCATTGTGATGTTGTAGCTGCGTTCATGCGTTCAGACAGCAATATAGAGAACCTATTTAGTCGTGCTGCTGGAGAAGGGGATAACGCTGAGTTTTCTCCAATGACTAAGACGGGCGTAGATTGGAGGTCCCTCACTACACCTGCTCTACTACCAATATCCACAGACTATTATCCAGATGAGCAGCATTTTAATAAACACTATAAGGATCAAGTATACAGTCTTGATCCACTATTTGAATCGTGAGTGGTTCTGCTGTCTCTTTACAAGATGGCTATATTTTTTCATGTTCAACGTACACTGTGTCCCTTTGATATATCTACTACATCTGAGAGCATGGCTCACCAATTTTTCTGTACAATTACGTAATGGCACTGATTTGCAATTCAAAGACTGTTAAATGTTAGAATTTGAGTCGAGTAGTGGTAGACACGTTAGTAGATGGTTTAGGACTCACACAAAATATTCACTTACTGTGGCATTTACATGTTTTGAGTATACATGTATTTACAAAAATTTTATTGCAGTCCGATGACATATACGGAGTTCTTCAAGGAACTGGTGAGCACAAGATTGGCTTTGGGCTTTCAAGTCATCCTGAGTGGCAAATCAGAAAACAGAGAATCTGAGAACGCACCAGGAAACAGCAGCAAGTTGAAGAGATCTAGAACTATGCCCAAGAAAGTGAGTAGAAATATTATTACTACACTTAAAATAATCGGTTTGGCTGTCCAAATGAGTACAGTGCACAAACACATTTATAACTATGTATTTACATTATAAATTATCATTAAATGACACTTCTGGTTCCATTACAACAATCACAACGAGTTTTTGGTGATAGTGTTGTTTTGAATATAAAGGTATTGAAATTGAAACAAAAACTTTTGCATAACAAAATCCTGAACCCAAGGAATGTGATGCGGAACACATTTTATGAACTGCACATAATAATTTTCATGTTGGCAGGAGGAGTATCGGTTGAGTATAGGTAAGATGTTTCATCAGTTAACATTAGAAGATAACTCAGTTATCAGAGTGAGGGTTCAGCAGCCTCTGAAGGTGCTGCGCTGTAAGGAGATAGAATATAAATATCTGTTTATGAATCCGGACTCTGAGGACTACTCTGTGTCTATTACCAAGTTCATGACGGAACAGCTCGAGAATTACAGATGGAATATCCTTGATAACTATGTCATTACAAGAGGCTTCAAAACCGATGATAACAGGGAAATCATAGCTACTGTGAGTAGTATTAATTGATATTTGAGTGCTTACGCCTGAACTTTATTGATGGTTGTGACTGTGAGTCATGCAGTTGGGTGCTGTCTAGTGTTAGCGCTCATCAGATCCTAAATACACTAGGAGTTTGTCGGTTATATCAATACCGGGTGCTTTCATAAAAAAGCTAACTTTTTTGAAAAAAATGTTTTGACCTTACATTGTTGTAATATTTCAATACCATACTTAATTACCATAATTTTTACATTGATTTGACGTACAGTCGTGAGATTGACTTTTCCTATCTCACTTATCATTGCAGAATGAGAGCTTGAAGTACTGGAGCACTAGATTCTGTTTGTTACCATCCAATAACACATGGATTGTAAAGAAACTTAAAGACCAGCTGGAAAAGACAGTCAGGTTAGGTTACAACTGTAACATCATGATTTTGGGACATAAAAGTGTTACTGTCATTTTCTATAGAAAAGCACATAGACTATCATAACCAGAGGGTTAATTAATCCTCTGAGACGAGAAGTTATATCCATGCATTGGCTGCTTGATAAATAATAGCTGCCCTTTCTTTTAGGGACATTTGACTTTACTTCATCGATTAGAGATGCACATCTGATCGTTAGAAAAGTCACTCTATTGCATATCATCTATGCACATAATACCGACTTGTGTATTCAATCTTGCAGGGTACCTTACTGTGATGTATTCCACCCTGTTGCTGAGAAGGATCATGCAAAGTATAATGAGAACTTTGTCAAGTTTGTGGAGATTATTAATTGTCTCACAAAGAGGAGGTCTCAGCAAGTGAATGTAAGAAAGTACCTGCCTTATTTTCTGTTCATACCTACATATATGATGGTTGATTCCAATGAGTCCCTCGGCAGCAATTTTTGATATACATACGAAATTTGATTTTGATCTGTTGATCAGCATGTTATAGGACGTTCGTAACGCTGACATCTAGTTTGCTGATATTTCAAGACATATTGATGCGGATAATTGAGAATGTATACCTGCCTGTATTCCAATTACAGAGGTCAAGTAGTAAGAAAACTTCAAAATCTCGTTCTGATGAGAATCGTCCTCCCACACCAAGTAACATAGCCTCGACTCCCGGCTCTGTGTCAGTCGATGACCGCACTGTTACTGAACTCAGTAAATCTGATCTAAGAAATATACTGGAGAGAATGAAAGATCCAAGGTGAGAGGCATCTAGACGCATTAATAAGTTAAATTGGCTAGTGCTAATTTTTGAGTTTCTTTTTCATCAGCCGTAATGAGAGAATGATTTTTTCATTCACACTCAGAGTTCTTGTAAATACATGTTTAGTTTGTATACTTATGGGTGCCACGATAAATCGAACATTTTATGCAACTTGTAAACCTCTTATGTCTATGCGGATTCATGGGATTGATGTTGCTTTTATTTTGTTTTATCCACAGCACTGGACTAACATTCCTTGAGTCTAAGAATGTATCCTTACCAGCTGGTACATTTGTATCGTATGATGCGCTAAGTTGGATGAGAAATAACTGCCCTCAAGTTCATGACTTCTCTGATGCTGCAAAAGTTATTCAGGTATTAGACTATATGCTGTTGTATGCAATGCGTATGAGCTATTACAAGTGTGAACCTCACTCACTATCTTTTATGATTTTTAACTCAACCATAATATTAATATGTTCAAAGAAGTCATGACTCTGGTTATGTTGTATTGAGGGATAAGCATCTTGTCATATAGATAAACTTGCCATATAAATCATCCCAGTCTTGCCCGACGGTAGAACAGCGGATTCACGGTATCAAGTGCTCAAACTGCGATTTATCATTTATATTTGGGTTGTCTATGATATCCATATAAGGTTCTGTATAATTTATTCAGGCATTACTGGATGATAAGCACATCTTCCATGTGACAATGCCACAGAATGATCAGCTGCTCTGTGGATTCTATCTATATCATATCAAATCTGTACAGTCAACAGCTCCAACTATGCACAGAGGTATGTATCAAGAATGGTACTGATGAGCAGTTTCTTTTTTATTTGGCATTCCAATCCAACATCAATGTTCTTTGCCATATTCTTATTTTCAATCTTTGATCTGTGGACCAGAATTCCAGGGGACTTGTATCCAGACTTACTGGACTGTCAATTTCATTATCATACATCGCTTACAATAGATGCATACGGAGAGGTGACATTTGATAATGAGTTAGTTGAGGTGTCCCTGGCGCTGCCGGTTATCGAGCCGTCCTCACCCACTAGTCGTCCTGTGACCCCGGTGATGATGTCACAGTCTGGAGGAGTAGGCAGCTATCAGCGCCAGACATCCACACCATCTTCGTCAGCGTCAGCATTCCAGAGACAGATGTCATCTACACCTACATCAGTACCTGCTGTCAAACCTACACCTGTCACATCACTAGCATTGCCTCCCAATACTGGTAAGTGATGGAGGTAGCTCATATGTGTTAAGTTGCTGGTAGCTGAGAGCTTTTCATGCTCTGTAGGCTGCACACTGCTATAATGGAATCTTACACTAATGCTGTAATGCCGTTACTATATTCAATTCCTCTAGTTCCTACCTCTTCAGTGAAATTTTTGAGGATTTTTACATTTACGTTTGCATGAACACTGGAATAACAGGTTTTTTTTCTTTTTTTTGTATTACATGCCAATGAAAAACAGTTTGGCAACTAAAGTTTTTTATCAATAAATCGATAAAAGCAAGGGCTCAGCCAGATAGCCCAAAGGCTAGAGTGGCGGCTTGATTTTTATTATTGTTTCTACATTCAGATAAGTATGGATACCGGGTAGCAGACAGTGATACACATCTGACACAGAAAGCTCGCGATGAGCTGAGGAGAACTGAGTGGATTTCACTCAAGTATCACTCCTTTTATCACCCTTCATGTGGTTATGACTTTGAGCTTGACTGGATAGTAGCTACAGGTGGACTTGTATCTGATATGGTATGTATTAGTCTGAGCTCATGAACTATGATGACAGGGATGAGGCTCCGACTCAGTCGTCTCAGACACAAAAGCGTAATATATTTACTCTAAATCTATACATTGTGTTTGTGAGTTGACAGGTGATTATTACAACCTGAGTAAATTTTACAGGGACTAATTTCAACTAGTCAATTGATACATATCACATAACAGTCATTGCTAGTAATGTACACGTGCTGATTCTTTGCCTAGTGTAAAATCATTATGGTCCCACGGTCCCCGTAATGGCACATATATCATTACAGTGCTTAAAAGTATTTTAGAAAACATGTAGTACACAACTTTTATGTGTAGATTAACACTTGGCGGAGGAAACTACACAATCTAGACTTTCATGTGTTGCCGATACCAGTCGACCCGTTTGCTCTGCCAGATGAGAAGAATTCCGATCCACTCAGAGGTCCGATATTTATCCCGCTATCCTCAGATATCACAGATCTATTTCACAATGATGAGGACCTGGTACAGTTCATGCACTATCTTATAGGACGGTAAGTCTACCAAACTCCATGTTGTGGTCAGATCAATGGATTAAATACACTCATATTTACAATGTACAATGTACATGTACATGTATTTCATTGATAAGAATGTATGGTATGAAAATACAGTAGTTCTCTCTATGACCATGAGGAAACAACTTTATATATTTTGTCTCGATGTCTCGTATTTTTTCTGTTGACACTTGTATAGAAATTTTGACATGAATTGTAGCCTTTAGTATCGGCTGTTTGCAAGGTTGGTGAAGCTTCGTTTCTACTTATTAAATGGAAAAATGACCTTGAGTTAGGAGAAGTCTTCATCGAAAATGATAACATTATCAAGACCTAAAGACAAGGTCATATTATTATTAAATTGCTGTCATTTTGTTGTGCGACGATTCGCACAGGCACCTTTTCATATTTTTACATGCAAAGTGAATTTTTTCATTATAGGGTGGGATTTATACCAATAAGCTATGATTATCAGGGTACATCTTCTCCATCACGTACACAATACATACACAGTACTGGTGGATTTTTCGTACTCATGCAAGCTACTGGTGATTCTGCCAACGTCACAAACTCTAAGGTAGGCATGTCAGAACCGCTAAAGAATAAAATGATTGATTTTATATGCCAAGTATTTAATTTTACATGTACATGACCTTAGACAATAGCTTTCGGCTCCACAAAAAATGTTGATTCACCTACAAGTTTAATAAATTGTCAAATTGTCATTTCTAGTAATCATGTCACTCTTTATGAACACATTTTTCTCTCACTTTTTTGTCTTTTCATGCTCATAACATCGCTTCCGTCTTTCATGCGTAACTGACCCACCATTGTTCATGACCCCTTCTTGTGCTTGTATTAATTACAGGTTGGTTTTCACTGGTCATGGAATTTTATGATGACTAAGCAGTGGTGGGGACAGAATTCTGGTGATGAGAAGTTTCAAGATATGATGTTAGAAGACTTTAGATTGCTGACTGCGAACAGTGAGGATCGACTAAGAAAACATTATGATGAGTGGTATATCTCTGTCAAGTAGATATTACTTCACACATCTATGAGGTACTTTTTAGTAAATAAATAACATCCAGTGCAAGCTTCATGGTTATCGCTTGAAAGGGCCTGGACAAAATACCTTCTGTTTGTTTCTGTTTTTTATTATTACACTATAAACGTAGTGCTGACTTTTAGGCGGGATTTTGAATAATCCTGCGGATACTCTCCAACTTCTCATTTTCTATACTGACGAGCTATCGAGAAACCCAAAGTTCTTTGTTATACAGTTTTGGTTTTATGAGCAAACCTCTCGAAACCTCGCTACCTGCGTCTGGCTTCTAGTTTGCCCTCTTGGCAAGCAGCCACAACAATTCCCAACAACTTTTCCTGATTCCATATTTGGATGCACATGCAATGTACATATATGTTTATAAATTGAAGTTCTTTACTTCAGCATTATTGTTAAAATTAAAAATGTCTTTGTGAAGTGAATAATCATACCCCATTTGCGCATGTCGGTTGATAGTTTAATTGTCGGTGATACTTGAATTGCTCTTGCCTGTTGGGCCCATATTGCCAAAAACAGGAGATGGGGCATGTCCAATCAGATATGTAAAGACAGAAAAGTTTTTGATCATCATTAGGACATTTAGGTGAATGGTGCGAGTACAGAAGTATTTTCTTTGTAATAATGCTAGCTACAGTCAATAAATTTTATATAATAGTAATCATCATAATTTTATGGCGCTTTCTTTGTGAGGGTCAAGTCTGTAAATATTTTTGTACAATAAATGAATGTTTAGTTTCTTGCATTTTGTAACATTTTTTCCTCTCAAGCTGAAATTACACCAAACACAGATGAACTAAGTCTGGCTATATTGACATAAAGTTCATTGTAGCAGCATTTTTGAGAAATATTTTGTGGCAAATATCCTGTTACCGAATAAAGCTTTGAATGAATCACGAAAGTTAGACAATAACATGTGGAACTCAAGGGGACTGTCGTTTGCCTTTATTATCAGTTTATCCAAACTATGTAATTTGTCAACCCTTGGTCAATCTCATATTTATTTTTGGATTTGGAGCCATGCTGTGCCATCCATTTGGTAAATATGTGCTAACTTTCAATTAGACCAGTACATGTGTACATGTATAGTGTATGTGAAATAAAAGATATGGACTCATTTTGGGCTATCCAGAATAATGCTGTTGGTTTTTATAATGGTTACTCAAAACCATATTTACATTTGCATGTATGTCATAGATTTCTTTATTTTACTTTCAATCATTGTAGTTCCAAGGATACATTGGCAATGTTTTTTGATTGCCTTTGCCAAATTTGTACAAGAAATTATCACAGCTTAAAGGGATTTTGGGGCTGAAATAGTTACCTGCCTGCGTTGATCATGATAAATTTACTCAAACAATGGACATGGGCATTAAGCAAACATTCATTTTAATTAATGTATAATGGTACAATCTTTAATTACAATTATTGTGTAGAACTGTGCTGTGGGATTCAGCCAAATCTCGTTTGAACCATGGAAAAGCTTCTCTTTTTTAACTACTATCAGATTTATATTGTTTTATTATATTTATCAGCTCATCAGCTTATTAGAGTGGAATCAGGTTAGTACTCAACAATTTATAACATTGTTATTTCCAAACAACAGCTACACCCCATAGGATAAATTTGAATGAAATAGATGGGATATTTTACAAAAAAAACCTTCCATTATTCATCTAAATGTAATCCATGTAAGATCTATTTTCTGGATCATTTGAGATCATAATATTGGTTCGGCAACGTATAACTTACAAGCGTCATTGCTTCCCCTGCATAAAGTTAATGCCAACTTAATATAATGTAGAAATATTTTGTTATCATATATTCAATACCTCCATGATTTAATCTCAACTGCTGCTCTTTGCAAATTCTGATTACACTTATTTAGATCATTTTTGTAGCCCCTGACAGTAAAGGTACTGACTTCTTGATTGCCTTTGGAGGTAACTTTCCATCTGATGAAAAGTTGGTATTATTTCTGAGTTCTACTATTGATGATGCAAATGTAACAGCCACTATTAGTTACTATGAGAATGGGACATCGGAGAACTCCATCACCACTGTACAGGTAAGACATGATTATTTATGGATCTTGTGGCCTCTCCAAGTTCTGCCTCAGCACAACCTGTTATTTCTTTTTATTAATACTTTGTATTGTGTTTGTTTTCTTTATTATTAATACTTTGTATTGTGTTTGTATTCTTTTTGTATTAATTTTTTTTTTCATTTTTCTCAATTATTTTGGTTTTTGGGCTCATGCAGCTGTTTATACTACTCGCACTCTTTTTCTAAATTATACACTGATTTGTTTTTTGTTAATTTCTTTCATCAATGCAAAAACTCTTTTTTTTATTAGGCTACTTAGTACTTACCATGTTTGTATTGGTGATGAATTAATCAGGTTCAATCAGGGTTTTGTTTCTAACAATTCCTCAGTATTTCATTCATCGTCTATCTGTTCTGCCATAGATTTCTGAATGATTTACAAGAAAATGTCACATCAGGATGAATAGATCTCATGTTGTATTGTAGACTGTTGTTGAGCCTGGTAAGATGGCCACTATTGAGATATCAGAACAGCTGAGACTGACTAACATACCCGGTGTATCTATAGAGAATAAGACTATACATGTACAGAGTAATGATGAGATATCATTGTATGGTGTTAACAGAGCATACCTTAGGTAACTCAGTCTGTCACGGTATTCCTAACATGTGAGATCTGACGCATTTTTCTTAATAGTTGACTCGATCAATGGATCTTTTTGTTTGTGATATAATATTGAGAACACATTGAGATTTTGAAAGTAGCATATATGTACGCAATATGGGAGTATCTATCTATCAAGCTTGCATTTGTTTTTACTTGTTTCCCCTGGGTCTGTCTACTTTGTTAATCCACTATCCAGCCTGCTCAATCATAGTAATGGTTTACATTGGAGTCTTAATTAGAAATGGCCAAATTCGTTCTTGCATCACACTTTCACAGCGAAATGAGAGCCACCGGGGGTCTCATTCCCAAGTCACAACTACCATGATGGTGCAGACCTCAACTGCATGAGCAAACAAATTGGCCTTGTTGAAACACCAACTATGCACTATGCAAGGATTTTTGTGAAATAATTGCCTCAGATTCCTCATAACTTTTCAATATTTGGAAGACCCATCGGAGACTTATAATATTGTCAAGGTCTCATACTTTTTTGACCATGGACAATTTTTTCTTTGATAGCCGTTTCAAATCTGAAGCTACATGTAGATGATAGGTATTATTCTAAAACATCTTAAATTGCGAGGAAAAGTGATTTACCCCCTTAGTATTTCCCCTTGTTCGCCTTTATTAATGCTACTCACGCTTTTTGAACTGATCAAAGCTTCAAACATGCTTTTTTGGCGATCCATTCTGAGAGAACGCGATGATTGGTTAGCGGTTTATCGCATCCCTGTATGAGAAGCTGCTGATCAGGTCAGTGTTGGTATCAAAAAATTTAAAAGGATATAAATATCAAGACGTGCCAGATTGTAATTTTGGAAGCCAACTATCATTTTTGTACTGCTCTGTTTGTATCACATTGTGATCTCTGTATTGTATTGTGTTGTAGTGGTGAGGCTTTCCTTGTATTACCTACAGATATATGGGGTGATACATACTTTGTATTCTCAAGTCCTGATGTGTATGATGTAGCTGATGATGAGTATAATGTCGCCAACGGTTCTCAATTCAGTAAGTATTATCATAACAAATAGAGTTAAATACAACAATGTCTTTATAGCTCTTTTGGGATGCAATGTTAGTGCCTGACAAAATAAATGGAGTGGTTTAGGACTTGAAACATAAAAGTCTGCAATTTGCAAACATTGGTGGACACGTCATTTTTACTGCCCAGTCACTGGATTGGGAATGTTGCTCTGTCAGAAGCATGATGAGAATTCCATTAGTTACTTGTTTGAGGCATACAACAAGTGATAACTTCCTATGCACTTTTCCAGCGGTGATAGCTGATGTTGACACAGATTTGAACATCACATTCTCAGTAAAGCCTAACGGCTTGCATATCGAGTATGAAGGGCTGACTTACACAAACAAAGATGTCATGTCTATCAGCCTACGAGCCCATGAAGCACTCCAGATATCAGCTAATGTGGATCTCACAGGTATTGTGCTGCTGATGTGCAGTATTCTTATCCAACATCTATGTAAATATATTATTATCATTACTATAGGGTCAGTAAAAATTTTTACCTGTACCTTAGTTAGACTATCATTCCGCAGTGCTGTCTATTCTACGCTCCATGCAATATTTTGCATATAAATCTAGTTATGTATACAGATTAATTCTATATATTATCATGATCTCATGGATGTTGACACTTGACAGGTACAAAGATAGAGTCATCCTCCCATGTCGGTGTACTGTCGGGTCATAGACGTACTGGTGTTGAGGATAATGAGGGCTCTGATCACCTGGAGGAGATGATTCCTCCTATAAACACCTGGGGAAAAGAATTTATAGTACCTTCCATACTCTACAGGAATTCTTATGATCTGATCAGGATTGTTGCAGGTACTTAGTTCGTGTATCTGACCTTGTCTTCCCTTCCTTCAATAATTGATTACTATTATTGATAAGTTCGAGTTAGAATACAAAAAATATGGATGGGATATATTTTGATTCACCATATTCTGATATGATGGTTCATGTTTAATATTTCAAGTTTATTTTTATCAGACTGAGGACACAAGAATGATAATGGTATTTTGTGTTTGTGATACATTGATATGATTTGGCTTATAAACTTTGAATAGAAATCAACATATTGCAAGAATCCCGGAATGATTTCAGGTGAGGACGGAAGCACTACTATAAACACTGATGATGGCTCCAGTAGTAGTACATTATCACTGACGGGTGCTGGTGACTATGTGGAGATACAGCTTACATCTGATAGCTACTTACACATAGAAGGAGATCAGGCTATCGGTGTCATGCAGTATTGTGTCAGTAGTAAGTATAGTGGTTGATGGTGTGTGGGGTAATGATAGAGTTTGAAGGCATGTTGGTTTTAAACAAAACCCATTAGTGTAGTAAGCCAAGCTCATTTTGTGCAGCCTTGCTTTGAGTTTCCTATCAATGATGGAGCCTGTTATTCCAACATATTGACGTATTGATGAATTTTATGAGTTATGAGGTCATATGTTTGCTGCTATATGACCGTCAAGATTTATACTCATATCTTTGTCAGCATTCTCAGAAAAAGTATAAGTGTATGACATAGGCAGCACTTCTATTCGTATTACATTATTGGTTCAGAGCAAGGATTCATTAATTTAAGCATCAGGAATCAAGTAGTTCAAGATTTGTTGACCATAATTGGTTTATATGTGTAATATTAAAAAACAGTAACGCATTCGGAGCAAAGGTATCTGAATGTATCATGTCTTCAACTCCTTGCATAATTATATACCTCACACGTTAAAATTAAATTTATTGTAATTTTTGTTTTTAGTTCCGTCGCCCTTCCACTCACCGTCACAGTAAAAGTTAATCCCATGATATTTGTAAATTTGTGCTACCTGTGCCAATTTGTTCATTTTCAGATGATGTTGACAATACGGGATCTGACCCATTTATGATCTGGATTATGCCAGTGGCCCAGTACGGTTTTGATTATACGGTAGCCACAGCAGAAAGTGTTCAAATAGAGGATTACTTTCAGGTGCGTTGATCATGTTTTGATCTTTGATTACTTTATGTAACACAAAATATCTAGAAGGTTTAACTGTAAATAATTTGATAGTTGTATTGAAACAATATTTATTGGTATTGGTCATGCGCTTATATTTACCTTAATCCACATCAATTTATCGGTACCAGCTACTAGCACATTGTTGTCATGCCTGTGATGCAAACGATGCTACAGCTACAGTCAATTTTAAACAAGAAGTTTAACAAACATAGAATATCACCAAGGTCATTTTGGTACCTTGAATACATCTATTGCTTTATGATTGTAGTTTATCTGTTCTGCTGTGGTGCTATGATTGTGCTTTTTTTCTCTGTAATTTCAGAGTTTGGCTGTGGTATATAAACAGGCTGACTTTGCAGGCTTGTCTATTAATGGTGTTAACATGTCCGATACTGATTGTCCTCTGTTTGGCGCTGCCACTGCTCCACATTGTGATGAGACTTTAGAAACAGTAAGAGTTTTTACTTACGCTGAGTTCGGAGTACGCCCATTTTTGCTCATGATTATTGATCAAACATGTTGAGGAAGAAAGAATTGTAAAACATGGATACACTGTATAATTTCAAATGCAATGTTTATCCCTGGAGCTTTGAGATTTTTCATATGTAAGCAGTCAGTATGTCATTCAGAGTTACGCTCCTCTTTTACAAGAGGAAACAACTACATGTACTTTCGAAAAAACCAGCGATGAGAAATAACATACTATGTACTATGATATACTATATCATATATTTATCACATCAATAACAGCAATTAATTTTTTTCTCCTATCCATCCATTTGTAGGCTGTTAGTGGTAGTGATTATGCATTCATCATTTATGTAATGAATGATGCTGTTGGAACCTACAACCTGAAACATTCAAATCCTCTCACAACGTTTGGTGTTCTGGTGTATGGACAGATACAGTTAGAGGCATATGGGTACACTGGTGGATCAAGGTATGGGTAATGCAAGGGGAGAAAGTTTTTTTTTCAACTTTTTAATTAAAAAGTGCAATGCTGTTGTAACATGTTGATGTGAGATGCAGAGATTGATGGAAATTCTGTATCTTTACTTGTGCACTTACCAAAATACTGTCTGATAAAAGTACAGACAAAAACTTCCCATTAGCAGCAGCGCCCAAAAAGCGCTCATGTACACAATAACTATGAAAATAGCAAATTTAAATTATTAGAATAAATTTATGAAACCTGTCACTGAAACACGCATGTAGGTAATATCAAAAAGCATAAACTGCCATATCTTACCTCACACAGATCACTCATGCTAACGTTGTGTATTTCAATGTCCATCTATTGTAGATTTGCATCACTGGGAAGTTTCTGTACGACGTCTGCTGTAGTGATAAATGATGGATTGGACAATGACTGTGATTCTAGGATTGATGAAGAGCTAGTTAATGGAATAGATGATGATGGAGACGGACAGGTCGATGAAGATACTGTAAGTGCAGGGCTTACTTCATTCTTACAATTTACATCTAGTTTTACAGCTTATGGTTTAACATTTAACAGTATATGCTTCCTGTAAGACTAAGTAAAGCGTGTAAGATTCAGTAATTAGTATAGATATTTACATGCAGGTGGTGTCAAGGTTACCAAAATGGGGTTAAAATAATTCTCAAGCGCAATGGTTTTCATGTGAAATGTTTTTTGTTTTTCACAGGTTGGAGATGAGCCAACCACTACTACCAATTTTCCTACTACTACGACTACTGTCAGCATCACAACCACTACAATAGCACCAACAACTACTCGAGCACCAACGACAACAACAACCACTGCTGAACCGACAACACAAGCACCAACAACCACAAAACAAGCACCAACAACCACAACACAAGCACCAACAACACCACCAACAACAACACCACCAACAACAACACCACCAACAACAACACCACCACCAACAACAACAACAACAACAACACCAGCAACACC
>ERZ1740062.711-NODE-711-length-15847-cov-10.850811_pt1 | contig 15847 bp, 10 predicted proteins | sample MGYA00581741_ERZ1740062 | MGnify/ENA primary metagenome ERZ1740062 (study PRJEB43018, sample SAMN04849747) | marine metagenome | isolation source: floating plastic debris | place: Pacific Ocean | collected 2008-09-01 | study: EMG produced TPA metagenomics...
TAAACGAGCAGGAAATCGCGCGCAGCCTAGGGTCAATGCAATCGGCAATGATGGCTGCGAGTCAGAAAATGGAAACGCACGAAACATTCTTGAAGAAATATGCGTGGGCGACAGCGCCCGCTTGAAATTTGTAGGAAGCACGAGATGCAGGATCTGAATATCAAGGAAATCGTCATTGTCGGCGGTTGTACAGCGGGCTGGATGGCCGCGTCCGCCTTGTCGCTCTTATTGAGAAATCCAGCCATTCGCATTCGACTGGTCGAGTCGGAACAAATCGGCACGGTTGGTGTCGGCGAAGCGACCATCCCTCATATTCGATACTTCAATCAATTGCTGCAATTGAATGAGAATGACTTCCTTCGGCAAACCAATGCGACGTTCAAGGTGGGAATCGAGTTCGTCAATTGGGGGCAGATCGGCGAGCGCTATTTCCACTCGTTCAGTCCATATGGCGTCAATATGGATGGCATTCACTTCCATCATTTCTGGTTGCGGCATGCTCAAAAGGACGGCGTGCCTCCCATCGATGATTACAATCTTCATTGCCTGTCATCCAAGGCCAGCAGGTTTGCACACCCTAAGCCGGAATTGCGCGGGTCACCGCTGAGCTCGATCGAATATGCCTTTCAATTTGATGCCTCCTTGTACGGGAAATACATGCGCGGCGTTGCCGAGTCGCGCGGGGTTCAGCGCGTGGAAGGCAAAGTGGTTGAGGTTGGTCAGCGTCCGGAAGACGGTTTTGTTGAGAGCGTCACGCTTGAATCCGGAGAGAAGATTGCAGGGGAACTCTTCATCGATTGCTCCGGCTTCCGCGGCCTCTTGATCGAGCAGACCCTGGAAACGGGCTATGATGACTGGTCGCATTACCTGCCCGTCAACCGCGCTGTCGCGCAAGGCTGCGAACCCAATGGTCCACCCATTCCCTATACGCGGGCCACAGCGCACAAAGCTGGCTGGCAGTGGCGCATCCCATTGCAAAATCGGATCGGCAATGGCCACGTGTATTGCAGCGACTATATCAGCGATGATGAGGCCTATGCGCAACTCGCCTCAGGGCTGGACGGCGCCCCATTGAAAGATCCAAAGTTTTTACGCTTCACGACAGGGATTCGGAAAAAGACCTGGAACAAGAACGTCGTCGCCCTCGGCCTATCCGCAGGTTTCCTGGAGCCGCTTGAATCGACCTCCATCCATCTAATTCAAACCGCCGTCGCGCGTTTGATGACGAATTTCCCGGATAAGCTCTTCAATCAGAGCGACATTGACTACTATAATCAGAAAACCCTTCTGGAGTTTGAGCAAGTGCGCGATTTTCTGATCCTGCATTATTGCGCAACACAACGCGATGACAGCCCGTTCTGGAATTATGTCCGCACGATGGAATTACCGGAAAGCCTCCGACAACGGATCGACATCTATATGGAGAATGGACGGCTCTATCGCGATAATAATGAGCTGTTCAGCGAAAATAGCTGGTTCGCCGTGTTTGAAGGGCAGAATTTCCGGCCGAAGCGCTATCATCCCGTCATCGACTATATGACGGATGAAGCGCTGGATCGGCGCATGGCTGAGGTGCGTCGGACCATGTATAAATGCCTCGAAGCGTTCGAGGACCATCAATCATACCTTCACAAGTTGTGCCAAAGCGCGTAATATTCGCTTGGGAGTTGAGGTAAAAAAACTAAAAGAAAAGGCATTCACATGCGTAAACTTTCAAATCGTTTCCTCTCAGTCTTTGCAATGGCAACCGCCATGACACTGACTGCGCCAGCAATTGTGGCGCAAGAAGCATCCGAACAGGCCGAAGGCGATGAACGGGTGCTTGATACTGTCGAAGTCCAGGGCGTTCAGAATGATGCGGCTATGGCAGCGTTCCGGGCCGGAGATTATGAAACCGCCGAAGTCGAATTCCTCGACAATGCGATGTGCGCGCTTCGCCGCGAACGTCAGCTGACGAATTCGGTCGAAGGCGCGCAGATTAACTCACTGCGTGCAGAGACGTTCACCAATGCTGCCGGTTTTGATTCTGGCGCGTCGTCGCAAGGGGCAACAGCAGGCGGCGGACAGAATACTCCAGCCGGTGTGGCCGCTACAGATGGCATTGCGGCGCGTAATATCCAGAACACCTATGATCGGACCTGTGAAGAACGCGGGCGTCAATTGTACTTTGCCGGACTTTCGCAAATCCAGCTTGGAAAAACCAACGAAGCTTTGAGAAGCTTTGAGCGGGCGACGGCAACGAGCAAAGTTTTGTATGATGCGCATTACAAGATTGGACTGATCAAACTGCTGACGGGTGACACCAAGACTGCAGAACGGCAGCTAAGCAAGATTGAGGGCATACTGGCGCGTTGCGTCAATTGTGCCGAAGACGAAAAGCAAGAAATCGTCATGCGCCGCGATCACCTTGCCAAAGCCATTAGCGGAGAGGTCAGCCTGCAATAGGTGAGAAGACCCTCTAGAAAAAGCCATATTTTTTCTCCTAATGTTAGCGCATCCCTAATCAGGGGATAGCCATGCTCACTGAGTTATGGTAGCGCTAACATTTCAGGCTGCATGGGCGTGACGGAATGGGTCGCGTCGATAAAGACAGTCAGATAATTCCGGGATCTGGGCCCGGAGAATATGGGAGGAGAAAAAAAATGAAGTCTCTAAAATTGTGTGCCTTTGCTGGATCACTCGCATTGGTTATGGCTGTCTCGCCAATCGCGCTTGCCGACCCGGCCTATGAAGTCGCACCTGTCGATCAATCCGCTTTGCCTGGAACGCTTCTTCACACTCCGATGGCCATCAAGTGGCAACCAGAGGGTGGCAATAAAAGCGTATCAATCGTCGAGTCAGACGGGGTTCCGGGATCGCAAGCCATCAGCTTCCGCGTTCGCAAGAAAAGCAAGAAACCGTGGGACATCAATATGCGTGCGCCCTTCGAACGCGATGTCGCTGCTGGTCAAACGGTTGAGATCTTTTTCTGGGCCCGCGCGTCCAAATTGCCACGCAAGAAAGACACTGGCAAAATCAGTGTCGCTCTAGGTCGTACCGTCGAGCCATACGACACGGCTGTTGTTCAGGAAATCATGCCGACACCTGATTGGAAAATGTACCGTATTTCTGGCGTTGCCGAGCGGGATTTCCCAATCAGTGAATCCGACATGGGCTTTAATTTCGGATTTGAAAAACAGACCATTGAGCTCGGACCTTTCTTCGCCATTACCAGCGAAACGAGCGTCGAATAAAAACTACTTGAGCGTTTTGCTCGGACCCCAATTGAGGCGTTTCAAATGTATCTCGGGATTGATATTGGAACGTCAGGGGTCAAGGCGATCTTGATGGATGAGGCAGGCGAAGTAGTCGCTCAGGCGACTGCCTCGCTGCCGATTTCTCGCCCACATCCGCTTTGGTCGGAGCAGGACCCGCAAGACTGGTGGCGCGCCACGAATGTCGCGGTCGCCCGTTTGCCGCATGCGTTACGCGGCGGTGTGAAGGCGATCGGTTTGGCAGGGCAGATGCATGGTGCAACTCTGCTTGATTCGTCTGACATGCCGCTTCGACCGGCTATCCTCTGGAATGATGGCCGAAGCACGCAAGCGTGTGAGACACTTGAGCGTGACATGCCCGACTTCCATCAGATTGCGGGTAATATGGCGATGCCTGGCTTTACGGCCCCGAAACTGATTTGGGTTCGCGAAAATGAGCCTGGTGTGTTCTCCAAAACCGCCAAAGTTCTGTTGCCGAAAGATTATGTCCGCCTGCGTATGACCGGCGATTATGTGAGCGACGTATCCGACTCTGCTGGGACGTTATGGCTGGATGTGGAGAAGCGAGACTGGTCATCCTCAATTCTGGAGACTTGCGACTTGTCGATCGATCACATGCCGCGCCTCGCGGAGGGAAGCGACATAACAGGTGGTCTGATAGCCAGCGTCGCGAATGACTGGGGCGTTCCAGTCGATGCGCCGGTTGTGGCGGGTGGTGGTGATAATGCTGCCGGTGCGGTCGGCGTTGGCGTATTTGGCCCGGGCGATGCCTTTCTCTCACTGGGCACGTCAGGCGTCCTGTTTGCAGCAGACGCGGGTTATCACCCCAATGCTGCCAGTGGGGTACACACATTCTGTCATGCGCTCCCTGGGTTGTGGCACCAGATGTCAGTCATGCTGTCCGCAGCGAGCTGTGTTGACTGGGCGGCGAAAATGGTCGGCGCTTCGGATGCGGGTGCGCTGATCGCAGAGACCGAGGCTGCAGATCTGTTTGGCGCATCGAAGGCCTTGTTCCTTCCATACCTCTCCGGTGAGCGCACACCGCACAATAATCCGCACGCAAAAGGCGTCCTGTTTGGTCTGGATCATGATAGCGGCGCTGCGCAGGTCGGGCAGGCCGTGCTGGAAGGCGTCGCGCTGGGCTTTGCCGATGGTTTGAGTGTCCTGGCTTCAGGTGCCGATGTCGAAACGATCAGCGTCATCGGGGGCGGCTCGCGATCGGCTTATTGGGGGCGCATTCTATCCGCGGCTCTGAACCGGCCGCTGGTCTATCGGCGGAATGCGGATGTCGGCCCGGCATTGGGCGCGGCGCGCCTGGCACAGATGGGCGTGGACGGTCAGTCCAAGCCCGGATTTGTGGCACCAGACATCGAACAGGAAATCGAACCCCGCGCGAGTGATGTCGCCTTTATGGCAGAACAATTCCATCGCTATCGCCAGCTTTATCAATCCACTCAGGATCTTTTTTGAAGGACGTAAGACATGTTTGACACAGCGAGCTTTTTCGAAGGCGTAGGCCCGATTGCCTATGAAGGGCCTGAGTCGGACAATCCTCTGGCGTATCGCTACTATGACAAGGATCGTCTGGTCCTGGGCAAGCGTATGGAAGACCATTTGCGGCCTTCTATCTGTTATTGGCACACATTCTGTTGGGATGGCTATGATGTGTTCGGTGCCGGAACGTTCAATCGGTCCTGGCACGCGCTGGAAGGGCAGGCCATGGCAGAGGCCAAGCTTGAGATCGCGTTTGAGTTTTTCGAACGCCTCGGCTGGCCCTACTTTGCGTTTCACGATGTCGACGTCATGGCGCCGGCTGAGACAATGACGGAGCACACTGATAATTTCGCCCGCATCCTGGACCCGATTGAGGCCCAGATGGAGCGCACCGGTTTGAAACTGCTCTGGGGCACGGCAAATGTGTTCAGCCATCCGCGCTATATGGCGGGCGCTGCAACCAATCCGGATCCGGAAGTGTTCGCCTGTGCAGCGATGCAGATTCGTCAAGCTCTGGAGGCCACCCATCGCCTGGGCGGCGAGAATTACGTCCTTTGGGGCGGCCGCGAAGGCTACGACACTTTGCTCAATACCGACCCTGGTCGCGAACTCGATCAGCTGGGGCGGATGCTATCTTTGGCGGTCGAGCACAAGCACAAGATCGGGTTCAAGGGCCCGCTCCTGATCGAGCCGAAACCGCATGAGCCGACCAAGCATCAATATGATCGTGACACGCAAACCGTATTCGGATTCCTGCAGCGCTACGGTTTGCTCGACGATGTCAAAGTGAACATTGAAACCAATCACGCGACGCTGGCGGGCAATGCCATGGACCACGAAATCGCCATGGCTTTCGCACATGGAATTTTCGGGTCAGTCGATGCCAATCGCGGCGATCCACAAAATGGCTGGGACACCGATCAGTTCTGGATGGAATCGCTCGATATCACGCGGTCCATGGTCCACATTTTGAAACATGGCGGCTTCACGACGGGTGGGTTCAATTTTGACGCCAAGGTGCGCCGCCAGAGCATAGATGCAGCGGATCTGTTCTATGGCCACATTGGCGGCGTCGATGCACTGGCGCGGGGCTTGCTCGCCGCCGAAGCAATATTGAAGGATGGCACTTATGAGTCCTTCCTGAAAGATCGCTATAGCGGATGGACGGATGGCCTGGGCGCCTGGATCATGCAGGACGCCACCCTGGAAGACATTGCCAGGAAAGTTGAAGCAGGCGGCATAGAGCCGACGCCAAAGTCAGGGCGTCAGGAAATGCTGGAGAACCTGATCAATCGCTTTGCTTAGGCGGCCCGGCCGAATCTCGGATCATCAGTTCGTAATCAAGCGTCAGCTTCTGGACTTCGATGGGTAGAAGCGCGCGGCTCTGCGCCACGCTCTCGGCGAGGAGTTTGATGGCGCTGTTTGCCATTTCCCGGATCGGTTGGCGAACCGTGGTCAAAGCCGGCCACATGGCGGAAGCGTTGGCCGTATCATCGAAGCCGACGACGGACAGGTCTTCTGGAACGCGTAACCCTGCCTGATGCGCCGCGGCGATGGCGCCAGAGGCCATATCATCATTGGTGGCGAATATCGCGGTCGGGGCGTCGCCCCCATCGATCAGTGTCTTGGCGCTTTGAATGCCCGAGACATAGGTAAAGTCGCCCGAAACCACGAGCTCTTCGTCAACCGTCAATCCGGCTGCGGTGAGGGCATCACTATATCCGGCATAGCGCAATTCACTGGAACGGTGATCCGGTGGGCCTTTGATCAGGCCGATTTTCTTGTGCCCGAGATCCAGCAGGTGCTGGGTCATGTCGCGCGCGGCGTCGCGGTCATTCATGCGCACGCTGGGGCCGGTATAGCCGTTCAGTTTCGGACTGACACAGACAAAGGAGATACCGGTTCGTTCAAGTGTGTCGATCAGCTTCGGATCATCAGACAGCGGTGGCACTACGATGAGCGCCTGAATGCTCATATCTAGGAAGCGTTTTTCCATTTGCTCGAAGTCGACCATATTGTCGTCGACGAGTGGCTCCTCGACGATCAGATAGTGGCCCAATTGGCGACATGTATCCAACGCGCCGAGCAGGAATTCACTGAGATAACCATAGCTCGGGTTTCGATAGATCAGCCCAATGAACAGACCGGCGCGTCCGGCCAGATTGCGCGCCATGATGTTTGGCCGATAATTCAGCGCCCGCATCGCTTCCTGGACCCGCTTGCGCGTGGTTTCCTTGACTGTACTCTGATCGTTCAGAACCCGGGAGACCGTCATCTGAGAGACTTGAGCGCGTTCTGCGACTTCTTTGATCGTGGCGGTTTGCTTCTTGTTCATGAGCAAAAGTGAGAAAAACCCTCTTTCTCTGTTTTATCTGCGTAAGACAGCGCAGAGATTATGCGGTGTTTACGACCTAATCGTGAATATAGCGACGATGTTTTCGAATTTAAGCGTTTCCTTTGTGTTTTCGAACATGCCGCGATCATTTTCAGGCTGATCGCGGCGCGTCATGTCTTTATCCGCAATTCGCGGCAGCATCCTGATCTTCGGCCAGTCTTACGTCAGAGATGCCGATCGATTGCCCAGCATCTGCGCCGATAATCAGCGCCTTTTTGACGTACGCCATGTTGACCCCGGCATCGGCAAAGCAGGACAAGCTGAGACGGACCTCGGCCCATTCTGTGGACAGGGAGACGGGCAGACTGCGGTCGCAATCCTCACCCTCACAACCCATGCCGACCTGGATAGCACCGCTGCCTTCAATCGATTTGGCATAGAAGCTCAGCTCCATGGCGCCATTGGATTCGCGCGCCAGATCGACCGCATAGCCAGAGGCGATTTCGAAATTCTCTTCGCCGGTCTTGAAGTCGATCTTGAGCGAGTCTTCCTGCGCTGCGCGATCATAAGCGGTGACGATCAGACCCGCTGATTCGAAGGGCAGGGCGGTGACGGGCGATCCGTAACGGAACAGTTCCCAGGGCGCTGGGAATTCGCCTTTCGAGAAGAACTCACCTTTGCTCACCGCGGCGCCGTCGCCGAGACCTGAATCTTCAGACAGGTCAGCGAGATTGCCATCATCGCCATAGCCGAGGCCATAACCGAACGCGAAGAGCGGGTCATACGGTGTCTTGGTGACGTTCAGTTCAACTTGCGTCGCGAGCTTTGGCCAGGAATAGGACAGCCGTCCTGTGAACTCGAAAGACGGATCGGTTCTGAATAGCATATCGGCAATGCCGCCGCCTTCCGAGCCCGGCAGCCAGGCGGCAACAAAGGCATCGGAATCATTGATCTCTGGATTGGTCCAGAGCGGACGCCCGGAGAGGAAAACCGAGACGGTCTTCATGCCTTTGGCCTGATAGGTTTCCAGCAGATCTGTGTCAAAGCCATTCGGACGGAAATCCATGTCGGCGACATCGCCCTGGAATTCCGCGTAAGGATCCTCACCATAAACGGCGATGACGATATCAGCCTCGACATCGGAAGCGCCCTCTGGATCAAAGATCAGATTACCGCCATTGGCGTTGATGACTTCGGACAGGCCCGACAGAATGGTCTCGCCACTCGGAAACTCTTCGTTCGGATAACCGCCGCCTTGCCAGGACAGAGTCCAGCCACCGGCGACTTTGGTGATGCTATTGGCCCCGTCTCCGACGACCAGAATCGTCTGGCCCGGATCGAGCGGCAAAAGGGCATCATTATTCTTGAGCAGGACGAGCGATTCCCGCACCGATTGACGCGCCACGGCGCGATGCGCTGGTGCACCAAGCAGGCTTTCATCGCCTGCCAATGGCCGCTCGCTCGGCTTGACCGGATTGTCGAACAGGCCGGCATTGATCTTGACCCGGAGAATACGGCGTACAGCGTCGTCCAGACGTTCCATCGGAATACGACCTGATTGCACGTGCTTGTAAGTTGAATGCCAAAGGCCTTCCCAGCTATCGGGTGCCATATACATGTCGACCCCGGCATTCAGAGATTCCGGGCAATCGGTTGACGTACATCCAGGGATCAGCGCGTGGCCGTTCCAGTCGCCGACAACAAAGCCGTTAAAGTTCATGCGACCTTTGAGAACGTCGGTCAGAAGCTCTTTCTGCCCGTGCATGCGCTCGCCATTCCAGGCCGAGAAACTCGCCATAACCGTTTGTGCATTGGCGCCAATGGCGGTGACATAGCCAGCCGCGTGAATGTCGCGCAATTCCGCTTCGCTGATCACTGCGTCGCCCTGGTCGACACCATCTTTGGTGCCGCCGTCGCCGACAAAGTGCTTGGCGCTGGTGAGAACGTGCTCAGAATCGAGGAAATCCAGATCGCCAAAGCGGCCTTGCAATCCATAGACAATGCGATCGCCATAGGAGGCGACGATATCCGGGCTCTCCGAGAAGCCTTCATAGGTCCGTCCCCAGCGATCATTTTGCGGAACAGCGAGGGTTGGAGCGAACGTCCAGTCATGACCGGATACGCGCAGCTCTTTCGCGGTGACTGTGTAGATTTCCTCGATCAGATCTGGATTGTTCGCAGCGCCGAGCCCGATATTGTGGGGAAAGACAACCGCGCCTTTCAGGTTGGCGTGGCCGTGGACAGCATCAATGCCCCAGATGGTCGGGATAGGAATCTCGACACCTTCCGGATCGAGGGAGGCTTCGTAATAAGCGTCCGCAGCCTCAAGCCAGGTCTGGGCATCCGCATAAGGCTCCGGTCCAGGCGCAGAATTGCCGCCGCTGAGCACGGATCCCAGTCGATACTGTTTGACCTGTTCCGGCGTAACAGAGCCGCTATCAGCCTGGATGGTCTGACCCACTTTCTGTTCCAGGGTCATCTTCGCCATGATCGCGTCGATCCGCGCTTCGACCTCCGGATCGAGCGGAGGGGTTTCGACCACGGGCCAGTTTTCCGGTGTGATGACGGTCTTGGCCTCAGCCACTTCGGTCTCGACCGGAGCAGCAGGTTCTTCAACGAGAACCGGATCGGCTTCCGTGATGTCAGTATTCGCACAGCCGCCGATCAAGATCGCGGCGCTAAGGGCAAGGGTGGACACAGTGGTGCGCGGGTTGAGTTTCAAAATCTCGGCTCCTGATTGGATACGCTGATGGCTTCGATCACATACACGAAGCGGGTCTGATTAGGGATGAATAGAGGGTATGCGCAACAAGCTGCAATGACGTCATGCTGTGTCCTCCCTCAATGGTCGCTCTTTGGCGAGCGTTTCTTCGCGCGGCGTGTTTTCGCCGTTTCACTAAGGGTTATAGCAGCAAAAAATGATAGCGCTATCATTTTATTTTTGCCTGTGTTACGCCGAACGGAATGAAAGCTGAGAGACGTCGCAAAACACGCCTCAGCCTGTGAACAATATCGTCGAGGGAGGACGACCCAATGGAAGCAACGGCTTCAACGCAATCAGATGAGTCAAATCTGGGTCAGATCATTCTGATCAGTGTCATTGCCACAATCGGTGGTTTCCTGTTTGGCTTCGATAGTGGCGTGATCAATGGCACGATTGATGGGCTGGCGGCTGAGTTCGCTGTTAGCGCTTGGGTGGCAGCCACAGATATCAATACCGTTATTCAATGGTCTGTGGCGTCGATGCTCTTAGGGTGCGCCGTCGGAGCGATGATAGCCGGACGCACCGCAGACCATTTTGGTCGACGCGGTGTGTTGATTGTCGCCTCCGTGTTTTTCTTTGTAAGTGCTTGGGGGTCAGGTGTTGCGAGCAGTCCGCTAGAGTTCATCGTCTACCGTATTCTCGGTGGACTTGCCGTCGGAGCCGCAAGTGTTTTGGCTCCAGCTTACATAAGCGAGATTACGCCGGCGCATATGCGCGGACGTTTGTCGAGTATTCAACAAGTTGCGATCATTGTGGGTCTGACCGCCGCCTTCATGAGCAATTACGTACTTGCGGGTACGGCGGGGTCGTCTGTTAGCGAGTTTTGGCTCGGTTTCGAAGCGTGGCGCTGGATGTTTTGGGTTGAGATGATACCGGCAGCAATCTTCTTCTTCGCGCTCTTCATGATCCCCGAAAGTCCGCGTTTCCTGGTGATCAAAGATAAGAATGATGACGCACAATCGGTGCTATCACGTCTCTTTGGTGCACAAGCGGGCGCTGAAAAGCTAAGTGAAATCAAATCTTCAATCGCCGCCGACCACAAGCCGCGTCTTACTGATCTGTTGGACAATGGCAAAGTTCGACCCATTGTTTGGGTTGGGATAGGCTTGGCTGTGTTTCAGCAACTGGTCGGTATCAATATCGTCTTTTATTACGGCGCCGTACTCTGGCAGTCGGTTGGCTTCACAGAAGACAATGCATTGCTGATCAATGTCATCATGGGTGTCGTGAGTATTGGAGCCGTTTGTATTGCGCTAGCCGTCATCGATAAGATCGGCCGCAAACCATTGTTGATGATCGGATCTGTCGGAATGGCGATCACGCTTGGAACGATGATGATCTGTTTCTTTAATGCAACGACGAACGAAGCCGGCGATTTGATATTGACCGGATTCTGGGGGCCACTTGCATTGTTTTCTGGGATTACATACGCGGCCATGTTCAACCTGTCCTGGGGGCCTGTCATGTGGGTGATGCTAGGCGAAATGTTCCCGAACCAGATACGTGGATCGGCCCTCGGCGTTAGCGGGTTCTTCCAGTGGTTCGCGAATTTCGGCGTAACGGTGACGTTCTTAACGTTGATAACGACGATTACGCTCGGTGGGGCATACGCCATCTATTTCGCGGGCGCGGTCGTTTCGATCTTGTTCGTGGCGAAAGCCGTGACCGAAACCAAGGGCATCGAACTCGAGGATATGAAGGGCTTTGAATAAAGCAGGCTAAGCGAGGCGCTGTAGGAGTTTGTTGAACACCTCCACGCCTTGGCTGAGCTGGGCGATGTCGATGAACTCGTTCGGCGTGTGCGCTTGATCAATCGAGCCTGGGCCGCAAATCACAGATGACATGCCGGCCTGGTGGAATTGTCCCGCTTCTGTCGCATAAGCGACAGCTCTCAAGGCATTGTCGCCGGTCAGCGCGCGCATCAAGGCTTCGGCGTCATTGTTCTCGCCAGGGGCGAGGCTGGGGACGTCTGTCAACTTGGTGACATGCACGCCGCACTCCGGAAACCGCTCTTTGAGCGCGGCGTCTTTTGCTTTGGCTGCTTCAAGGAACGGCGCCAGGATTGTATCTGGATCGAAGCCGGGCGGGCACCGCAGGTCGAACAGGAACTTGCATTCACGCGCCAGGATATTGGTCGCCGTCCCGCCATTCAGTTCGCCAATGCTGAGCGTTGGATAGGGTGGATCGAATGGTGAGTCCGAATCCGCTTGTGCGGCAAGGTCACGTTCGATCTCTCGCAAGACCATCATCAAGTCTACCGCTTCGCCATTCGCAGAGACGCCCAGGTGCGGCAGGCTTGAGTGCGCCTCTTTGCCTCTGACGATGACTTCAGTCAGCATGATGCCTTTATGTCCGGAGACAACTTGCCAGAGGGATGGCTCGCCGACCCAAACGGCGCTCGGCTCAGCCCCAAGCTCGACCATTTTGTGGATCATGGATGGTGCGCCCTGGCAGCCGACCTCTTCATCATAGGAAAAAGCAAAATGGATGGGGCGCTGCAGATTGAGCGCAGCGAACTTCGGCGCGAAAGCCAGACAGAGGGCGATAAACCCCTTCATGTCGCTTGTGCCGCGGCCGTATAGACGCGCGTCCTTCTGTGTCATCTGGAAGGGATCTGTATGCCAATCCTGACCGTCCACAGGGACGACATCCGTATGTCCGGACAGGACGAGTCCGCCGGGTTTGTCCGGCCCGATCCGGGCCCATAGATTGGCTTTGTCGCGAGTACTGTTCTCGATCCGCTGACACACTGCGCCCAAAGGCAGCAATTGCGCTTCCAGCCATTCTATAATGGCGAGGTTGGAGTAACGAGACGTCGTATCGAACCCGATCAGGGCCTCCAGTTTCGACGTGACGGTGTTGAGGTCGGTCATTGCGGAACGATCAGCCTGTCATATCTTCGTAGCGGTTTTCGCTCGGCAGGATGATCTCATTGGCCAGACCTTTGATCATAATCGCCTTCGGGGTGATTTCGATGTCGCTCTCGGCGATCTGCGCCTCGCCAAAGCGATAGATCGGGGCGTATTCGCCGCGATCCGCGCCATCAATATAGGCTTCCGATTTGGCCAGGCTGACTTCACGTTTCTTGAGATAGTCAGACATCGCGGATGTGCCGTGGCGCGTCTCCAGCATCGACTCGGTGCGCGCAGGGGACAAGACGACCGCGGATGCATTATTACCGCCAAAGCCCTTTGAATTGAGGATCGCGACATCGAGCTGATCCTTGTCGCGGGTCTGATGATCTGGGCCGAGTTTCAATCGGTCCTGATAGACATCGTCTGCCACGCCATCGATGGTGGGAATGCCAGGCAGAATGCCATATTCGAAACATCCCAATGCCGCGGCCAGCTGATCACCGCTTGCAGGGGCGATTGTGTGACCGAGAAAGGCCTTAACCGCCACGACGGGCCAGGCGTCGATGCCAAACGCTTCAGCCACCTGATCGAAGATCTGGGATTCGGTCACCCGGTTTTGCGGCGTGCTGGAGCCGTGCGCGAGAACAACGCTCTTCTCTCTCACAGTATCGACCCCCACCAGATTGACGGCCGCAGCTGTGGCTTTTGCCATGCTGATATGATTGCCGGGGCCGGGGGCCGTGATGGACTTTTTCGTCCCATCGGCGTCGACGAATACGTCTGTGATTGAACCCAGACATGGGGCGCCCAGCTCCACAGCAAGCGCATCGTCCATCAGAATGAAATACTGGCTCGACTCGCCAATTGTGAAGCCGCAATTCTTACCGAAAGGGCGGCTGGCGCGGCGATGATCGACCTGGGAGTCGCCATAGGTTTTCGCCATGGCATCGTCGCTGGCCAGTGCGCCCATCGTACCGAAGCCATCCATCAGTTCAGGACCGATCGGGGCTTCACTATTGCCGACCATGGCCACGCGGATCTTGCCGGCTTGCATGTCAGACACAGCGTGGCGGAGATTGGACAAGAAGGTCGCACACGCCGCGACAGAGCTGCTGGCAATGCCGACATTGGACAAGACATAAGCATTGATGAAATCGGTCGGCATGGAATTGATGCCCATGACCAGCGCTTTGGTAGTGACACGCTCGCCCTTCATCCGGGCCTGGTGCATGCCACCATAACCTTCCTTGTCCATCTGACCGAAACCGCTCGACGAATAGACGCCGACTTCATCCGGACCGATATGTTCCAGGACCGTGTCCCATTCGATCCCCATCGCCCGCAGCGCATCGGTTGCGCCGAACAGAGCCATTTGCAGGCCGCGGGGCTGAAAGCGGGAATTATAGAGACTGGCCATTTCAAACCCGCTCGGCAATTGGCCTGCCGCCTTGATCGGAAAATCGCGCACGTTTTCGAGCTTGATGTCCAGCGTGCCATCGACCGTGACGTGCACCTGGTCTTCGTCAATGGGTGTCACGGTCCAGGACGGCGGCACATTTATCGGGACCTTGTCCTTTGCCATACGGAAGGACAGGGCGCCCTGGTCGGGCTCCAGTGACGCATTGGACTGCCAATACAAATGATCGACATCGAAATGCGAGGGTTCTACCCGACGGACCAATGTGCCAGCGAGCACGGTTCCGCGATAGGTCTTTGCGACGTCTGCCGCTGACAGGTTTTGTGCTGTTTCGGGCTCGGCGGTTGGCGAGTAAGTGCCATCCGGATTGGCTGCGACCAATCCCATCATCACCGAAAGACCACAAAGGGTCTGTTCTTGCTCGGCTTCTGTCAGGCTTTCGAGCACCATGCGGCGAAAACTCTGATGTCCGGAGGTTCGGCCAGCAGCATTCACGCCGCCCATGCTCACAATCACTGGTAAACGCACGAGACGCTCTCCTGTTTGTTCTCTGCAGCATTTCTAAGCCGCTTTATCTTGAAGGTATATGTTTCGCCCGAGTTCGGTATGAGATGCAATGGCTCAAGCCTGTTTCAAGCCTGGTTTTCTGCGTGACATTCCGGTTAGGAAAAGGACTCCAATTGTTCGGCGGAAAGATGTATCGTCTGCCCGTGTGTCTCCGCTGATGAAGCGCCGACGAAAATCTCGAAATCACCGGGTTCGAGTCGGAAATCGCCACTCGGGCCGTAAAAACCCAGATCCTTGCCGGTCAGTTTGACTGCGATCCGGACCGTGGCGCCAGCAGCGATGGTGACTTTTTCAAATGCCTTCAATTCCTTCACAGGGCGGGCCACACTGGCGACCCGGTCGCGAATGTAGACTTGAGCGATTTCGGCGCCCTCTCGATCGCTGGTGTTTGAGATCTCAAATGTGACCAATACATGATCGGACTCGATCTTGATTTCAGGCTGCTGATACTCGAACCGAGAATAGCTCAGGCCGTAACCAAAAGGGTAGAGCGGGCTGGTATCGACATCAGAATAGCGCGCCCAGACAACTTCCGGTTTTGGACCCGGCCGTCCGGTATTCAGATGATTGTAGTAAAGCGGAAGCTGACCGACCGCGCGCGGAAAACTCATTGGCAATTTGCCGCTCGGATTATGCTTGCCGGTCAGGACGTCCGTGATGGCCTGGCCACTGCGATGTCCAAGATGCCAAGCCTGCACAGTAGCTGGAACTCGTTCATCAGCCCAGCTCAAGACGAGCGGGCGACCGCTCATCACGACGAGGACGATGTTTGGATTGACCGCATGGATGGCTTCAAACAATTCCTGCTGTAACCCTGGAAAGCCGAGGTCCGCCCGACTGCGACCTTCGCCCGACTGACGCGCTGTTTCGCCGAGCACGAGCACGACCTTGTCTGCATCGCGTGCAGCGGCGACAGCCTCATCCATACCTTCGCGATTGGTCGTATTTACGATGACCGGATGCTCAAACCCGGCATCACCAATTTGAACATCGACACCGTTTGAAAACACGAAATTGAGACCCGCTTGCTCAAAGCCCTCAAGAACTGACATTGCGGAATGCGGGTCCGCCTGTCCGCGCCAATTGCCAAGCGGCGCGTCCTTATCAGCGGCGAGCGCACCGATGAGGGCCAATCGTTCAGACTTTTTGATCGGGAGCGCA
>ERZ1740062.712-NODE-712-length-15809-cov-4.018471_pt1 | contig 15809 bp, 11 predicted proteins | sample MGYA00581741_ERZ1740062 | MGnify/ENA primary metagenome ERZ1740062 (study PRJEB43018, sample SAMN04849747) | marine metagenome | isolation source: floating plastic debris | place: Pacific Ocean | collected 2008-09-01 | study: EMG produced TPA metagenomics assembly...
TGGTTCTCTCAAACTTTTCTTTTGACATTGACCTCGTCTCCGGTCCGGTTATCTACTAGTTTTGGTTGCCTCGGCAGCCAACGCTGCCACCTAAAGTGCCGGACTCCCGGCTAACCACCCGCCCCGGCAGGTGACATTAATACGTGTGGTGCCCATAACTGGAGTCGAACCAGTGACCTCTTCCTTACCAAGAAAGTGCTCTACCGCCTGAGCTATATGGGCTATGTTCCTTGTCGAGCGCACCTTTCAATCTGGAGCGGGTGATGGGAATCGAACCCACATCATCAGCTTGGAAGGCTGAGGTTCTACCGTTGAACTACACCCGCCCGGTTGTCTATCGCGCCGCCTCACGGCTGCTCATCACCTGCTTCACCACCACGAACGCCCAGAAATGTCAGCCGCGAAAAAAACCGGAGTGCTCATCCAGCAATCCGGCTTTGCGCTCTCTGCTGTCGCTCCTCGGCTTGGCCGTTGATGACAGTGGGCGCGTCGTGGCGTCGTTCTAAACTATCGCTCTTTGTTTCTCAACACTTGCCCGCGGGCTTTCTGACAGACGTGTCGTCTCACCCGAAAACAAATTTTGAATCAATAACTTACCGTGCTGAGCACCTTGCGGTTTGGTGGAGGGGGTAGGATTCGAACCTACGTAGGCATAGCCAGCAGATTTACAGTCTGCCCTCGTTGACCGCTTGAGTACCCCTCCGCACAGTAGCCCGCTATTGTCGGACTGTTGGCCGCGAGTGTCAACACAAAGTCTCGGCTAATCGAGGGCTCGGGAGCACTCAACCGGTGCGCCGACACCAGTGCCACGGCTCGTAGATGTACCCAAATGGGTTATCTTTCGGATAACTCATTGAAAAACCATGTTTTTGGGCGTTTTTCTGCAACCAAGCAAACGCATCCGATTCTTCGAACGCGGCCGTCAGTGGTGGGTATCCTGGCGTCGCAATATCCACGGCCCGGCCGGTATGGGGCTCGCTGCACCCGGGCGGCGCCAGCGGCCTGAGGATTTCCCCGATCGTCTGGTCCGCATCCAGCTTGCGCTGTATAAGACCCGCCTGATAGTCCACGGAGCGAAAACCACTCACCAGCAATAAATCGATGCCATCTTCGGCGGCAGCCTGCCGCATGCCGACCCAATGGCCGGCTGTGACAGGCTCAAGCTGCTGCTCGTTACCGACGACGTTGGGACCGGCGCTGACCAATGTCGTCGCCTCCTCGAATACCGGGAGCCCGCGCGCAGTCACATACTCGGTATCGATACCTAAGCTCGCCAGCGTCTGTTGATAGTTGGGATCGCTCATCACCTGCCAATCAAAAATGGGTCATCGTCTGTTCCGCTCGAATCGGTGGTCGCCCCAGGTCCGCCGACGACGGTAGAATACCGCCACCCACGCGGACCAGACAGACCATGAGCAGAGACACTATATATAGGGAACAAGCGGCCGCAATCACGGCCTTCGAATTCGATGCCGCGGTTACCGCCGTATTCAGCGACATGATTCGACGTTCCGTACCCGGTTATCGCGATACGCTCGCCGGCATTCACCGATTCGCGAGTACCGCACTTCCGGAGGGTAGCCGCTGTTACGATCTCGGGTGCTCGTTGGGCGCAGCCACATTATCTATCTGTATGGGCCTCGACGACCGAACCGCGCACATCGTCGCCGTCGACAATGCTCAAGCGATGATCGACGGTTGCCGCAACGCCGACCATTTTGCCGGCCGCCCGCAGAACATTGAGTTTCTTTGTGCGGATATCGCTGATGTGACTATCCATGATGCCGACCTCGTGGTCCTGAACTACACGCTGCAGTTTCTGCCGCCATCCGAGCGCGACGCGTTGCTCAGTCGCATATTCGCCGGTCTGCGGCCCGGCGGGGTACTGGTATTGTCCGAGAAGTTTCGGTTCGACGATGACCGTATTCAGACGCTGCTCACCGAGCAACATCACGAATTCAAACGTCAAAATGACTACTCAGACTTGGAGATTGCCGGCAAGCGCAGCGCGCTCGAGAACGTGTTGATCGCCGATACGCGCGAGATGCATCAGACGCGACTACGCAAGGTTGGCTTTGCGCATGTCGTCTTGTGGCAGGCCAACCTGAACTTCGGCTCATTCCTGGCGATCCGTGATGACGAATGAGCCGGCCAACTGGCTGCGAGCGGAGTTGACGGCCCGACTGCAGCACAGTCCATTCGCACCCGAGCACCTGGCGTTTGAGCCGATCATCGCATCCAGTCAGATCAACAAACACGGCGACCTGCCCCGCTGGGTCGAGGCCTTGCGGCATCTGCCGAGCGATCGCACTGCAACACTTGTGGCTGCAACGGCGGCGATCAGTATCGCGCGCGACCTCGCGCCAGAGGCCATCGAGGGGTTGCGGGCATTAATGCCCTGGCGCAAAGGCCCGTTTCTATTCGGTGACACGCTGATCGATAGCGAATGGCGCTGCGATTTGAAATGGCAACGCGTCGCACCGCATATTGCGCCGCTGCGCGACCGACGCGTGCTCGATGTCGGCGGTGGCAACGGTTACTACGCGTGGCGGATGCATGCCGCCGGCGCTGCTGCCGTGTTGAACATCGATCCGACCGCATTGTTCACGATGCAGTTTCTCGCCGTCGACAGGATGGTCGACTGCCCGTCGGTCATGATGCTGCCGACGACATTAGAGGCATTACCGATCAGTCGACCTTTTGACACGGTCTGCTCCATGGGCGTGCTCTACCATCGTCGAGATCCGTTACAACACCTGCGTGAGTTACGCCAGCAATTGCGATCAGGCGGTGAGCTCGTGCTCGAAACGCTCGTGGTACCCGGCGACGTCAACACCTGTTTCGTGCCGGAAGGTCGCTACGCACGCATGCGTAATGTCTGGTTCTTGCCATCGGTGTCGATGCTGACGCGATGGCTCAGGCGAACTGGATTTAGCGAGGTAAAGACCGTCGACGCGACTTACACAACCAGTCAAGAACAGCGTCCGACCGAGTGGATGACATTCGAGTCGCTGGCCGACGCGCTGTCCGCGGACGGCCAGCAAACGATAGAAGGCCAACAGCCGCCGTTGCGCGCAACGCTGATCGCTACCGCTGACTAACTGAGGCAGTTAATCGTCACAGCGGCCACACGCGGCGTGACGCATCACGTAATACAGGTAGTTTTGTTCCTGCGTGCCCTGAAACAGATGCGCCCACGGGCCTTTCGCATACAACGACACATCCTCGCCGCCGTGTGTTTCACCACCCGTCGCAACCAGGGCCTCCTGATGGTAATTGCTCGACGTCGTATCGAGCTCGCGCAAGTCCAGCCGTCGCTCTGTCGTAACAGGCGCTTCGTAGATCAGGTTTTCGCCACCCGGCTCCACCGCCGGGTCGAGTGTGCGACCACCGCGGCCATTCGCGTAGCCGATTGTGGTGTACGGATTACCCATACGATCCAATAGCGGCTGGCCGCCCGCAGCGCCATCCATCCGATTGCCTACGGAAACACCGAGGATCGGGTTGCCGCGTCGCGCGTATCCGGCGATGGTCATCACGTGACTGTGGTCTGCGGTCACAATAATCAGTGTGTCGTCATCGTTGGTCATTTCGTCAGCGACGGCAACGGCGCGCGACAACTCCGCAGCGTCCTCGAACGCGCGAATGGCGTTGGTCGCGTGGTGACCATGGTCGATCCGACCGGCTTCGACCATCAGGAAAAACGGCTCGTCGGCGCGACTCAGAATCTCGATGGCCTTGCGTGTCATCTCAGACAGCGAAGGCTCGCCCGCCGGGTCGTTGGCGCGATCGAGCTCGTATTGCATGTGAGAGTAGTTGAACAAGCCAAGCACCGGGCCGGTATTCGCTGCGTCGATCGCTTCAAACTGTTCGCTGTTCCAAATCCATTGCGCCCCCGCGCGCGTCGCCCATTCTTCGCCGAGATGGCGGCCATCGGCGCGCCTGCCACCGCGATTCGTATATTCGGGATCCATGAATGGCTCGCCGTCGACCTCGGCCGGCAGAAAGCCGCGCCGCCCGCCGCCGAAGGCCACGTCGATTCCATCACCGTAGGGAAACTCGATAAGCTGTCTCGCGATATCACGACAACCCGCAGCGCGCTCCGGTGGCGGAATATCACGGTCGGATTCCCAATTGCGTTCGGGCGCGTGCGCGTAAGTCGCCGCAGGCGTCGCATGCGTAATTCGGGCGGTCGAGATGATGCCGGTGCGCCAGCCGCGCTGCTCCAGCAATTGCAGTATCGACGGCGTCTCCTGGCTAACGGCGCTGGCACAAATGCCGCGCTGTGCCGCGGCTGCAACAGAAATCATCCCGGCATCCGTTTTAACGCCGGTGACCATCGCACTCATCGTACCGGCCGAGTCCGGTGTCTGTTGATCGACGTTGTAGGTCTTGATCAGCGCCGCATGCGGAAACGTATCGAAAGCCAGGTCGTTGGACTCGCCATCCGCGCCGCGCTGCTGGCCCGCGTAGATGCGCGCTGCCGTGACCGTTGGCACACCCATGCCGTCGCCGATGAACAAGACAATGCCGCGCGCCCGCTGGCGGTTCGGCCGCGTTCGCAGGGCCGCGGCGAGCGCGGCCTCACCACGTTGCTGCCAGAACAATGCGTCGTCCTCATCGGCCGTCATTTCCGCCACAACCGGTGCCTCGCCAGGTAGCGCGCAGCCGCCAATCGCGAGCAGCGCAGACACGAACATCAGCACCTTGCTGAGTGGGAGCTTGGAACCCGTCGTATGCATTGCCTGATTACCCTGAAAATCGTTACAGGTTGTGCATGATCGCATGCTAGCCAGCCACGCGCATTAGTTGCCATTCAACGCCGCGTCACGCGTATCCTAAGCGACATGACGAATCGCCAAACACCCGGTTTTCAAACCCTGCTGCCGGAGCAGATCCTCCGCTGTATCGAATCGACGGGTCTGCGCTGCAACGGCGACTTGCTGGCGCTGAACAGCTACGAAAATCGCGTCTACCGGGTCGGGCTCGAAAACGACCAGCGCGTGGTCACCAAGTTTTATCGTCCCGCGCGCTGGTCAGACGAGGCGATCCTCGAAGAACACGCATTCGCGGCAGAACTGGACGCGTTGGAAGTGCCCGTCGTGCCGCCGATAGCAAGCGACGGACAAACGCTGCACCGTATCGATGAGTTTCGCTTCTCGATCTATCCCTTCATGCCGGGACGCTGGCCTGCGCTCGATACGACCGCGACGCTCCGCCAGCTCGGTCGATTGTGCGCGCGTATGCATCTGGCAGGCGAGCAGCGTACATTTGCGCATCGACACGAAATCGAACCGATTAGTTTTGGCTACGACTCGCGCGATTTTCTGCTTGACAACGAAGTCATTCCGCCGGACCTGGAAGACGCCTACGCGACGCTGGCCGATGATCTGCTCGAACGCATCGATTATTGGTTCGACGCAGCAGATCACGCGCGACGGTTGCGCATCCACGGCGATCTGCACCCGGGTAACGTGCTGCAACACGGCGAAACGCTGACGATCGTTGATACCGACGACGCACACACCGGCCCGGCGATTCAGGATTTATGGATGTTCCTGTCCGGCGATCAAGACGAACAACGCCAACAGCTCGAGCCGCTACTGGAGGGCTACCGACCGTTTCGCCCGTTCGCAGACGATGAGCTCGCACTGATCGAACCGCTGCGCAGCCTCAGACTGATGCACTACGCAGCCTGGCTTGCCCGTCGTTGGCAGGACCCGGCTTTCCAGGCTGCATTTCCGTGGTTCGATAGCGTCCGTTATTGGAACGAGCATATTCTCGCGCTACGCGAACAACTGGCGCTGCTGCATGAGCCACCGATCTACGCCGGCTGACGGCGCCACTATTTGACCGCCACGCTGAAAGGACCGCAGGACAATACTGTCGTGTCATCGCTAGCGTAGAGCGCCACCGCATAGCGCTCAAAATCGGTCAGCTGCCCTTCAAGTCCGGTATCGAGATGGGCCTTCCATTGCGCCGTCGCGTCACCGCGGATGGGTCCAAACCTTGGCAAGTCCGTCTGCGCTGCGCAGCTTGCATTAGGCTGCAATCGCAACCAATGCGGCTCGGGCGCCACGCGATCCAGTGCACCCGCGAGAATCAAAGCACCTTCTGCCCAGGTCATCAGCATGACGCCCTGTGGTGTGGACCACTCCCCGGCATCGTCCACGATCATCATATCGGCGGCCAGCATCTCCGGCACGCGCTCGCTTGCCGCCCGATTCAGCGGCGGCAATTGGTCGGACAGCACCACAGGCTTGCGCTCGCAAGCGACCAACGCCGCTAACACCACCAGCCCCGAAATGAGACCCGAGCGCCGCATAAAACGTTAGCGCCGTATCTGGCGTGTCGCGCGCCAGTACAAAATCAACATCAGACCAAACACCATGCCACCGAGATGCGCGAAGTGTGCAATCGATGAGTTGACGCGGGTCAGACCGAGATACAGTTCGAGCGCCCCATAACCGATCACGAAGTATTTGGCTTTCATCGGTATCGGCGGAAATAGCAACATGATGCGCTGATTAGGAAACGTCATGCCGAATGCGAGCAGAATGCCGAATACGCCACCAGATGCGCCGATTGTGCGGCTGTAGATGTCCGCACTGAAATAGGCGACGGCCAATTGCACGGCGGCGGCGCCGACAATACAAACCAGGTAGAACCAGGCAAATCGTTGCGAGCCCCAGACCTGCTCAATCGTGCGTCCGAACATCCACAGGGCAAACATGTTGAAACCGAGGTGGTAGGCATCGGCGTGCAAAAAGGCATAGCTGACTGGCTGCCAGACCTGAAACCATGGGGACCCTAACGCGTAGAGTGGCAGGTATTGGGCGAACAATCGCTCCAGACCCAGCGCAGGCCCGACGACGAACATTGCGAAGTTTGTCATCAGGAGAAAAAAAACAACCGGCGGAAATCTCTGCGGCACCATAGAGTCGACCTGTCGAAGTGAGGTTGATATTGTCGCTTGAGACAGCAAAGTATACCGTCCGTGCGGCGCTCGCGGGCTGCCCTGCCAGCGCCTCTGTCTCTGCCAATCTGCTGCCGACTATCTGGAATTCAATGACCAAGCCCCACATTCATGTCCGCGGCGCGCGGCAAAACAACCTGCAAAATCTCGATTTATCACTGCCACTCAACGAGATGATCGTCGTGACGGGGGTATCCGGGAGCGGCAAGTCGTCACTGGCTTTCGATACAATTTACGCGGAAGGTCAGCGGCGCTACGTTGAGACCTTTTCCCCGTATGCACGTCAGTTTCTGGACCGCATGGACAAGCCCGCCGTCGACCAGATACAGGGGATACCGCCCGCAATCGCGATTGACCAGACCAATCCAGTACGCACGTCGCGCTCGACCGTCGGCACGATGACCGAGCTGAACGATCACCTGAAACTCCTGTTTGCGCGAGTCGCTGAACTGTATTGTGATAGCTGCGGGGACGTCATTAGCGAGGATAGCCCCGAGCGCATCTGGTCTGCGGCTCTCGAACACTTCGATGATCGTCGCGGCGCCATCTGTTTCGATGTCGACGTTCCGGACTCGTTCGACAGCGACGAGATCAAACGCTTTCTGAACCAGCAAGGCTACACACGCATTTTGCGCGAAGACGATGCGCGCATGACCGTCGTGCAAGATCGCCTGCGCCTTAGCGCCAACAAACGAACACGGTTCATCGAAAGCGTCGAATCTGCGCTGAAGCGCGGCGACGGACACGTCGTGATCGTCGATATCGATAACCACGATCATCACCGGCACTTTTCGTCCCGGCTGCATTGCGCGCGATGCGATCTGAGCTTTCGCGATCCGACGCCGAGCATGTTCAGCTTTAACTCTCCACTCGGTGCCTGCGAAACCTGTCGCGGCTTTGGCCGCACGATGGGCATCGACTATGCGCTGGTGATCCCGGATCACTCTCTCAGCCTACGCGACGGCGCGATCAAGCCGATCCAAAGTGGCAGCTTCGTTGATCTGCAGCATCGGCTGGTCAAGCGCGCAAAGGCGTTCGATGTGCGTGTCGATGTGCCCTATAGCGAATTGACAGCGCGCGAGCACGACTGGCTGGTCGAGGGTGAGCAAGGCGATGACAACCATTACTGGCCGGGCATCCGCGCGCTCTTCGAGTGGCTGGAAAGTAAAGCCTACAAAATGCACGTGCGCGTGTTGTTGTCGCGCTATCGCAGCTACGAAACGTGCGCGAGCTGTGACGGCGCTCGCCTGAAGCCGGAAGGCCTGCGCTGGCGAGTCAGCGGCGGGACCCCACATCACACGCTGAACATGCATGAGCTGATGTTGCTACCGATTCGAAACCTGCGTGCTTTTCTGCAACATCTGGATATCGGCGACGCAGATCGACAGGCGCTTGATCAGTTACTGAAAGAGATTTACGCGCGTGTGGGGTTTCTCGATGAAACCGGACTGGGCTACCTGACACTAGACCGGCAGTCGCGGACGTTATCGGGCGGTGAGGTACAACGTATTAACCTGACGACGGCACTCGGCACGTCTCTGGTCAATACGCTGTTTGTGCTGGACGAACCATCCATTGGTCTGCACCCGCGTGATATCGGCCGAATCAACCGCGTGCTGACACGCCTGCGCGACGCCGGCAATACACTATTGATTGTCGAGCATGACCCACAGATCATGCTGGCTGCCGATCGGATTATCGACATTGGCCCGGGTCCAGGCGAACGCGGTGGCAATATCGTCTTTAACGGTAGCCTGAAGCAACTGCAACGCAGCCGAACATCTCCGACAGCGCCTTACCTCAGTGGCCGTCAGCGTGTCGCGGAGGTTCGTACACGACAGCGCATAGTCGGCAAACACAGCATCGGCGTTCGCGCTGCGGAGGCGAACAATCTACGACAAATCGACGTGGATTTTCCGCTGCATGGGCTGGTCGTCGTCACCGGCGTGTCTGGCAGCGGCAAATCGACACTAGTCGGCGATGTTCTATACCCGGCTGTGAACCGAGTGTTGCACGGCAAAGGTGAATTGCCCGGCAAACATCGCCGCATCACGGGCAAACACCTAGTCGACGACATCGTGTTCGTGGATCAAAAGCCGATTGGCAAAACCACGCGTTCGAACCCGGCGAGTTTCGTCGGCGCGTTCGACGCCATACGCAAGCTGTTCACGCGCCAGCCATTGGCGATCGAACGTGGCTACAAGCCCGGCACCTTCAGTTTTAACTCGGGTGACGGTCGCTGCCCGACCTGTGGTGGCAATGGCTTCGAACATATCGAAATGCAGTTCTTGTCGGATGTCTATCTGCGCTGTAGTGATTGTGACGGTAAGCGTTTCCGAGATGAAATACTCGAGGTCAGAATCTGGCCGGAAGCTCTGGATCACAGTCTTTCGATCGCCGACGTGCTCGAATTGACCGTCAACCAGGCGCTGGCCTGTTTTGCCGACGACGCAGAGATACAGCGCGTGCTTGCGCCGCTGGTCGCTGTCGGACTCGACTATGTGAAATTGGGCCAACCTGTGCCGACCCTATCCGGTGGCGAAGCACAGCGCCTGAAGCTCGCGAAGCACCTCGGCGAAGCGCGAAAGACGCGCGGCAAGAAACAGCACAAGTTGTTTTTGTTCGACGAGCCGACAACGGGTCTACACTTTCAGGATATCGAGAAACTGCTCGGCGCTTTCGATCAGCTACTGGACGAAGGCAACAGCATCATTGTCATCGAGCACAATCTCGACGTGATTGATGCGGCCGACTGGATTATCGATCTCGGGCCGGAAGGCGGCGATGCTGGCGGCCAACTGTGTTTTGCAGGCACACCCGATGCCCTGACTGAGACAACCGACAATGAAACCGGCCGCGCACTGCGTGACTATCGGACCGCTAGCAATGCGATGCAGGCAGCGCGCGACACGGCCGGACGCTACGCGCTGACCGACGCGAAGCGTGCCGCGGGACTGCCAGATATTCAGATCATCAAGGCGCGGGAGCATAATCTGCGCGACGTCACTGTCACGATCCCGCGCAACAGGTTCACAACCATCACCGGCGTGTCCGGCAGCGGCAAAAGCACAATCGCTTTTGACATCCTGTTTAACGAGGGGCAGCGCCGTTATCTTGAATCACTGAACGCGTATGCACGACAGTTTGTGCAACCGGCAGCACGTCCGGATGTCGACGCGGTCACCGGTATCCCACCCACGGTCGCGATCGAACAACGCACGAGTCGCGGTGGCCGCAAGTCGACAGTCGGCACAATGACCGAGGTCTATCATTTTCTTCGGCTGCTGTTCGTCAAGCTCGGCACGGCGCATTGTCCGGACTGCGATACCGTCATCGCACCGCAGAGCGAAGCGCAAATTGTCGACCTAATCAGCAAGCGCTACCGCGGACGTCGGATACGCCTGCTGGCGCCGCAAGTCGTGGCGCGTAAGGGCTACTACACCGACCTCGCGAAGTGGGCCGCGAAGAAAGGCTTCGATAATCTGCGCGTTGACGGCGAAATGACACCGACCAACCCATGGCCCCGTCTGGACCGTTTCAAGGAACACGATATCGAGTTGCCGGTTGCCGAAATGACCGTCGACAAGAAGTCCGAGGATTCGCTGCGTGATTGCGTGCGATCTGCGCTCGACTTCGGCATAGGCCTTATCATGGTCGAAGCGCTTGGGCGCAGTAACAAGACCCCGGAACTGTTCTCGACGCAGCGCGCCTGCCCGTCGTGCGCGCGCAGTTTTGCTGAACTCGACCCGCGCCTGTTCTCCTACAATTCGGCGCACGGCTGGTGCGGCACCTGCACCGGCACAGGCCTCGCGCCCAGCGAAGACGACAGCGAAAGTAAAGATACTTGCGCCGACTGTGACGGCCAGCGATTGTCACCGACCAGTCTCGCGGTTCGGTTCCAGAAAGAGAATATCGCCCAGTTTGCCGATCTGTCGGTACTGTCGGCGATGGACCGTTTCGACGCATTGTCCCTGAGTGGACGCGACGCAGAAATTGCCCGCGATGTTCTGGTCGAACTGCAGGCTCGGTTGCGTTTCCTCAATGACGTCGGACTCGGCTATCTGACGCTGGCGCGCTCCGCACCCACCCTCTCCGGCGGAGAAGCACAACGCATCCGACTCGCCTCCCAACTGGGCTCCAACCTGCGCGGCGTGTGTTATATCCTCGATGAGCCGACGATCGGCTTGCACCCGCGGGACAACGCCAAACTGCTGGCAACGCTGCAACAGCTGCAGGCGAATGGGAACACCGTGGTGGTTGTCGAGCATGACGAGGACACCATTCGCGGGGCACAGCATGTGATCGATGTCGGACCCGGCGCTGGTGTGCGCGGCGGTGAGATCATCGCGAGCGGCAGTGTCAACGCATTGATGCGCAATCGACAGTCACTCACCGGCAAGATGTTGCGTGAGCCACTCCGGCTTCCGCTGCGGGCTGCCACGCGCGGCATCACCCCGCGCCGCAAGCAAGCCAACGCGATACAAATTCGCAAAGCGGCGCTGAACAATTTGACCAAGCTGAATATCAAGATACCACTCGGCGCGCTGGTTGCGGTGAGTGGCGTGTCGGGCAGCGGCAAGAGCTCGTTGATTCGCGGGGTGATGCAACACAACGTCAGCGCACTGGTTGCCAGCCAACAACGCCGCGGCCGACAAAAGCCCGCGCTGGTTGGCTGCGAGTCCATCGACGGCTGGCAGAGCATCCGACGCGTACTCGAGGTCGATCAGACGCCGATCGGCAAGACGCCACGATCATGCCCTGCGACTTACATCGGCTTCTGGGATGATATTCGCCGCTTGTTCGCGCAGACGCCCGAAGCGCGTATGCGCGGTTACACAGCCAGTCGCTTTTCGTTTAACACTAAGGAAGGTCGATGCGCGGAGTGTGAGGGCCAGGGGATGCGCAAAATCGAGATGAGCTTCATGCCCGACGTGCGCGTGCCTTGCGAGGCTTGCGGAGGCGCGCGTTTCACCCCGGAAACGCTGACGATTCACTATCGCGAAAAGAGCATCGGCGAGATTCTCCAGATGGAAGTCGAGGATGCGATTCCGTTCTTCACCGCCCATCCAAAAATTCATCACGCACTTTGCTTGTTGCGCGATGTCGGCCTCGGTTATCTGACGCTCGGCCAACCCAGCCCGACGTTATCCGGCGGCGAAGCGCAACGCATCAAGTTAGTTGCAGAGCTCTCCAAAGCACGCCACAACAGTGGCGAAGATATTGTTGATGCCGCCGACAATCCACAACACACCTTGTACGTGCTCGATGAGCCGACCATTGGGCTGCACATGGCAGATGTGGCGAAGCTGATCCAGGTAATACAGCGCTTGGTCGATGCTGGACATTCTGTTGTCATCATAGAACACAACTTAGACATACTGGCCGAAGCCGACTGGTTAATCGACCTTGGCCCGGAGGGCGGCAGCGCAGGCGGCCGCATTGTCTGGCAAGGAAAACCTCTAGAAAATAAGGGCAATTCGAAAAAATCGTACACGCTTGAGGCTTTGCAGCCATTTCTTCGACGTTAGACAGCCAAACTTCGACACCAATTTGGACAATGCATGGATTTGTGCTATTGTCTAAACCCGCGAAGATCAAAAGCGCTGTTCCGCGACGGCGCAAGGAGCTAACTCATGGCCTCAAGTAAGAAGGACGTGGTTGAGGACGCCTCGAAACCCACCGGTTATTCCATCGGTGCGGTTGCTCGACTGACGGGCATCTCTACCCACACACTGCGCATCTGGGAACGCCGCTATTCAGCGATTGTCGCTGAACGCACCGACAGCGGTCGTCGGGTGTATTCGAAAGACGACATCGAAAAGTTGTCATTGCTGAAATCGCTTTCGGACAACGGCTCGTCAATTGGTCAGATTGCCAACCTGGCGACGGAAGAGCTGAAATCGCGTCGCGATCAGCTCATCGAGCAAAGCAGCAGCTTACAACTTGTCGCAGCCGTCGGACTCGTCCGGGTGGCCGCGTACGGCGGGTTCTCCCTCGAACACTTGCCGGATCGCATTAACAGCCCCGGTAAGCTAGAGGTCTGTCTCAGCTCATCCGACCTCGATGAGTTCACTGATCAGGTGGAAACAGTAGATCCCGACATCCTCTTGCTGGAATTTCCGGTGATCAACCCGAACACGCGCCTGACCGTTGGCAAACTGCGTCGGCGTGCCGGCACGCGTCGGGTGATCGTGCTGTTCAACTTCGGCACCAAGCAGGATCTCGAAGCCCTGGCCGCCGATCGTGTCGAGCTATTGCGATCGCCGGTAACCACGCAGACGCTGTACCAATTGTTACGGCGCGGTGCTGATAACCGGCCGGTGCTGGAAGAAGTGACACCGAATTCGCGCCATCCGATCGACGTTAGCATGGAAGACGAAATTCCACGCCGTCGCTTCAACGACGTCGAGTTGGCGCAATTGGCGCGCACGTCTACTACGGTTGAGTGCGAGTGCCCGAAACATACGGCGGATCTCGTCCAGAACCTGTGTGCATTTGAAGAATACAGCGCGCAGTGCGAGTCACGCAGTCCGCAAGACCAGGCCCTGCACAATTACCTGTACCGGATGACGGCAAGCGCACGCAGCATCATGGAAGAAGCGTTGGGTACGTTAGCGGAAGCCGAAGGGTTTTTGCCGCCCCACAAACGCTGACGATTGCAGCGGCGGCACGTGGCCGCTAGAGTCAGGCCATGCAACGCTGGCTCAAACGATTGATATGGATAGCCCCCCTTGCCGGGGGCTTTTCTATTGCTGACGCAGCGAGCCCGCGCGTCACGGTCAACGAAAACACCAATCTGACGTATCAACTCGACTGTCTCTCGCAGGTGATTCGCTGCACGGACGACAACATGACCATCGTCGTGGCTCGTGACGAAGGGATGTTGCTCGATCGATGGTATCAACTCAGGCAAAAACCGACATCGATGACAGCGCTTGGTACGGCGCGCGGCGAACTGCCAAGCACTGCCGATCTGGCAGCCGTCTCGTCGCGCCATTTAGGCCCGCGCGAAGTGACAGGTGACCACCGTCTGGATGCACTGACAGAAGCGGATATTCGGCAGCATTTCCAGGAAAGACACCAGCAACGCTGGCTGCAACAGGATGCAACACACCTGTACCGAATGCGGGCAAGCCTGCATACGCTGGCGAGCGAGCCCACACTCAAGTCGTTCTGGCATGCGCTGGCCGACCTGTACGGCAACCCACAAACCGCGCTGCCCGCCATCCAGTTGATCGCCACGCGAACGTCGTCTGCCGGCAGTCTTGCAACGCTCGACGCCAATACGCTGTTTATCGAGTCGCCCCGCAATGAAACCGCGCGTAACCGCCTGCCCGTCATCGCACACGAGCTCGTGCATTTTTGGCAACAACAATCATCAGAAGCGCATCAGCAACGCCTGCTCAATGCATTTCTCGCCAGTGAAAGTGTCTGCGCGTTACCGGCTTTCCACCTTTTCGACGAGGTGGTCGCAACGGCGGTGGGCAACGGTGCGCTGGAACTCACGCTGCTGCATCCGACAGTATTTGCGCAGTACGAATTGTTGCCACTGTCGTTTTACGATCATCCCGACATCGACCAACTCGCCAAGGCGATACTGCCGGAGGCATTAAACTATCTGCAGGCACAGCAGTCACTCGATGCTGCCTTTGTACATCGCTACATTGCGACGATGGAAGCGGCCATGCCATCTCGTTGCGCAACACTTGCGACCCACATGCGCGGGATGCAACTGGTCACGACGTCGTCAACCCTTATGTCAGTGGCACCAGAAATCCAGCAACAGTGGCAGGGCGCGTTGCTGATGCAGCAGGTCGCTGGCGACCCACCGCCATTCGCAGCGCTATCGACGGTTGTTCTCGCGACCTGGGAACGACTCCCGAGCGTGCCAATGACATTACCGACAACGACGGCTTTCGAGGATGCCAGGCGTAAACGCGCAACCGTCATCGTGGTCGAGCCCGGCAAACGGCAGAATCAGACATATTGGGTGATCGGTGCTAACGAACGCGAGACGGTGAAAGCACTGAGCCGATTGCTAGCAACGGAAGCGCGGCCGAGTACCGGGCTGCTTTCTGCAGAGTCGTTAGTACCAGACTGAGAATAGGACCTGGATGACGTCGGCGTCCAACGAGAACGTTGGTTCTTCTCCCGCCGCGACACCGGTGACTCGCAAGTCGCGGAAATCGTCGTAATCGATCAGCATCTTGTCCCAGAAGAAAGACAAGCGTGCCTTACTGAAGATGCCGTAGCCCTCTTCTCCGAAATCCCAGGCAACGCCGGTCCGGATCAGACGGCTGGTAAAGGACGCCAACTCCTTATCTCGGGCGAGGAAGTTCTGGAAATCCACGCGCGGGAACAGATCCTCGTAGAACGTCGCCTTAGTCTGCTGATAATGACGATAACCGATATTGAAGGTCAGCTTATTCCGCCAGGGATGCACGTAACCGATCTCCCAGGAGTCCGCCTCGATACCCCAGGTATCGGAAAAGAAACGATACTCGCCATGGACAGCAGCGCGATAAGGCAGGTAATAACGGGCGCCGAATGCTGCCGCACCACTGGTGCGCGTGGTCGGGTAACGTTCGCCCTGGAAACTGTAGGTCAAACCATCTTCGTTCAGGTAACGCACCGAGCGGTACGGGTTATTCAGATAACCTTCATCGGTGATGCCTTCAAAGTTGAAATTGACAATCAGGTTACGCGTTAAGATCTGACTGATACCAAGGCCATAGACTTGCCGTGCAACATCGCGCGCGAACGTCTCGTCATTCGACATGCCCACAATATCGTCGCCCAGACTATAGGCCAGCGTCACGGTAGTCAGATCACC
>ERZ1740062.713-NODE-713-length-15783-cov-8.762970_pt1 | contig 15783 bp, 17 predicted proteins | sample MGYA00581741_ERZ1740062 | MGnify/ENA primary metagenome ERZ1740062 (study PRJEB43018, sample SAMN04849747) | marine metagenome | isolation source: floating plastic debris | place: Pacific Ocean | collected 2008-09-01 | study: EMG produced TPA metagenomics assembly...
TTATGCACCTTTTATCGCAGGCGGTACAGCAACCTCCCCAGGCTGACGACTACAGATCCGGGAACCACACGCTCACTCTTCGTTGCCAGAAAAACAAAAAAGGCGGCGATAATCGCCACCTTCACTCACGTTTCGACGCTAGGTCTTACTTGTGACCACTGCTGTGGTCACGAACCTCGCCGTCTTTGTCGTAGCCCCACTCATTGATTTGGGTGGTGCCGTCTTCTGACACCACCTTCTGCTCGACACTGCCAGATCCGTCTTCCCAGGTAATGTCACGTGTCGTGACCGTGTCGCCGTTGTCGTTGGTGTCGACAGTCGTCTCCAGGTCGCCGGCCACAAAGCCTGAATACACTCGGGTCATTGCAATCTCCTTGCATGTGATGACATTGCAGGAACCATTCCTGCTGTGTCGCATCGTGTTGGTCGTTGAAGAAAATCTGAACCGGTCGGTGCAGATTGCTTTTGTAAAAGCTTGTTACGAAGAGCGCCTCCACCGCCCAGCCGGTATCAGGACCCTTCGAAAAATCGGTCATGCTGGGAATTCAAATTATAACACAGAAAATCGGAAAAAGCTATATCACCCCAGCGTCCTTCAACTTCGCCCGCAGAAATCGCGAGATCGGGACCATTCCCGCTTCGGTTTTTATGGCCGCAAGCTCGGCCGTCGTCAGCTTGATCTGAACCCGTTCGCTCAACAGTTCCTCTGGAGCCGCAGAAGGCCGCCCAGGGCGTCGTGACCCCGCTTCTAGTGGTTCGGTCCGATCTGGGGCGTCCAGAGCCTCCTGAGGGGCATTTTTTGCCCTCTGGGACGTCTCCCCTGCCCCAGCCATGAAGTCCTCTAGCGACGTTGCGCCAGTTACATCGGTTTGCGCATGGATATCAGGACGTCTCATAGCGCCTCCAAAAGCCCGCTTAGTTCAGCCTGAGACTTCGCTGCGGCTGACCCGGTTTTGGGTTCAAGATCATAGACCCCCTGCCCTCGTGCCCAGCTATCACGATAGGTCGGCCGATCAGTGATCGATGCGACTGGCGGACCAAAGATGGTCATCTCGCCGAAGGCCTGGACAGCAGCTTGGGCTTCGCCGGCGAAAAGGCCTGCAGGTGCCCTATTGAATACTACGACGTGCCGAAGGTCTGGATTGAAGGCCAACGCTTCGGAGACCTTTGTCTCAAACTCTGCTAGTGACTCGATGTCGGGTTGCGACGGCAGACATGGCGCGACCAGGACATGCGCTAGACCCATGGCACCACGAAGCTCGGGGGTGTCTCTCCCGCCAACATCGATGAGACAGGCGTCATAACGACCGCTCTCTCCAACGCCACGGATTGTCTTGATGTAGGAGCCAAGGTCAGAGGGATTAGCGAGCAGTGACGCAAAGTCGATCTTGGGTTCAACGCCAGCCAACTGCCGCCTGCTTCCCCACTTCATGCAGGTCTGCTGGCGGTCAGAGTCGATGATGATGACGCGTTGGTTTTGATGCGCCAGCGCGACTGCGAGGTTTCCGGTCAACGTTGATTTACCGACGCCTCCCTTCTCCTGACCGATGCAGATAATTTTCATACTCATGGTGTGACAGAAACTATAAATACTCTCAAGCATATTTCTACCCTCAAGCGTTTTTATATCCCCAATAGTTTTCAGAGTATGTAAACTCTTTGTGGTACGATTTGGGTATGAATAATTTTCACTCAAACAGCTCGAACCAGTCCGAACCAGTGCACACCGGTGCGCACCAGTTCGAACCTGTTCGCACTGGTTCACCCCAAGAAAACTTAGACGAACAGGGGGTGCACCAGCGGGAACACCCCGAACCGGTGCGCACTGGTTCGGCCGAACAGGCGTTGGAGACCTGGCTAACCGTTGATGAGGCTGTACTCCACTGCGAGAGTCGCGGCCTTTCTCGCACCAAAAAGACGATCCGCAAGTGGGCGCAACGCTCGCAAGAGAATCCCGAAAATGCAGAGATCAGTGTCAGGAAAGAGGATACAATTTTTGGTGCCCGCTGGTCGATCGAACTCTCATCACTTGAGCGGAAAATCGATGAAGAACTTGCACTTGAGGGCAAGAACCAGTCCGAACCAGTGCACACCGGTGCGCACCAGTTCGAACCTGTTCGCACTGGTTCACCCCAAGAAAACTTAGACGAACAGGGGGTGCACCAGCGGGAACACCCCGAACCGGTGCGCACCGGTTCGGACCAAGTCATCGAAATGTACGAGCGGATCATCGCCGAGAAGGAAAAGGACCACCAAAAAATCTGCGATGAGAAGGACGCGCGTATTCAAAACCTTGAGCAACAAAATTCTGCGTTCCTAAACACCTTCAACAACTTCGCTGATGGGTTCAAAATTGCTAGCACAAAGAACCACGTCAACGACGCACTTGGGACGGACGACAGGACGGGTTAGAGAATAAAGAAAAATATCTGAAACAAAAAGGCGCCCGAAGGCGCTCTTTTTGCATGTATGACATGCGATTTATCAATCGACATGTATTATGTATAAGCCCTTCTTTTCAGAAAGAAAATAATACCATTACTTCACATATTTGTAAATACTTGGAATATAAGTATAATAACGCGGCACTGAGTTCAGAATGAACTCTTTGCTGATCGATCAAAATTCAACATCATGATGAAACTAAAGGAGGTTCGGCATGCCCGAACAAACTATACGCATAAGCATCGACAATGAAACAGTGACCGAAGGGAACCGAATGACCTTTCGGATCGAAATCGGCGATGATGCCGAGCAAGACATCACCGGAGGCTGGGCGTTGTTCTTTAACGGCAGCGCCACCGCATCGGACATCGATGGCGACACCGCGGGCTTGTGGACGATCGAAGAGGGCGATGACTTCGCCCGTGTTCGGATCTACACCGATGAGAACAATTCGGTGGACGGCAATCGTGGTTTCACCTTTGTCATTTTGCCCAACGTGGTTGGCGCCGATGTCGCGTCAGGTTCTGATCTGCACGCCTTTGGCCTGATCGAAGACGACGACGTCCAGGACCTGGAATTCGACATCGACAACGAAAGCACCTCAGAGGGGCGTACGCTCTTCTTCCGTGTGGAAATTGACGACGATGCCGCCCAGGACGTAACGGGCGAATGGCGCCTGGTCTTCAACGACGACGCGTCGGCTGCTGATATCGATGGTCAAACCAGTGGAACCTGGACGATCGAAGAAGGCGACGACAATTCCGGCAGCATCAGGATCAGCACCGTCGAAGACTCTGTCTTTGAAGCTGACGAGCAGTTCAGTATCGTTATCGACGATATCGAAGGTGCTGACGTTGCGCGCGGGTCTGACCTCGAAGCCACCGGGACCATCGAAAACGACGACAGTGCTGAAGTCGAAATCGATGTTCGGGACCAGGGCAGTCAGGAAGAAGGTGACGCCATCTTCTTTCGCATTGAACTGGACCAACCTGCCCCTGCGCGTATTAGCGGGGACTGGCGTCTGGCGTACGACTATGCGGCCACGGCCGATGACTTTATCGGCCAAACCAGTGGCACCTGGACTATCGAAGCGGGGGACACCTTCACCATGGTGGCGGTTCTGACCCGTGAAGATAGCGATGTCGAAGACGACGAACGGTTTACCTTCGTCATCGACGACATCGACGGGGTCAGTGTTTCGTCCCAGTCAGACTTCGACGATCGAGCGTACATCAACAATGATGATGATGCGCCGCTGCCAACCATCACCCTTCACGACGGTGGTGGTGTCCCCGAAGGGGGCACCGCGGGTGTCTATGCCAAGCTGAGCCATGCGGTCACGAGCGATGTGACGTTTAAGGTCAGCACCTACATTGGCACTGCCAATGCCGGTGGATCCCAAGACTATGCGGGGTTCATTGGTCGGACGGTTACCATACCGGCCGGTAGTACCACGGCAGACATTCCAGTGAGTATCTTCAACGACGATGTTGTTGAAGGCTTCGAAGAATTCCGCGCGGTGATCACAGAAGGTAGCGTTACAGGCGCCACCATTGCACCAGCGGACGTTTTCGGCGGCGGGGGTGAGGTGACGGTGACCATCACCGACACGACGCCAGCGCCAGAAGCAGAGAGTGAAACAGTTGCTGACGCAGACCCTGTGCCGGAAGGGCAGGGAGGCGAGGATATCGTTACCACATCGGCTGAAGAAAGTGCAGTGGCAGATGAGGCACAATCTGCACCAGAAGGTGAGCTTGTGCATCTTTCTGTACAACAGATGCAAGAACTAAACGAAATTCTCGAAGATGCTACAGCTGTCGGTAGTGGCGTTTATCAAGGAATGGTTGGCTTTACTGAAAATACCGCCAGGCAGATGCGTGATATACATTCTGGTGAAGCTGTACTGGCAAGAAACCAGTATATCTTCTTGAATGGTATTCACGACCGTGAAGGCTTAACCGAGGCTATGCGACCCTCTATTGAGCAGTCGAGTTTCTTTGGAGACTGGGCAAAGTGGGCGAAGAGAGCAGGACTGTTTGGTGAAGCAGTTGATGTTGGCGAAAAAATCTACATCGGATACAACGATGAAGATGCCCTCACAACTGTCGAGATCAGTGACATAAGTTCGGGTTTGCTAAATGACACAGTTGGCCAAATACTGGGGCACCCTATCGGCAAGTTCGCCGGACAGGCGATAGCTGCATACTTCTATGTAACACCAAAAGGCAGAATGGAGGCAGTATATGTAGGAGCAAACATTGTCGCATTTGGTTTGCTTAGCAGTGCTGTCCTAAAGCTTTTTGGTTTCGACGAGACAGCTTCTGATGTTTTCGAATGGACGCTCGAAACAACGCTTAAAATGTTCGATGAGATAACCGGTGATCTTTTAGACATCGACCTCGACGGACAGGAGCCATACCACGAAACTGGCACAATTGTACTCGGTAGAGCATCACCCGACACCCAAGAAAAAACCGACCAAATCGGTCAAGACAATCCTGACAGTAGTGAAGAGCGTAACGATGTTGGCGAAGAAACCGCGGCATCACCTGGTGGCGGAGGCGGTGGCAGCAGTGCTGCACCGGATCCAGAACCAGAAGCAGTAGAGCCTGTCCCAGAACCCCAACCAGTCCGTGCGTCCCACACCATCACGGTCACCCTTGATGAAAGCAACGCCTACAGCGATGCGATCATGAAGTGGATCGCCACGACCAATCGCGACGGAGAAGCCTTCGTCAACGTTGGGGGGTGGGGGAGCCAGGCAGACCTTTTGCTTGAGCTCGACCTTGATAACCTGCTGGGGCTTCCTGATGACGTTGAGATCACTTCGGCGTCACTCGAGCTCTACGCAGCTGATAAGGGAACGTGGAACCGGTCGGGCAGCATCAATGTCGGCCGGATCGACGAGGACTGGGACAGTACGGTTACCTGGGCAACTGGACCGCGGGTGGCTGACAGCTTCCTGTTCCAAAATCGGCAGGACACGGGGTTCACCGCGGTCGACATCACCGACTATGTGAGCGGCTGGCATGATGGCTCATTCGAGAATCATGGCATGCGGTTCAGTTCGGTGAGTACGAACAAGGAAAACAACAACCTCGCGACCATCTATGCTGATGAAGAGTATCGGCCGGTGTTGACGGTTGAGTATGATATGACTGGGGCGCAAACGAGTGAAGTCGCAACCCAAGCACTTCGTACGGTGGCACAGGCACAAGAGCCTGTCCCAGAACCCCAACCAGTCCGTGCGTCCCACACCATCACGGTCACCCTTGATGAAAGCAACGCCTACAGCGATGCGATCATGAAGTGGATCGCCACGACCAATCGCGACGGAGAAGCCTTCGTCAACGTTGGGGGGTGGGGGAGCCAGGCAGACCTTTTGCTTGAGCTCGACCTTGATAACCTGCTGGGGCTTCCTGATGACGTTGAGATCACTTCGGCGTCACTCGAGCTCTACGCAGCTGATAAGGGAACGTGGAACCGGTCGGGCAGCATCAATGTCGGCCGGATCGACGAGGACTGGGACAGTACGGTTACCTGGGCAACTGGACCGCGGGTGGCTGACAGCTTCCTGTTCCAAAATCGGCAGGACACGGGGTTCACCGCGGTCGACATCACCGACTATGTGAGCGGCTGGCATGATGGCTCATTCGAGAATCATGGCATGCGGTTCAGTTCGGTGAGTACGAACAAGGAAAACAACAACCTCGCGACGATCTATGCTGATGAAGAGTATCGGCCGGTGTTGACGGTTGAGTATGACGCCTTTGAGTTCGTCTGATCTTTGAGACGTGGGGAGCCCCCCTTGGGGCTCCCGCACAACTAAAAACGCACCTCGTGTAATTGGGGTGCGGTTTTCTTTTGTCTGAGTCGTTGCGGCTTAGTCGAGGAGGCGGAAGGTATCAATAATGGCGCGGGTGTTTTGGTCTTTTTAAGTATAGTGTATTATTAATCATATTTATCGTATAATACTCGTATGATTTTTCTCCAAAATCCCTACATGACAGGTCTCGCAGTTTTATTTCTAGATATTTCTATAGACCTTTTTACAAACACTATTTTCAACTACGATATTCAATATGCTCTATCTTTTGGTCTTATTACAGCTGCTGGTCTCATGGTAGCAACAGACCTAAAGCGAAAGTCGAGTAATATTTATATAGTTAAATTTCTATCGATATTTTTTATTCCAATAGTACTAGTGTCTTTCATATCTTTACTAGCATCAGGTCAACCATTTCTTCTTGTCCCCGCACTGACCGTATTCGGCTTTTATTTACTTTTGTTTTTTATATCATTTTTCTTCTTCAAGCTTGGTCAATATGTGGCTCTGAAATAATTAGTCTCTTATGACTAGAGTCTCCGAAGCACCGTTGCCCTGCTAACGCCGTACTCTCTGGCAAGAGACGCTATGCTTTCACCCGCGGCATGGCGTTTTTTGATGCGGGTTGCCTGGTTCTTTGAGAGGGCAGGGGGTCTACCACCTATGCGACCTTGCTTGCGGGCTTCTGCTAGACCAGCGACTGTTCGGTCCACGATGTTCTGGCGTTCGAGCTCGGCCAGGACAAAAAGCATCTGTGATGCTGCTCGCCCGACAGGTGACGACATGTCGAACGGTTCGGTGAGGGACTTTAAAGCTCCTCCTGCTTTATCAATCCGTTCCACGTACTGAAGAGCCGACATGAGACGACGCGCAAGACGATCCAGTTTCCATACTAGGACAATGTCGCCTTCCCGTAGCTGCTCGATCAGCTTCTCAAGCTCTGGACGATGCCTAGCCTTCCCGGAGATCTTCTCACTGAAGATCTTCTCCGCACCAGCCTCTTTTAAAGCGGCTAGCTGTGCGTCGAGATTCTGCTCATCGGTCGAAACACGTGCATATCCTATAATCATGCCTCTAGTGTATCAAAAACCCTCCAAAACCTAAGCCCCTGTTTTGGGGATACCTAGACCCATATTTTCCAACGGGTTAGGGTGAAAGATTGAGGGTGTACGAAAACTATCGTTTTTGAACTGGTATAGAAGGGGGGCGCGCCATGAGAGACGTCTTGGAAAAAGTGAGAGAGCGCCGGGATGCAATTAGAGCGCATCTAGGGTGGGGCTTAGATGAAGGACGCGAGGTCGAGCAGGAGCTAGTACGTCTCCACCCCGAGATTTCAAAACCGCTGCCGCATAGCGAACTGTCGGGTTATCACAAACAACTCACCGACATCCATACAACGCTAGGAGCCATACTTGGCAATGTTCAGCGTTCATGTGAATCTAACCTACGAAAAACAACTCTATCTGAAGACCCTAAAAGTGATATAAATATTTTTCAAATTAGTAATTTACTATCGGTTATCATTTCTGGATTAACCGCGTACTTATTATTTGACATATTTTTCAATTTTGAATTTATATCTGAACAATCAAACTTCATAAGAAACACACTATCCGTATTTTGCTCCGTCATAACTTTCATGCTCATCCATCTTATAACAATGTCGTTATTACAGCTATTTGAGCATGCAATATACAAGATGCGATTTAGACGCGAACAGGCAAACGTACAAGCTCACAATGCACAATTAACAAAAAAGCTCGAAGAGGACCGGCTATATATAAGTGGCTTACAAGGTACCGCATCTTCGTTAATCGATGAACTCCAACGGCGTGCTGCATATCTAACAGAATCCCATTCTCAACTCTGTCAGGAAGCAATAAATACAACTATTCAAGGAATCGTTGTAAGAAATACGACTCGTGATGCTCACCCCTCACGCGTCATTCCAGAGTTTACTGTTGATGTTAAGCAGTTTGACCATCGGGTTGAATTGATGGTTGCTTTAGCTACTCGTACAACATTAGTGAACAAAATACCAATGAGAGAGGGCGTTATCACGCTCAAAGATACAAAGCCTGAACGTGATAAACACATCGCCTACACGGTGCTTATCTTGTATCCGTATAAAGAGTTTCAGATACATGGTGTCGTAGAAAAATACGGAAATCACATTCTTTTTGAAGATCGCATATATGTTGGACCAGAAAGATCGGAAGAAGAAGTACAAGAAGATCTGATTGAGAAGGCTGAGAGGCAGATAGCTATTCAGAAGCGTAAGGCGAAGCTTGGTTTAGAAGATGATCTCGATGCACTTGATGAAGCGATGGATGAACGAGAGCGGAAGATGCGAGATGAAGCTGAGGCAATTAAGCGATTGGAAGAAAGAAGGCGTCAGATGATTGCCGGGGGGATTCCTGAAGAGGAGGCCGACGATTTCTTCGATGATATGCTCGCGCTTATCGAAAAACAATATAATTAGAAAAGTGGGCACGTATGCCCACTTTATTCGCGCTCACCACAACGGTGAGAATGCCTCGTGAAGGTCTTTTGCGGTTAAACGAAACCCGAAGTCTTTGGCCGCTTCATGCAGCATCTGAACGTACTCGTCCCGTCGCCGTGAATTATCCGATGGCGAGAAAGTCGCCATAACGCGGTTACCAAACCTTCCGTACATGAGACCCAGACGTTGAAGCTCCTGGATGCGACGCGTCGGTTGCTTGGCGTATTCAAACTCAAGCTTTACAACTGCGTTGAGCAAGTGACGTGCATGCTGATCACAGCCTGTGACGTACTCCATCTCCGGCCGGGCAAAGAGCCCCTCAATTCGATCACCACAGGACATCGCAAAGTACTCTACCTCCCGCACCAACGCGTAACGCAGAACCTGGTACGCCAAGCCATAGTCGAGTTCTTCCGTACATAGATTACTGGCGAGAAAAATGGCTACACAGACATTGTCAGGTTTCCCATAGATCTCTGGCACACCCTCAAGGTCTGGCTTCAGTCGCGGCGCCTCTCGTTTGAGTTTCGTTGTCATTCCTTCCTCCGAAAGCGATCGGAGCCTGCGCAGGATTGCCCAGGCTCATTTTCGTTTCCGAGGAAGGAAGAACTGTATATAATTATACGAAATTATAGAAAAAATGCAAGTTTTTCAGTTACTTATTGGCTTTCTTACTATCACTGCCTGCAGTGGACGCTCACATACCGGGGCGAGGGCTCCTAATTATTCTGAGATTGAATCACGGGATCGACGTTTCGTTCGCACGTGCCCAGTTCGAGTCACAAAACTCAACGATGCCGATCCCTAAGCCTAGCTGAACAATGTGCTTTGCTTTACGCTAGGCGGGTGGGTTGTATCTCTCTGGGCGAGCTATCTCTCGACCATCAGGCAGAGTAACGTTAGCTGGCAAAAGCGATGTGGCCACTTTGCCTCTCGTGATTGCAAACAGGGCTGCACTGTTCCGGTTTTTGCGTCTTGGAGGCGCAACAATATCGATGAGTTTCCTAATAGAGTGGGCGCGCGCAAGGTTCACGGCCGCATTAAGGTCGGTGTCAGCCGAAATGACCAGAGCGCGATCAAACTGATCAGTCAACGTATCAGCAACAAGATGAGTGCCGATGTTAACATCGGTTTCCTTCTCCTCGTGAGTTTCAAAAGTCTGCTGGCAAGCCGCTTTGCATCGAATTCGCTTGACCTTGAAATGGCCAATGATGCTTTGAACTCCATGCGCTTCGAGCGCCGCAACATACCGCTGATGCCGGCGTAATGACGGCGGTCGCCAACGGGCATAAGCGGTAAAATATTTGACCGCTGAGACCTCCTCATCGCCCCGAATAAGCTTCTCGGAGAGCGACCAAAGATTCAGCCATTTGAGGTGGGGTTCTCCTAAATCATCAAGCGCATGATACAGGTTAAAACCGTCAACATAGACATACACACGTTTCTTGCTCATGCAGTCCATTCTAGCATTCGAAAAATAAAAAGCCGCCCCTAAACGGAGCGGCCTATCCAGTGGCGCGAACCCCACTGGTTGGATAATTTATATATTATCACGTTAGCGGTTAAGTGCAAGTTAACTGGCTGCGACAGACCACCCTGGTCTGATCCAGCGTTTCCGAGGCAGGGAAAAGCATATACAGTTGTGCTCCTAACTGTATAAAATCATGGTTTTTCAATGGCTTACATGAGAAACAACCCGATCGTGCTCGGTGAAGACGAACGCTATCTTGATGTCGAGCTGGAGCAGAGTTTACGCAGCGAACATATGCATGTCGTTGGTGCCACCGGCTCAGGCAAAAGCCGCTTCTTGCTCTCGCTTATCATGCAGGATATCGAAGCCGGACGCGGGCTGTGCCTCATCGATCCGCACGGTGAACTCGTTGACCACGTCATAGACTGGTTGGGAAAAAGAGAACGGCTCGCCAGCCGGCGCACCGTCCGCTACCTCAACCTCAATCGACCGGAATACTGCTTCGGCTTTAACCCCTTAAGCTGCAAACGCGAGAGCCAACGGGAGGCTACCGTACGTTACGCTGTCGAAGCCCTCGCTGCTGGACTCGGCGACCAGAACATCGAGCAGATGCCGCTGCTTTCAAACGCTCTCATGGCGGCGTGCCTGGCACTCTCCTACGCCGACCTCACCTTGGCCGAAGCCGAGTACCTACTCTCACCAAGCTACCATACTGAACGCGAGCTCATTCTTAGCAAGCTCGATAACAAACCGTATGAAGCGCACTGGAACACCCTTAGCCAGATCGCCAAGAAGCATGAGCGAATCTATCGCGAGCAGTTCGAAGCGGCCGCGAGGCGTTTCCTACCGTTCCTCGGAAATAAGCAGATCCGACGCATTATCGGCCAGCATACCAATACCCTCGACCTAGAGACCTGCCTCGAGAACCGCGAGATAATCCTCGTCGATCTTTCCGTAGCGGGCAGAACGATCACAACGACCGAGACGAACATCATCGGCCGGCTTCTCGTGAACTGCCTGGTCACGACAGCCATGAGCCGGGGGGCACGTAAGCCCGCTCCGTTCCAGCTCTACATCGACGAAGTACAGAACTACCTCTCCGGTGACATTCCGCGGATCCTGGAAGAGTGCCGTAAATTCGGTCTCCACCTCACCTGCGCCCACCAACATCTCGGCCAGCTCCGGGCGGCCGGCGACCCGGTCTACGACGGCATGATGGGCACCGCGCGCAACAAGATCGTCTTTGGTCTCGACTACCCCGAAGACGCCCAGATCATGGCCAGACGGATCTTTGCTGGTCAGTTTAACCCAGAACTACCCAAGCGCAGCATGTACCGACCAGTCGTCACTGGTCACGACATCATCACGCTTGAAGGTGGCGGTGAAAGTAGCGGACAGAGCGACGGGCATGGCTTCAGTAACTCTGAAAGCCGTGGTCACGGTAGCTCGTACGGTACTGCCACCGGCACTATGGCCGGCTTCTCAATCGGTAGCGGCCAAAACACCGGACTGGTCTACGCTGACGAAGATCTTTCCGGTGAAGCCCTCCGCGCAAGCCAAGCGCTTTCGGCATTCCAGTCAAGCAGCAACAGCAGCAGCCGGAGCAGCACCGAAGGTGGCAGTTTTAGTGCGGCCTCGGGCTCATCAGACATGCAGTCAAGCAGCACAAGCTGGACCGAAACAAGCTCCTGGAGCCAGAGTCTTAGACCGATCATCGAAGAGCGGCCAGGTGAACTTCTTTCCCTCTCGGATCAGATGCACCTCTTCACCGATGCCGTGTTAACGCTCCCCAAACGTCATGCCCTCGGCATCATTCCTGATGTTGGCCAGATCCGTCTTACCACGCTCGATGTCGATGATGTGCGGATCAGGCCAGAACGCCGGCAGGCCTTCGTCTCCCACCTTATATCCGACTCCCCGATACACCGCTCCCAAGAGGCCGCCGAAGACGAAATCACGACGCGCCGCAACAGCTTCTTTAACCGCCTACCAGATCACGGTGACGAACCCATCTCCCCCAATCTCATCGAGGGCGACGAAGACCCCTTTAACTAGGCAGCGGCTTGAGAAGCGAGGTCAGTTTACCGTCACCATTGAGCCAAATCTTACCGAGCGGTCCCTGCTCGAGGTAATCAGCGTAGCGGGCAAAAAGGAATGAAAACTGATTCACCTGCCTTCTGTTGCTGCGACGGTAGTCTATGCACGCACTCGCCATCTTCGCTAAGTGCTCGTCGGTCCCCTCGGTAACAAAGAGCACCCGTCCCCCAGCGAGGCCAAAGCGTTGGCTGACGGTATTACTCGCAAATATATCATTGTAGCTGGCGATTTTCTGTAGGATCGACGGCCGCTTAGGGTCTTTGCCGACAATCACCATCTCACGGTCGTACTCAAGAAAGAGCATGGTGGAGTGACGTCCGGCCTGAAACCCCACTACCCCATCAGGGATCGTCTGACGCTCGTAGAGCTCATTGTCATTCCACTCATAGGTGGTTGGAATAGAAAGAGGGCGACGGGCATCTTGGGTCGCGATGGGCGCCCGGGCAACCAGCTCTTCGGCGTTCCACAGTTCGCTGACATCTGGACGTTCACGTAAGGCCTGCTCAAGGCGGATCATCGTGCCATTAGCACCTAGCTCGTGCTCAAGCATAAAGAGGCCGCGAACACCACCCCGCGCTTCGGTCACGTAATTCCAGCCCTTACCGGCCGGCAACTTATGACCACGTTCTTCGAGCGCCTTCGCCCCTTGCTGACCGAGGGTATAGACAGTACGCGGACTGCCCGACCTAAAGGTTAGTTTATCGCCGAAATCGAGACGGTTGATGATGCAATGGTCCCACAACTTCCGCAGGCGACTATTGAGCTGGTCGAGATTGTGATCGCCCGTCAGCAGGGCGATGTGGACGTTGTTGAGGACGGTGAAGCGCAAGAGCCCAGCGAGAATGACATAATCTCGCTCCGTCAGCACTATCCTCCCCTTTGGCGCTGGATCACGCTTGTAGCGGCTGCGGCGTTTTTGTGTACTCATAGCCTGTCGTTATCGTAGCTGCTCAACCTGCCACTGCACCTCCCCGAGGAGTTCGTTCTGAACCTGCTGCTCTTCCCCTAACGCGTCAAGCTGTGCACTGATCTGGTGGAGCCAGAAGAGACAGAGGGATATAAGAATAATGGTGATGATGAGCATGATCTGTTCGAATTTCATTCATCGATTATATCAAATAACAAATCGCTTATAGTGGAAAGTTTGATATAATATTGCTATTATTGTATAATAATAGTCTTGAGCCACAAGCTCTGCGCCTTACAAAAGGATCAAAAAATGAAAAAGCTGCTTGCATCCCTTCTTCTGATTTGCACCGCAAATACTGCAAATGCCGATGAGTACGAAGATTTGCGTGATCTGGTAATGATGCTGGTCGCGGCGTCAGAAGTTTCGTCCCGCGATGGGCGAGAGACTGGATACTACTATCTCGAAGAGCTGTCTCGGTGTGTTTTTGTAAAACATGCTCATACAACAATTAAGTCTATAGATAAAGAATCCGGAAAAGCAAAATATACAGTATCAGAATCTCGTGTTCTTTTTGCACTTCAAACTCTTAAGAGTGATGGCGAAACAAGTAAACTTGAAACAATCGATGGAGAGAAAACGATACCGGTTCAAGTCTCGAAACATCGAGCCGATGGTACGACCACGCGCTGGGCACGAACACATCAATCCTGGCCGATTGCAATCGGCTTTGGTAATGGACCGCATATCAAACGCCTCGTTGACCACTGCCGTACGTACTACAATGACAGATTCAATGTCGAGGTTAGCAAATAAACAACGACGTTGAAATTATAAGGGCTATATTCAGCCACGACCCACCGAAGAAACGACCCAGCCGGGTCGTTTTAATTTCAAATTCGTAGAGTTGAATTGTTGCGCAGTTTCTATTGAAGGATTAAAGTCAAAAAACCAAGCACAATGGTCACCGTCACACCGGTCTGCACCATCATCGCTTTATAAACATCTACTTTCAGATCTTGAATTCCAATTTGTAAATCACGCTTTGTCACAAATTCAGCAGCTTCTTGCTTAGTTAAAACAGTTTCGGCAACTTTCTCTGCCTGCATTTCATCGATACCCGCTTCAACAAGTGCTTTATATAAACCAAGTATAGTTGTCGTCATTAGATAAGTTATACATGATTGTTCACTACCCCGCAAAGTAACAGCACGCCGGCCTGACCAGACTTATCACCTCCCTGCCCCAGCAGAATTCCACGCCGAGTAGGCACTTGCTCGTATGAGGAACGAAGACGAGGAAGATGCCGTTAGGAGGAGTGGAATTCTGCACTGCCCCCGAAACAGCAAAACGCCCCCGCCCGAAGGCAGGGGCGTATGCTATAATCTAAGGGCTACTCGTGACCGACTTCGTAGTCGCGCCACACGCAAACACTGTAGCGAGCAGTTCCTATAGTGCGTTCTGTAATCGAAACTCGAACACCACTGTCTGCAAACAGCTGGTGTTTTAGTTTATAAAACGGAAGCACCTGGTGCTCGAATTCGGCTATCTTGGTGCCAAATATAAATGGATTACTCATATATCTATTTATTATGAGCTAGTAATATCGGCGGTGATCCTCACCGCCTGCTTAGGGCGGACCGGCGGCGAGAGGATTTTGTCAAGCGAGGCCTGGGGCTGCCGACCTTGATCAAACATCCGAAGACGCTGGTAAACTCGGAGCAGGTGGTGAGAAAAGGCCTTACACTGCCACTGGCGTAGCGACCGACCTGGGTGGCTGACGACAGGAAGCTGGCCAGCCGGTCGCGGAACCAGTTAAAAGAAAAAGAGTGGAATTCTGCGCTGCCTTTGAACAGCAACAAACACCCCTAGCCGAAGCTAGGGGTGTGTTGCTGGAGTAGCCTACTTAGGCGTTCTCAACGCTCGTATCCGCTCGTAGATCACCGCCATCATTGCCGTGGCTGCCTGGTAGCTATACGCGGCGCGCATGATATCCATCATGTCTGTTCCCGTTATCCAGGCTTGATCGTAGTCTTTGAGAGCGCCGATATGAAAACGTGTGTCGTGTCGGTGCTCTGAGAACCATTCAACCACGTCCTCGTCATAGATAAGCGCATTGGCATCTACCCAGTCATGAACCGCACGCTCCATATTCGCTGCGTCGTATTCGGCATCAACATCATCAAGAAAGTCCTCGATATGTTCGATGTACTCATGTTTGGTAACAACCTGCCCCTTCCGCGCAGCTACTCCCCGCTTCCCCGCAAATATAATATCGCTATATTTCATATTGATTATTTATAGCTACTAATGTCAGCGGTGATCCTCACCGCCTGCTTAGGGCGGACCGGCGGCGAGAGGATTTTGTCAAGCGAGGCCTGGGGCTGCCGACCTTGATCAAACATCCGAAGACGCTGGTAAACTCGGAGCAGGTGGTGAGAAAAGGCCTTACACTGCCACTGGCGTAGCGACCGACCTGGGTGGCTGACGACAGGAAGCTGGCCAGCCGGTCGCGGAACCAGTTAAAAGAAAAA
>ERZ1740062.714-NODE-714-length-15715-cov-3.974585_pt1 | contig 15715 bp, 15 predicted proteins | sample MGYA00581741_ERZ1740062 | MGnify/ENA primary metagenome ERZ1740062 (study PRJEB43018, sample SAMN04849747) | marine metagenome | isolation source: floating plastic debris | place: Pacific Ocean | collected 2008-09-01 | study: EMG produced TPA metagenomics assembly...
GCTTGTGATGATCCTCTTTTTCTTTGTCGGGAAATATTTACCCTACGATGCGGAGTCACTCCCCGACAGTCGCTGGGCCTCGCCCCTTGAATTTATTTCAAACGGCGGTGGATCAAGGGACTTCGCCATCATGAAGTATGTCAGCCTGAAAGAGCTCGGGTTCAACCCCAACGCCATGCGGATCGTTATCGCGAATGATGTACTGCGGAATGAAGTACATGCGGTGTTGAGTGTCGCGCTGCGGGGAAAACGATATGTTCTCGACAGCTTGAACGATACTATTCTGGAAGAACGCCTCGTTAATTATTACGTCCCCCTCAATTCAGTTAATGAAAATACGAGGTGGGCACATATTCCGCTCGATTTCCTGACCGCGCAAGATGCCGCAGTGAGTAACAATAATGACTGATGCGATAGTCAAGCTAGAACTAAATTCATTTCTTTCCAGCAGTGCGCCCAACGACAACGGCCTTCTTCGCCGTGTGCCCTGGAAGATTGCCGCGCTTTTCCTTGCCGTATTTGCGATCCTAGGATATTTCCTCTGTGATTATGCAATCGAGTCCCGCAAGCAAGAGTTGGTTAAGGAGCTTCAAAAGCGCCTTGATGTGAGTGCGTCCGGGAAAGCGCAAGTGATGGAAACCTGGCTCGCTGGGGAAATCGAAAACGCCACCCGGATAGCGGATAACGAACTTTTCCAACTGTTTGCGACGGAAATAAATCTCGTTGGAGGCGGCAAGCTACCGAAATCGCTAAGCGATCAACTACCTTATATGCAGAACGCTTTCTCCAATTTCGCCAACCAGACGGGCCTTGTCGGGGCGTATCTTATCGGCAAGGACGGCCGCGCCTATCTTGCATCGGGTGACGCCCCGCCTCTCTCGGGCGACCAGAGGTCAACGGCACAGGCGCAATATGAGAAGACAAAAATTACCTTCCTGCCGCTCCGCGCAAGCGAGGCCGGGCTTGTTTTCGACTTTACTCTACCAATTCGCGCCGCGCAAAGTGACCCCAGCAGCAGCAATGCCGGCACCATCGTCGGGGTCCTGCTTCTCACTGTCCCAGCGTCCAATCCGCTTGCCGAGCTATTGAATGCACCGCTCTATAATAATCAACCTGATGTGACCAGGCTATATCAGAACGTGGATGGCAAGTATTATGAGATTCATCCCCAGCGCGCGCCCTTTATTGCGGCAAAGGAAGATCCGCAGCTTGCACTTGGCGCAACTGAATTTCAGGAAATAACTGGAGAGAACGGCGAAAGCGTCTTTTCATCCGGGGCGCCTGTTCCAAACACTCGCTTTGTGGTCTTTCAGCAATTATCCAGCTCTGAAGCCCTAGCGCCGCTTCGGACCTATGCGATATTCGTCATTGGCCTCGCGTTCAGTTTCCTTATTATTGTTTTTACTGTTCTCATCGTGATCTGGCTAACGCTGAAGGGACAAAGTGCTCGCGCGCTCGCTCATCAGTACAAAGAATTTGCAGCTCAGGTAAACACGCAAAGACGGCTTCTGGACAGCATCAATAACACGATCGATGAACTGATCAGCCTGACCGATCCGGAAGGTCGCTACATTTACGCCAACCCATCACTCGCCAGGATCGCAGACCACCCGCTCCGCTCAATTCCCGGCAAAACGGATCGCGATCTGTTTGGTGAGAGGGCCGCACGGGATCTTGCCGAGCATGATCGCAAGGCCATCGCGACGGAGCAGACTGTCAATGCTTTTGTCGAAATCGAGACACGGGGCGGAACGCGAGTCCTACGGGTTGCCAAATCCCGTTTCGTTAACGAGGACGGCGCATTTCTTGGTATTGTTACCGTCAGCAGTGATATCACCGATTATGTGACATTTCAACGCCGCAAAGAGGAGATGGACCGCAAAGCCATTACTGTGCTGTCCCAGATGCTGGAGGCGAATGATCCATACCTTTCGGATCATTCAATCAGAATGGCACAACTCGCCAACCATATTTCGGTGGAGCTGGGGCTTTCCCCCGAGATGATAAAGATCATCAACACCGGCGCGCATCTTTCGCAGATTGGTAAAATCTCCATCCCACGTGAAATCAGGGAAAAGGACGTGCGATTGACCGATAAGGAACAGAAGGTGATGCAGAAACATGTTCTGATCGCCGAGAAAATTCTGGGCAACGCCGATGTGGAGAAAGAAGTCCTTGATGCCGTCACCCAGATTAACGAGCATCTTGACGGGAGCGGCTATCCAAGAGGTCTGACAAAGGACGAAATCGACATGCCAGCCCGCATTCTTGGGATGACGGATAACCTGATTGCGCGAATTTCACCGCGATCCTATCGCGAAGCCACCAGCGTTGATGAGGCCCTTCGAGTGTTTAAAACCAATCCGGAAAAATACGACCCTGAGATTGTCGACGCGATGTTGCGCTTTTTCGAGACGGAAATCGGCGCCGACTTCAAGGCGAATATAGAGAAGAGCAAGAAGAGCTAAAAGCTTAGGACTCGTCAGAAACAATACTGCTTTTCAAGAGTAAGTCCGTCGCGTCCGGCAGGTCTTCAGAAGCGACATTGCCAAGGTTCAGGTCCGTGCCTGAAATTGTCAGCGTACCGGTATCGCCGTCACCGCTTTTGGCAAATTCCATGGAACCACCAGTTTCTTCCGCTGCAATATTCAGCGCATCAAACAAGGCGTCAAGATCAACTGTCCCGCTCTCATCCAACTCCAGGAAAAAAAGATCTGCCGTTTCGCTACCTTCAGATACAACCTGATCGTCTTCGGTCAGCTGATTTTTATCTGCTTGCTTGTCACTCATTATCACTAATACCCCCGCATCCCCAAGGCTGGATAGGGAAAACTCTTGGTTAATTCTTTATTACCCTATCCTTTGGCAAGACGCATTTCATCCCCCATATGAGGTAGATTATAATAAATTTCGCCGTATTTTCATATAATGTTATTTTTCTTATCATTTTTGCTGTTTAAAGACGCGATCCCCGAACATTTCCATGGACACGGCGATGCCCTCACTTTCCCCTTTGGAATTCGATAATGTGGCGACGTGAATGCCAATGAGAGCGTATGATTTACCGTCATACAGAAAGAGAGGGGAGCCTGAATCTCCCTGGGTTGCATCGCATTGATGCCGCAACAGCAAACCGGATTTGCTCTGTTGGATGCCGCTGATCTCGCAGTCTTCATCGGCGGTCAATATATGGGCGATATCTCGGCTATAGCCAGCCTGAACAACAACGGAACCGGTCGAGAGAAGATCTCTCAACCCAAGAAGGTTGAAATGAGCCACAGAGGCAAAGCCGAATTGCTCTCCCAGTGGTTTTTCGAGTTTTGCAATTGCCCAGTCATTTTCCGGATCTGGCTTTTTAGTGGATGGAGTAGGCTGACGCCCATCCGGTAGTTCGAAGCGTTCAATCCTGGAATGCGCCTTCACCTCCCCCTTCTCGTAGCCAAGCACGAAATGAAATGCGCTTGGTACTGACCATTGATTTTGCCGCTTATCCCAAAAACAATGGGCAGCCGTCAGTACCGATGACGGTCCGACAAGGATGCCCGTGCAATGACTGCCACTTCGGTTTAGCCGTCCGATCATACGCCAGGGATAATCCGCAATTTTGACACGCACCCGATTATCATCCCCCTTAATCCCGGGAACCTGAAGCGTCTTTACCGGCGCGGACATATCGGCGCGGGTGAAATCCACATGTACTGCCGCCGCGAAGGAAAACATGAGGCAAATGCGAACCGCATTTTTCAGGCCCGCACAAGCATATCGAACAATTGGCCTCATCAATGTGACCTTAAGCAGGAAGCCCAACCCTCTTGCGGAGTGTCTCGTCACGGATGGTCAACTCCTGCCCGGCCAGATCGCTGGCTGCCTCACTGCACAACCAGGCAATCGCTTTTGCCGGCTCGTTCGCAGGCGCGAGGTTCTCTCGTGGAATTTGGCTCACGGAATTAATACCGGAGGCGCGGATCGTCCCTTGCATATCCGTATCGACGATGCCAGGAGCAAACCCATAGACGCGAACCCCCTTCTCACCCGTCTCCAACGCCGTTGCCCGGGTCATCATATAAACGCCGGCCTTTCCGGAACAATAGGCGCTCCATCCTTCCATCGGGCCATGAGCGGCTCCGGAGCTGATGTTGATAATCACCCCTGAACTCTGTTTCAGGAAATACGGCAGAACCGCACGTGTTCCATTATAGACACCGACAAGATTAACCGAAATATTCCGTGCCCATTCATCAGGATCACTCGTCGCAATCGCACCAATTGGGTCAACTATACCTGCGTTATTAATCAAGGCATCGATCCGACCATAGCGATCCAGCGTTTCCGCCATCATTTTTTCCACGGCCGCATAATCAGACATGTCGCAACTCGCAGCGAAAGCCTCACCGCCTGCATTCTTGATCTGCTCGAGCACCCCGCTGCAGGAGCTCGCGGAGCGCGCACTTAGGCAGAGCTTCGCGCCATTTGCAGCAAGTTCAAGCCCCGTCGCCGCGCCAATGCCACGGCTGGCACCTGTAACAATAATAACCTGATCTGATAACTGACCCATGTATTTTCCCATTCGTTCTATGTAGGCGTCTATCTAAAATGAAGAATTAGGCTCTTTTAAGAAGACCTCTTCCTCTTTAGTGCTTTGCCGCCCCATTTGCTCATTCCGATGCGGGAAGCGGCCAAATTTTTCAATAATGACATAGTGACGTTCTGCATAGTCTATCAGTTCATCCGAACCAAGCTTCTTAAATAGCTGCATCGAGAGTTTCTGATCCTCGATATCTTCGCTATGCTCAAACGGAAGAGTTGCAAACTGCTTTTGAACATTATTAAGTTCATCATAGTACCCGCGAGAGAGCATATGACGGGCAATCTCCCTCGCCTTCCCATCGGCGGCAAAAGCACGCGGTGAGTCCCGAAACATATTCCGTGTAAACTGATCAAACAACAGGACCAAGGCAAGGGATCCACGAGCGCTTTCCGTCCAGTCAAGATAAATCCCGGCCTCAGCCTTTTCGAAATCATCGAGAAAATGCTCATAAATTTCGGCATCAAAACCGGCATCTTTCTTGAACCAAACCTCTCGTGGTTTGCCGTACGACTCATGATCTTCAGGTAAAAACCAAAAGTCGAGAATTTCCTGAATTCGGTCCATAGATGGCCTCGCTATGCTCACTTAAAACAGTTGTGATGAGTGGGACTTATGCTTGGACAAAATCTATAGATCACAGCATAACGTGACAAGATACCATGCTAATCTCTATTTATTTGATCGCCATCGCGCTCATCTTCAAGCATCGCCTGATATGAGGCTGCATCTTCACTCTGAATGATGGTCTCAGAACCTTCCGCGCGCGAAGGCTGCTCTGCTTCCCTTATATCCGTTTGCGTTGCTGTCTGTGGCTGCGTCGATGTTCCGCCCATTAGCGAGCCGAGATAACCCCTCGTCGCCCTGAAAATACGAACGACGGCTAGGGTCTCCTTACCATACGCCTTGTTCCAGAAGACTTGAAAATTGCGAGACTGACCGGCCGCTACACTTTGCGCCCTTCGAGCGGTTAAAAGCCAAAGCGGACTGATCATCAGGCTCAACGCAATCACGGTGATCATTAGTTGCGAGACATCGAGCGATACATATCCGCTCCCGCCGCCGGTAGCCATCAGAAGAAAGGAAAACTCCCCGATCTGACCCAGTGCTGTCCCGGCAATAAAAGCGGACCGCCAGTCAACACCCGTCACCCTTAAAATTACAATATTGATTGCTGTTTTCCCGACGATCACAATCAGCAACATCAACAACACAAGACCAACATTTTGCCAGATATAGGTCACATCTATTAGCAGGCCTATGGAGAGAAAGAAAATCATCAACAGGATTGACTGAATCGGCTGCGTCGCCTCGACAATACTTTTCCGTTCCTGACTATTGCCGATGATCAGGCCGGCAAGAAACGCCCCAAACGCTGGCGACGTGCCAACAAGGCCACTGATCGCCGCAAGCCCGAGACAGAAGACGATCCCGAAAAGCGGCGTGAGGTCCGCAAGCCCCGAAATTACCTAGAGAAAAGGAAGATGGATGCGCTCCCTGCGACTCAAGAAGAGAATAAGGCCGCTCAGGAAGGCTATCGCCAGCCCGAGGGTCAGAACAAGTGTAGATATGTTAAGCACATCACCTGAAAGACTGCCAACAATAAGCAGCATCGGCACCACCGCGAGGTCCTGCGCGATGAGAAGGCCGACAGCAATATTGCCGGTCCGTTGGTGAAGCTCTCCGATATCTTCGAGTATTTTAACGGCGACAGCGGTTGAACTGATCGAGAGGCTGAATGCCAGAAGCAGCGTCAACTCCCATGGCCAATCCAGAAATAGCGCTATCAGCCCAACCACAACATAGGAGACGGCAACCTGGAGGAACACGCCGCCGATGGCGGTCTTCCATATCCGCATAAATGATTTCAGATTGAGTTCCATCCCAATCAGATAGAGCAGCAACAGCACGCCAAGTTCGGCAAGAATCTCTACATTCTCCCGGTCCTCGACGAACCCGAAGGCAGAACGCCCAAGCACCAATCCAGTCAGCAAGTATCCGACGATCGCCGGCTGCTTAAGACGCGTCATGATCATCCCAAACAACAGGGCAATCGTCGCAATGATGGCAATATCCGTAAGTTGATGCATTGTGCGCTGCAAAACCTGCAAAAAAGCGGTTAAATAAGAAGCGTACGATCACGGGTAAAAAAGCGCAAGGCGCCGCATCGCACGACGGCACTTTTTCTGCAATCTTACCTGTTTTTAGTCCTGCATATCCCAAAATCGCCTGATTTCAGTTGCCGTTATCCGGAAAATATCATCAACAGCCAAGCGATAGTGGCGCGCGAGCTGGGACAGTAGGGAGAGTTCATTCAAATACGCTTCCTCGCATCTGAACTGGTCGCAAATTTCCCGGTCACTCATCAGATGAAGCGCACGCAACTCCATAGCGACGCGGTGGCGGTTGACCGCTATCGACTGATCCGCTGATCTCGTCGCGAGATATATAAATTTTTCGCTTGCCTCCATCAGCTTTTCCGCCGGATAGAAAAGCACGCTGCTGCGCACAAACTGTCGGCACAGTCTTGCCACAAAGGGGGTTTTGGGCAGCGAATGCTGTTCGAGATACGCCCGGACCACCATCCGTCTGCAAAAGATCAACTTTTTGGGCATTAAGCGAGAAAGACTCAAAAAAGACGGTGCATAAGCCATGAGCTGGCGGAATGTCAGGAGCTTTTCGATAAACCTGTACTCTGCTAACCAAAAGCGCTGTTTCACCGCCGATAACCGCGCCAGTTCCCCTTCGACAGTTTCCCGCAGGACTGTTCGCTACCGACTCTCTTGCTCGAATGTTGAATTCGCATGTGTCCGCGTGATCTGATTATCGATCAGAAAGGGGCGCATCCAGCAATTCAGCAGCGGCGCGTCGTTATGCCATGGCAGATTGTCCCGCGGCATCAATAAATCAGAAGCTGTCAGGCTATCGCTTTCGCCATCTTTCATGGAAACCACGCCACTTTGACTATCTAACAAGGCACAGGCTAGACGCTTATCAGAGGTCTTGCGTGATCACCAAATGGCAGAAAATCAGGCTGAAACAGTCGAAACAGACATTTGGATCGGTCCGTCTTTTCGCTTGTTCCAGAACTGCGACACATATGGATTATCTGTATGGCCGGCTTCGCGAACATCCCCGGTCCAAACGACACGTCCTTCATGTAGCATGGCAATACGGTCCGATATGATGCGCGCTGTCAGTAAATTGCTGGTTATTGCCATTACCGTGCTGCCCAGTTCACGAACGTTATTGAATATCTGGTCATTGATAACATTGCTCATGATCGGGTCGAGCCCAGCCGTCGGCTCATCAAGAAACAGGATTGGCGGATCTCCTGCGATTGCACGGGCAAACCCAACACGTTTCTGCATGCCACCTGAAAGTTCCGCTTGGAATAAATCAGCCACATCCGCCGACAGGCCGACTGAACGCAGCTTCTTGATTGCCATCGCTTTGACGTCCTGCTTTTTCGCACCCGGCTGCTGATTAAGGCGAAAACCGATATTCTCCCAAACCCGAAGGCCGTCGAACAGTCCTGAGCGCTGAAACAAGATGCCGAACTTCCGGAAAAACTCCATCCGGTCCTTCTCCGGCATGTCACTCACTTCCTTCCCGTCAAGAAGAATTGAGCCACTATCCGGCTTGATCAACCCGAGAATGCATTTCAGCGTCAATGTCTTACCGGCGCCCGAAGGGCCGATCAGGGTTAAAATCTCGCCGGCTTTCACTTCAAGATTTATCCCGTTCAGAACCGTAACGCCATCAAAGCTCTTGTACAGGTCCCTAACGACGATTTTATTTTTTGTTGCCTCGGTCATGAGCATGAAACTACAGGATAAATTTGCGAAAACAAACTGCATTCTGCTATGACGAAGCAGTTTTACGGAGACAATATTTAGATGATCCCAACATTTTCGCGAGAGAATGAGAGAGGCCGCCAGTTCCATGGCGGCGACCTTGGGCGTGCCCAGGCGGAGTTCGGGCATGACATGTCGAAATGGCTGGATTTAAGTACGGGGGTTAACCCAATGCCTTATCCAGTCCCGCCGTTGGAGGCCAGCCTTTGGCAGCGCCTTCCGAGCACAAATACCGAGGCCGCTCTCCTTCAGGCGGCAGGACAATATTATGGCTTGCCTGAATTTGCTGATATCTGTGCCTTTCCTGGAACACAGGCCGCCATACAGCTACTTCCCAGGCTGATGCAGCCGACCGAAGTGGCCATTCTTACGCCGACTTATAATGAGCATGCAGCCTGCTGGCGGCGAGCCGGGCACCGGGTACAGGAAATTACGGAGATTTCGCATGTACCGGAAAAGGCAACCATCACCATTCTTGTGCATCCCAACAATCCCGATGGCCGTACCTACAAAAGATCAACGCTGCTGGAGCTTGCGAAAACACTCAAATCACGGAAGGGCTGGCTCATTATCGATGAAGCATTTGCAGATGTTATACCAGAACTATCCCTTATGGCGGACCTGCCGGGTAACGGCATATTAATACTGAAGTCCTTTGGAAAATTTTTTGGCCTTGCGGGTCTCCGTCTAGGTTTCCTCGCCGGTCCGCCGGATTTCATTGGCGTCATCCGGCAAGAGTTGGGGCCTTGGGCGGTCAGTGGCGTCGCACTCGAAATTGGCGCGCAGGCCCTTTCTGATTCCGGCTGGATCGCCCGGACACGAAATCAACTGACGAAAGCAGCATTGCAATTGTCCGCCATGCTAACTGACGCGGGTCTCAAAATCATTGGCGGAACCGATCTCTTCTGCCTGACAGAATCGCCGGAAGCTCCAGCGCTTTTCCGGCATCTTTGTGAAGATGCCATTCTGGCTCGCTGCTTTCCAGACAGCCCCGAATTACTCCGCTTTGGGCTTCCTGACACGGAAACCGACTGGTTACGGCTAGAAAAGAACCTCAAGCGCTGGGCAATTCGATAAAAGCGTCGTCAATGGATTGACAGGCAAAGCGTTCCGCCGTAGCGTCCGCACCGATGGTTCCCAATCAGGGATTATAAGGGAATGCGGTGCGATCCACGGGATCAAGGCCGCGGCTGTCCCCGCAACTGTATGCGACTAGCCTGCACAAAAAACCACTGAGACAATCGGGAAGGTAAGTGCCGGTGCCATTCGCAAGCCAGGAGACCTGCCATCAACTGTATTAATTTTTGCTGCATGACGGAGGATCATGATGAGCGTAATGGCATTGCGAAATCCGCACCCTAATTCCCAAAGCCCCTGCCCGGCCATCCTATCGGCCTGCGTGCTTTCTATTCCCGGAGCAAAAATATGAGCGAGAAAATACCGGCAACTGTTATCACCGGCTTCCTCGGCGCGGGCAAAACCAGCCTGATCCGCCATCTGATCGAGAATGCGGAAGGCCGGAAATTAGCGCTTATTATCAATGAGTTTGGCGACCTCGGCGTCGACGGAGAACTCCTGAAGGGATGCGGTAACGAAAATTGCACAGAAGAAGACATTGTCGAGCTTGCCAACGGCTGCATCTGTTGCACGGTTGCCGATGATTTCCTCCCCACCATACAGAAGATACTAAGCCGCGAAGATCGCCCCGATCATATCATTGTCGAAACCTCTGGCCTTGCACTTCCAAAACCGCTTGTCCGGGCCTTTGGATGGCCCGAAGTGCGCACGCAAGTGACAGTCGACGGAGTGGTCACCGTGATTGATGGGCCAGCCTATCGGGACGGATTATTCGCCGCCAATCCCGACGCTGTACAAGCACAGCGAGAGGCAGATGAAATGCTGGATCATGACAGCCCGCTGGAAGAGCTGTTCGATGATCAGATCAATTGCGCCGATATGATCATTTTCAACAAGGCAGATTTGCTTGCTGATGCGGAGCTTTCCTCGGCTACCACCGGATTAAAGGACCGCCTCCGTCCGCAAGTGAAAATGCTCCAGACAAGTCACGGTAAGCTGGACGCTCGGGTACTGTTGGGCCTTGGAGCGGCGGCAGAGGATGATCTCGACGCCCGCCCGTCGGTTCATGATGACGCCGATGACCATGAGCATGATGATTTTGAAAGCTTCGTTCTGGATATTGGGGATATCCCTTCACCAGAAGTCCTGATTGCTAGGCTGGAAAAAGCCATCGCCGCGGAAGATATTCTGAGGGTGAAAGGCTTCCTTACGGTGAAGGGCAAGGATATGCGGCTCGTTTTGCAAGGCGTCGGTAGCCGCTTACAGCACTACTATGATCGGGAATGGGCCGCCGATGAAGCACGGATCAGCAAGCTCGTGATAATTGGCGAGCATGATATGGATCAAGCGGCCATCACCAAGATAATACAGGGCTAGTATGCATCTTCTGGCGGCCATACCCGGCGGCATCGCCGATGGAACGGAAGCGATCGACCTCGCGCAGGCTCCGGGCGATATCGTCTTCCTATCCGCGGCAGATACGGAGCTTTCGAGCCTTGCGTTAAGTCAGAACGCGCGCTCCGGCGCGCCATCTCTCCGGCTCGCCAACACGATGCAGCTTTCTCATAACCTGTCTGTCGATATCTATGTTGAAGATATAATCTCCAACGCAAAGCTGGTCGTCGTCCGTCTTCTGGGCGGGATCGGCTACTGGCCCTATGCGGTAGAGAAAATCACTGAATGCTGCCGCGCGAAAGGGATAAAGCTCGCGTTTTTGCCGGGCGACGATAATCCAGATGAAGAACTTTCCGCGCTCAATACCGTCCCGCATGATACGGCACATCGGCTCTGGCAGTATCTTGTCGTAGGCGGTGCAGAGAATTATTCGGGCTTTCTGGAGTACTGCGCCTATCTACTGGATCATGAAACAGTTTGGCGCGAACCCAAGCCGCTCTTAAAGGCCGGCCTATACTGGCCGAACGAAACGCAATTGGGCATTTCGGATATCCGGCGACATTGGAATGAAGATGCGCCGGTAACCGTCATTATCTTTTATCGCGCGCTTTATCAGGCTAATAATCTCGCACCGGTGGATGCCCTGATAGAGGCCCTTTCGAGCCGCGGACTAAACCCGCTTCCCATTTTTGTTTCCAGCCTGAAGGATCCCGTTTCGGCGGAAATTGTCAAGCATCTGCTGAGTGAAGCGCCGCCGTCTGTGCTACTCAACGCCACCGGGTTTGCTATTTCCAGCCCCGGCGCGACACGAAAAAGCACGCCATTTGATGCCGCCGATTGCCCAATTCTGCAGGTGATTTTTTCGGGCGGCAACGAAGATCAATGGAAGGAAGGCGTTACAGGCCTCTCCTCCCGCGACATCGCCATGAATGTCGCCCTACCCGAAGTAGATGGTCGTATCCTTTCGCGCGCCGTTTCCTTCAAGTCCGATGGCGGATATGACGAAGCCACGCAGACAAATATTATTGCCTATAAACCAGTACCAGACAGGATTGATTTCGTTGCCGATCTCGCAGCGAGCTGGACGAGGCTACGCAACGCGCAGCCTGCAAGTCGGAAAATTGCCCTGATCCTTGCGAACTATCCGAATAAGAACGGCCGGATCGGAAATGGAGTCGGCCTTGATACTCCAGCGAGTTCCATCGAAGTCCTGAAAGCGTTGCAATCCGAAGGATATTCGGTCTCAAGCATTCCTGGGAATGGAAATGCCCTGATAAAGGATTTACTGGACGGTCCGACAAACGATCAAACGAAACAGACATTAAAGGGAAGCGGTATTGCCTACCCTCTCTCCCGCTATCGCGAGTATTTCAAGACATTGCCGGAGAAACTGCAAAGCGAAATCACGAAAAGATGGGGTGATCCAGTAACTGATCCCTTCATCGATGGTGATCAATTTCTGCTCGCGGCTCGTCGCCTTGGGAATGTGATCGTCGGTATTCAGCCCGCGCGCGGCTACAATATTGATCCAACGTCAAGCTACCATGACCCGGACCTCGTTCCGCCGCATGGATACCTTGCCTTTTATGCCTGGCTTCGGGAGGAAGAGCAGGTGCATGCCGTTGTCCATATGGGGAAACATGGCAATATGGAATGGCTGCCGGGCAAATCCGTTGCGCTTTCCCGTGAATGCTATCCGGAGGCTGTTTTTGGCCCGACAGTGCATCTCTATCCCTTTATCGTCAATGACCCTGGTGAAGGGACACAGGCCAAGCGCCGCGCCAGCGCCGTCATTATCGACCACCTGACCCCACCGATGACCCGCGCGGAAAGCTACGGCCCGCTTGCCGACCTAGAACGACTTGTCGATGAATATTATGAGGCCGCCGGGGTAGACCCCCGCCGCATCGTCCTGCTCCGGGAGCAAATTCTCGAACTGACGGAAATGTCGGGTATCAATATTGACTGTGGAATTCAGCAGGATGAGCCAGAGGATGAACGGCTTACCAAGCTCGATAACTACCTTTGCGAGTTGAAGGAACTGCAGATACGCGACGGCCTACATATTTTTGGGCAATCACCGACGGGGCAACAGCTCACTGACCTGCTGGTCGCACTTCTTCGTATTCCTCGCGGTGATGGTGAGGGCGCGAACACGTCCCTTATTCGCAGTATCGCCCACGACTTAAAGTTACTGGAAGATTTCGACCCGCTTGATTGCGAGATGGGCGCGGAATGGGATGGAGCACGTCCTGACGTTCTATACTTTGAGGGAACATGGCGCTCCAATGGCGATACCGTTGAACGAATTGAACTACTTGCCGCAGCCCTTGTCTCCGGTACGTCCGCGCCGGAGGAGGATTGGCATCGAACAAGGACTGTGCTTACAGGCCTTGAAGATCATCTTCGGCCTACAGTCGAAACCAGCGGCAAGGCGGAGTTAAGTGGTCTTCTTAAAGGATTGAACGGACAATTTGTCGAGCCCGGCCCTTCCGGCGCGCCAACACGGGGGCGGAACGATGTCCTTCCTACGGGACGTAACTTCTATTCCGTCGATAGCCGTGCTGTACCAACACCAACGGCTTGGCTTTTGGGGTGGAAATCCGCAGGACTTCTTGTCGATCGCTTTCGGCAAGAAAACGGCGCTTGGCCGAAAACGATGATCCTGAGTGCCTGGGGCACCTCCAACATGAGGACCGGCGGCGATGACATTGCACAGGCGCTCGCGTTGATGGGCGTCCGACCGACCTGGGACAAGGCAGCGAACCGAGTGACGGGGTTTGAGATTATGCCCGCGAGCTTGCTTGATCGGCCCCGCGTCGATGTAACACTCCGTATCTCCGGCTTTTTCCGCGATGCATTCCCGCAGCAGATGGCCCTATTTGATAGCGCTGCCCGAGCTGTCGCCGCACTTGACGAAGACGATAGAACCAATCCTCTTGCCGCGCGGGTCAGGGTCGATCAAAACGCACTCATCAAATCAGGCGTCCCAGAAAAAGAGGCTAAAAATCGTGCCGGATATCGACTTTTCGGAAGCAAGCCGGGTGCCTATGGCGCTGGTTTACAGGCATTGATTGATGAAAAAGGGTGGACAGAATCAGGTGATCTTGCACGCGCCTATATCGCCTGGGGAGGCTACGCCTATGGCGCGGGGGAAGACGGCAAGGCAGAGCAATCACTGTTCGAACAACGTCTCGGTCAGGTGGAGGCCGTCATCCATAATCAGGATAATCGAGAGCATGACCTCCTCGATAGCGATGACTACTATCAGTTTGAGGGGGGTGTAACGGCCGCCGTCCGGCACATCAAGGGGACGCAACCCACGGTCTATCACAATGACCATTCCCGACCAGAAAGCCCGAAGATCAGAACACTAGAGGAGGAAGTAGGCCGCGTGGTCCGTGCCCGCGCCGCCAACCCCAAATGGATCGAGGGCGTAATGCGTCATGGCTATAAAGGTGCGTTCGAAATGGCCGCGACCGTCGATTACCTCTTCGCCTTCGCCGCGACGGCGCAGGCGGTGAAAGACCACCATTTCGATGCCATTTTTGATGCCTATCTCATGGATGACCGGGTTCGCGATTTTCTGAAAGAAAATAATCCCAACGCCCTTAGCGAGATGGCTGATCGATTTCAGGAAGCCCTGGATCGTGACCTTTGGCGTCCGCGGCGCAACACTATTCACGATGACCTTGCAAAGCTGAAACGGGAGGGAACCCGATGAACACGAAACTAACTCCGGAAGAAATCGCACGCGCCAACGAAAAAGCGGCCAAGAAGAAAGCCTCCCGCGACAAGATGCTGGCAACAAAAACGATCGAGAAGGGCCTGCTGATTGTCCATACCGGTAAGGGCAAAGGAAAGTCGACGGCGGCTTTCGGCCTCGCCGCCCGCGCGATCGGTAACGATATGAAGGTCGGCGTCGTTAAATATGTTAAGGGGAAATGGGAGACCGGAGAGCGATAAGTTCTGGAGGCTTTCCCGGACCAGATCGAAATACACACCATGGGCGAAGGTTTCACCTGGGAAACGCAGGATCGGGAGCGCGACATCCGCGCCGCAGAGAAAGCCTGGGAGAAGTCGAAAGAAATGATCGAGGCCAGCCGGGGTGATAATCCTGCCTATGACATGGTGATCCTTGATGAGCTAAATATTGTGCTCCGCTATGACAGCCTTCCGCTTGATGACGTTATTGAGTTCCTGAAAAACAAGCCGGAAAAGCTGCATGTTGTCGTGACGGGACGGAATGCGAAAGACGAACTGATCGAGATCGCCGATCTAGTAACCGAGATGACCCAAATCAAGCACCCCTTCCGCTCAGGCGTCAAGGCACAGGTCGGGATCGAATTCTAATGACGGCGACCCTCATGCTACAAGGAACGGGATCGGATGTCGGCAAGTCACTGCTTGTCGCCGGGCTGGCCCGCGCCTACAGCAATCGGGGAATAAAAGTGCGACCGTTCAAGCCGCAGAATATGTCAAACAACGCCGCCGTCACCATCGAGGGGGGCGAAATCGGGCGGGCGCAGGCGCTTCAGGCCCGGGCGGCGAGAACGCCGCTTCTCAATGACATGAATCCGGTGCTTCTGAAGCCCCAAAGCGATATCGGTGCGCAGGTAATTGTTCAAGGGAAAATGTGCGGAACAGCAGTCGCGCGTGACTATCAAAAGATGAAGCCGGAGCTGCTCTCAAAGGTGTTGGAAAGCTTCCACCGGATCGGCGAGGATGCGGATCTCGTCCTTTTCGAGGGTGCCGGCAGTCCGGCTTAATTCAATCTTCGCGCCAACGATATCGCCAATAT